>ERZ857965.173-NODE-173-length-103073-cov-29.625182_pt1 | contig 103073 bp, 83 predicted proteins | sample MGYA00519758_ERZ857965 | MGnify/ENA primary metagenome ERZ857965 (study PRJEB31778, sample SAMEA3449381) | human gut metagenome | biome: human gut; feature: human-associated habitat; material: faeces | place: United Kingdom | collected 2010/2012 ...
ATCCTACATCAGGGGGGATTTTGTCTATTGTCCTGTTTTACTGGTTCTGTTCAAAAGTGAACGGGATTTTTAGCTTCCTGTTATTACGCGTTCTCTTTAAGCCACTCCACCGCGCAATGCGCCATGCACGCCGCGCCGATGGGGAGGACGCCCTCGTTGAAGACGACCTTCGGGTTGTGCGCGGTATACTGTCCGCGCTCGTCCATGTAGCCCGCGCCAAGGTACATCATTGCGCTCGGCACACGTTCGGCCACAAGGGCAAAGTCCTCGGAACCTGTCGCCGAAATGCCGCCGTACGGCGTAAAGTTCGGAATGTTCAGCGCGCCCATGTAGCGCAGCATGTCGTCCGTCACCGATTTATCGCACACGAGCGGGCACACTTCGGAAAGCGTCCGGATCTCCACTGTCGCGTTATACACGGCAGCCGTGCGCTCCGCCGTCTCGCGCATGCGGCGTACAAGCAGTGCGCGGGCCTTTTTGTCGTTCGTGCGGATGGTGCCGCGCAGCACGGCCGTGTCCGGGATGATGTTCGCGGCGGTTCCGGCCATAAACTGCCCGATTGTCAAAACGCACGTCTTTGTCGGGTCACTTTCGCGCGCGATGAGCTCCTGCAAGGCGAGATGAATGTGCACGCCTACGTTGATGGGGTCAATGGCAAGGTTCGGGTTCGCACCGTGCGAGCCGCGCCCGTGAACCGTAATCTCAAATCCGTCTACGGAAGCCATCATCACGCCCGAGTCGTTATACATCACAAAGCCCACGGGCGATTTGCCTGCCGCCACGTGGTACGCGAGCGCCGCATCGACCGGCGGATTTTCAAGCAATCCGTTTTCCAGCATATCGCGCGCGCCTTCGAATGTCTCCTCCGCGGGCTGGAACATCAATTTCACCGTGCCGCAAAGCGCGTCTTCGCTTTCTTTCAGCATTTTCGCCGCCGTCAGCAGCATCGCCGTGTGCATATCGTGTCCGCAGGCATGAGCCGTTTCGCCGGTGGGGCAGGCAAACGGCTCGCCGCTCTCCTCCGGCATCGGCAGCGCGTCCATGTCGGCGCGCAGCAAAAGCGTTTTGCCGGGCTTGCCGAGTGTCGCTGTCACGCCATGTCCGCATTCTGTCGGCTTTAGGCCGTATTCGCGCAGCTTTTCCATCAAAAACGCCTTTGTGTTCGGTAGGTTCAACCCCACCTCGGCATTCTGATGAATACGCCTGCGGTTTTGGGTGATCTCGTCTTTCAGTTCCTGTGCCCGTTTCCAAAAGTCCATAGTCTCGTCCCCTTTTAAAAAATTTTGTAAGCAAAAAGGCAGCATGAAGCAATACCCATGCTGCCTTTATTTTATGATTTACTCAGCGGAAGATTCAGAAGAAGTCTCACTCGTCTCGGAAGAAGTTTCGGAAGATTCCGCACTGCTCTCCTCGGAAGAAGCGCTTTCGTCGCTGCTTTCAGAAGCGACGGAAGACGTGCCGTTCTTCTTGGTATCCGCAAACATGGAGGGCTTGTAGCGGTTCAGTACCTTCTGGTTCCATTCCACGCCCTCAAAGCTCTGTGCAGCCGCGCTGACAGCATCGGCGTATTCGGTGTTCTTCAGCTCAAGCAAAAGCTGCGAGCGGTTGTCACTGCTCTCCAGCAGCGTGTCTTCGTCGTCCTTGATCGGCAGACGGTGCAGAACGATCATGTACTTTGTCGATTCCACGACCTCCACGTCGCCTTCGTTCATCTCCTTAATCGCAGAGATGAACGCGTCCGGCATGTAGCTTGACTGCATACCGTTTTCGTCCTTGATGCCGGTCTGGTAGGTGGAGTCCTGCTGTACTTTGAGCGCATAGTCCGTTGCAGCGTCGTTTACGGTCATCGCACCGGATTCGATCTTCGTCTTGTATTTTTCCAGCGTCTCCTTGAGGTCGGCCTTTTCCTCGTCGGTCAGGTCAACAGATTTATTGTCATCATCCGTCTTCGTCAGCGGCGCAGAGAAATACTCGTAGTCGTAGTAATCGTCCTCAATGTGCTGGCGCAGCTCGCTTTCCGGCACTTCGTTTTCGCCGCCCTCGCCGTACAGCGCGTTGAAGACCTTAAGGTACATTCTGTTATACTGGGAATACGCAATGTCAAAGGAGGTTTTTGCAATGCCGAACTTTTCAAAGCTCGTGCCGAAGTAGTTCCAGTAGCTCTCGGTGGTCTGGAGGCATGTGCTGTAATCCTCGTCGGTCATTTCAAGGCCCAGACGCTTCATTTCGTTCTGAATATAGAAATACTGGTTCACATACTCGTCCGCGCGGTTTTTGATCCACGTCTCGGCCGGCGTGCCGTCGATTTCGGACTTCAAGACCTCGCCTTCGGTAGAGACCTTGGAAGCCGCTTCGTTGTACGCAATGGAGAGGTAGTAAATGTATGCGCCGGCAGGCAGCTCGGTGCCGTCGTACTTTGCGGACCAGTTCAGATTCTCATCGTAGCAGCCCGCAAGGCTGAAGCACATGGCAACGGCCAAAAGCAGCGCCACGGTAATCTTTGCGATTCTTTTCATGGTGTTTGTTCCGTACCTTTCTTAAATATTGCGGACAAAATGTCCACAAAGGTTTGCTGTTGTTCATTATACCGCCGATACGGCAAAATGTCCAGTTATTTTGTAGCGGGTTTCGGCGCTTTCGCGTCCTCATCGCCGCAGAGAACTTTCAAAACGTCCTCCAAAACGGTGAGCGGTGCCTTGCCGCCCAGCGCCACGCTGATGTACGGGCGGCTGCCGGCGGAGAGCATCACCTTGTTCGGCATGCCCTGAATGAGGCGCTTCACGCGTTCCATGTCAAACTTATCTTTGTAGAGCAGAAGCGCGTTTGCCTGCTGCTTGACTTCCGTAATGCCAAGCTGTGTCGCGCGGTTGCGCAGCAAAGCAATGTCGATAAGCCCATAAACGCTTTCGGGCGGCTCGCCGAAGCGGTCAATGAGCTCATCCACAACATCGCTCGAATCCTCATACGTTTTAATGTCTGCGATGCGGCGGTAAACATCCAAACGCAGCGCGGTGGAATCGATGTAGCTTTCCGGGATATGCGCCTGCACCTGCATGTCCACGGTGCATTCCTCCACGGGGTTCTCGGGCGCTTCGCCTTTCATCATGGCTACGGCTTCGTTTAAGAGCTTCAAGTACATGTCATAGCCCACGCTTTCCATGTGCCCGTGCTGCTCGCCACCGAGGATATTGCCTGCGCCGCGAATCTCGAGGTCGCGCATCGCAATCTTAAAGCCGGAGCCGAACTCCGTAAATTCGCGTATCGCCGCCAAACGCTTCTGCGAAATCTCACTCAAAACCTTGCCGCGTGTAAACGTAAAGTACGCGTAAGCGCGGCGGGTGCTGCGGCCCACGCGTCCGCGCAGCTGGTGCAGCTGCGAAAGTCCCATGCGGTCGGCGTTGTCGATGATCAGGGTGTTCGCGTTTGGCACGTCCACGCCCGTCTCAATGATCGTCGTGCAGACGAGCACGTCAATTTCATGCTCCATCAAACGCCGCCAGACTTCGGAGAGCTCCTGCTCGCTCATTTTGCCGTGGCCGATGCCGATCCTCGCCTCCGGCACGCGCTCGCGAATACCCGCCGCCACGCGCTCAATCGATGCTACGTCGTTGTGCAGGTAATACACCTGCCCGCCGCGGCGCAGTTCTTTTTTGATGGCGTCGGAGATGACGCCCGGGTCATATTCCATCACGTATGTCTGCACCGGGTGACGGTCGTGCGGCGCTTCTTCAATGACGGACATATCGCGTATACCGGAAAGCGCCATGTTCAAGGTGCGCGGGATCGGCGTTGCGGAAAGCGTCAGAATATCGGCAGATTTACACACGTCTTTCAGCCGTTCTTTCTGCTGCACGCCGAAGCGCTGCTCCTCGTCGATGATGACAAGGCCGAGGTCTTTAAACTGCACGTCTTTCGAGACCAGTCGGTGTGTGCCGACGATGAGGTCAATGCTGCCGCGTCTCAGCTTTCTCAGAATTTCGTCCTGCTGACGCGGCGTGCGGAAGCGGGAGAGCAGCTCCACATCCACGGGGAAGCCCTCCATACGCTTTAAAACGGTCTGGTAGTGCTGCCACGCCAAAATCGTCGTCGGCACCAAGATGGCGCACTGCTTGCCGGCGGTGATGCACTTAAACGCCGCGCGCAAGGCAACTTCCGTCTTGCCGAAGCCCACATCGCCGCACAGCAGTCTGTCCATCGGCGCTTCACGCTCCATGTCGTTTTTAATCTCGTTGATGCAGCGCAGCTGGTCGTCCGTTTCGTTGTATTCAAAGTGCGCCTCAAAATCGTGCTGCCATTCGTTGTCTTCGGGGAACGCAAAGCCCTTCTGCTTCATGCGTTGAGCGTATAAAACAATAAGCTCCTTTGCGATGTCCTTTACGGCGGCGCGTACGCGCGCTTTCGATTTCTGCCATTCCGTGCCGCCAAGGCGGTGCAGCTTTACGCCGGAGTCCTCACGCGGACCGATATATTTCGCAACTAAATCGAGCTGTGTCACCGGCACATATAAGGTGTCGTTTTTTGCGTACCGCAGCTTGATGTAGTCCTTCGTGATGCCCTGCATGTCGATTTTGTGGATGCCCTCAAAAATGCCGATGCCGTGCGTTGCGTGCACTACATAATCGCCGGGGGTCAGCTCGGCAAGGCTGTAAACGGCCTTGCTGTTTTTGTCCTTTTTTTTCGCTTTCGGCTGGCTGCCCGCGCTCATGCGCCCGTGCGTGATGAGCGTAAATTTCGCGTTCGGGTATTCAAAGCCTGCGGAAAGCGTACCCGCCACAACGGCTACCGTGCCCGGCGTGATGGCGGAAAGGCTCTCAAAATAGCCCGCAGGCAGTCCGGCGGCCTTTAAATCTGCCGCCACGTTCATCGCGGCGCGCTCCGTGCCGGCTAAAACAGCACAGGCATGCCGGTTGTGCAGCGCAGCCGTCAGGTCTTCGGCCAAAAGCTGCGTGCTGCCGCCCCAAACGGAAAGCTGCCGCACCGTCATGTTCACAAGCGCCTTTGTCGGCGTGTCGTAAGAGCCGCGTGCAAACGCGTCCATATAAACGCTCGCCGTGTCCTCCGCACGCTTTAAGGCGTATTCATACGTCTCGGTATACATGTCAAGCCCGCGGCACAGCACGCCCTCCGCGAGCAGTCCGCGTACGTCCTCACCCCACTGCCACAGCGTCGTGCGCATGCGTTCCTTTAGTTTCGAGCCTTCGGAGAACACCAGCAGCGCATCCGTGTCAAAATAATCGAACAGCGTTGCGACTGTCTCGTAAACGAACGTGTAATATTTGTCCATGCACCCAATGTGCAGGTCGTTTTTCAGTTTATCCGCCTCGCGCAGCAGCACTTCCTTTGCGGCAGGCGCCGCCTTGCCGCGCAGCGTTTTTGCATGTGCCTCGAGTTTTTTTGCAAGGATACTCATGCTGTCCGGCACGACCTCCACGGCAGGGGAGATGGTCACCTCCGTGATCTGGTCGGTGCGGCGCTGCGTCTCCGCGTCAAAATACGAGATGGTGTCGATCTCGTCGCCCCAGAATTCCACACGCACCGGTGCTTTTCCGCCGGGGGAGTAGAAGTCCACAATGCCGCCGCGGCGCGCAAACTGACCCGTGCCGTCAATCTGATCGGCGCGCACATAGCCACAGCGCACCAGCGCCCGCACAATCTCATCCACCGAAATTTCTTGTCCGGCAGAGAGCTTCACCGTGCGCTCTTTCAGCTTTTTTGGCGGCAGAACATACTGCAATGCCGCGTCGATCGTCGTCACAATGCAGGTGCACTGCCCGGTTTGCAGCAGCGTCAGTGCTTCGATGCGCTGGCGCTCATATTCATGCGAGCTGCCCTCCGTGTCGCGCAGGCTGAAATCGCGCAGGGGGTAAAACGCAGAAGTCACGCCCATCGCGTTCAGGTCTTCCAGCATACGCGTCGCTTCCGCTTCGTCGCCCGCAATAAACAGCGCTTTTTTCGACATGGCAGAAAGCAGCGTGTGCAGAATATTTGCTTTGTGGATGGAAGCCAAACCCGTCACGGCCACCGGCGTCTTGCGCTGCCGCACAGCGTTTTCGATCGCGCGGTATTCCGGCACGCGCCCGAGCGCGTCATTCAAAAAATTCATACGCATAGTAGTGTTCCTTTCGGGGAGCCGCTCAGGAATTATAGCGGTTCATCGCCTTGTCCGGCGCGCCGGAGAGGAGCAGCTCCACGGCGCTCGTTACGTTTTCGGAAACGGTTTTTAGCGTTTTCATCTCGTCATTTGTAAAGCGGGAGAGTACCCAGTCCGCAAGGTCCCAACCTTCGGGCTTGCTGCCTACACCGATCTTCATGCGCGGGAACAGGTCGCTGCCGCTCAGATAAATGATATTCTTCATGCCGTTGTGCCCGCCTGCACTGCCCTTTAAGCGGATGCGCATGCGCCCAACGTCAAGCGAAATGTCGTCGAATACAATCAGCGTGCGCTCCGGCGGAATGTGGAAAAAGCTCATCGCTTCCGTTACGGACTGTCCGCTCAAATTCATAAAGGTGGAGGGCTTTAAAAGTACGGCGCTCTGTCCCGCAATGGTGCCCTTGCCGTAAAGGCCCTTGAATTTCACGCGGCGCACCTCAATGTTAAAGTGCTCCGCGATGGCGTCCAGCATTAAAAAGCCGGCGTTGTGGCGTGTCATCTCATATTTCGGGCCCGGGTTGCCGAGTCCCACGATCAGCCAGTCCGCGCCGCCCGAAGTTTGATCGTTTTTAGAAAAAAGCTTCATGGAATGTTCCTTTTTACATCAATGTTTTTGTCTTCTTTTTCGCACCGCCCGTTTTCGGGAATGCCGAAAGGCACGCAGAAGCCGCACAGCCGCCGAAAGGGGGAGACCCTTCGCCGCTGCGCTTTTCTCTGCGTGTGTGTTTTTGCGGGCATGCCCGCTTTTCAAATATATTATATTATGCCACCCGCAAAAGGGTTTTGCAAGCCTATTTTGTCCGAAAACGCGGGAAAACCCGCCTTAAAAAATCGTTTTGCGGCGCAAAAATCTGTCTAAAAGAAAAATTCTGCGAAAAATTTCCGAAAACAGACGATTTCTCGAAAAAAGGTATGGAAATTCGCAAATATATTTGGTATAATAGAGTGCGGCGAAACAGTGGATAAGTTTTTTACGCCTTTTTCGCTGAAAAAAATCAGTTAATACTCGGTTTAACCGTGTAAATTTTCAAGGAGGTAGTTTCCAATGAGCAAAAAGTATGTCTATTTGTTCACAGAAGGCAACGCGAGCATGCGCGAGCTTCTCGGCGGTAAGGGCGCAAACCTTGCTGAGATGACGAACCTCGGCCTGCCCGTTCCGCAGGGCTTCACCATTTCCACCGAAGCCTGCACCCAGTATTACGAAGACGGCCGCCGCATCAACGATGAGATCCAGGCTGAAATTATGGAGTACATTGAAAAGATGGAGCAGATCACCGGCAAGAAGTTCGGCGATCAGGAGAACCCGCTTCTCGTTTCCGTCCGTTCCGGTGCACGCGCATCCATGCCTGGCATGATGGATACCATCCTCAACCTCGGCCTCAACGAGGACGTTGTTGAAGTTATGGCTAAGAAGTCCGGCAACCCGCGCTGGGCTTATGACTGCTACAGAAGATTTATCCAGATGTATTCCGACGTCGTTATGGAAGTCGGCAAGAAGTACTTCGAGCAGCTCATCGACGCGATGAAGGTTAAGAAGGGCGTAACGCAGGACGTTGAGCTGACCGCTGACGACCTGAAGGAGCTCGCAAATCAGTTTAAGGCTGAGTATAAGGAAAAGATCGGCGAGGACTTCCCGTACGATCCGAAGGAACAGCTCATGGGCGCTATCAAGGCTGTTTTCCGTTCCTGGGACAACCCGCGTGCAAACGTCTACCGCCGCGACAACGATATCCCGTATTCCTGGGGTACCGCTGTTAACGTGCAGATGATGGCATTCGGCAACATGGGCGAGACCTCCGGCACCGGCGTTGCGTTTACCCGTAACCCGTCCACCGGCGAAAAGGTTCTCACCGGTGAGTTCCTCATGAACGCACAGGGCGAAGACGTTGTTGCAGGTGTCCGCACCCCGCAGCACATTGACCAGCTCAAGGAAGTCATGCCGGAAGTTTACGAGCAGTTCGTAGGCATCTGCAACACCCTTGAAAATCATTACAGAGACATGCAGGACATGGAGTTCACCATCGAGGACAAGCACCTCTACATGCTCCAGACCCGTAACGGCAAGAGAACGCCGGCTGCTGCTCTGAAGATCGCTTGCGACCTCATCGACGAAGGCATGATCGACGAGAAGCAGGCTGTTCTTATGATCGAGCCGAGAAACCTCGATGCTCTGCTGCACCCGCAGTTCGACGTTAAGGCTCTTAAGGCTGCTACCCCGGTCGCTAAGGCTCTGGCTGCATCTCCCGGTGCTGCTTGCGGCAAGATTGTCTTCACCGCTGAAGATGCAAAGGTTTGGAACGAGAAGGGCGAAAAGGTCGTCCTCGTTCGCCTTGAGACCTCCCCGGAGGACATCGAAGGCATGAAGGCTGCACAGGGCATCCTCACCGTTCGCGGCGGCATGACCTCCCACGCAGCTGTTGTTGCGCGTGGCATGGGCACCTGCTGTGTTTCCGGTTGCTCCGCTATCACCATGGATGAAGAGAACAAGAAGTTCGAGCTCGCCGGTAAGACCTACCACGAGGGCGACTGCATCTCCATCGATGGCTCCACCGGCAACATCTATGACGGCCTCATCCCGACCGTTCCGGCTTCCGTCAATTCCGGTGATTTCGGCCGTATTATGGGTCTCGCGGACAAGTTCCGTCAGATGAAGGTTCGTACGAATGCCGATACCCCGCAGAACGCTATCGATGCAAAGCGCCTCGGCGCAGAAGGCATCGGCCTCTGCCGTACCGAGCACATGTTCTTCGATCCGGACAGAATCGCAGCTATCCGCGAGATGATCTGCGCTGACACCGTCGAAGGCAGAAAAACTGCCCTTGCTAAGCTCGAGCCGATGCAGCAGGGCGACTTTGAGAAGCTCTACGAGACCATGGAAGGCGAGCCGGTTAACATCCGTTTCCTCGATCCGCCGCTGCATGAGTTCGTTCCGACCGAAGAAGCTGACATCGAGCTGCTGGCTAAGTCCACCGGCAAGACTGTCGAGCAGGTTAAGGCAATCATCGCCGGCCTCCACGAGTTCAACCCGATGATGGGTCACCGTGGCTGCCGTCTGGCTGTCACCTATCCGGAAATCGCAGAGATGCAGACCTCCGCAGTTATCAAGGCTGCGCTGAATGTCTCCGCTAAGCACCCGGATTGGAACATCGTTCCGGAAATCATGATCCCGCTCGTTGGCGAAGTCAAGGAGCTGGCATACGTTAAGGGCGTTGTCACTGCAACGGCTGATAAGCTCATCGCAGAGGCAGGCTCTTCCATGACCTACAAGGTCGGCACCATGATCGAGATCCCGAGAGCTGCTCTGACGGCTGACGAGATCGCGAAGGAAGCAGAGTACTTCTCCTTCGGTACGAACGACCTTACTCAGATGACCTTCGGCTTCAGCCGTGACGACGCAGGCAAGTTCCTCGGCGCTTACTATGATAAGAAGATCTACGAGAACGATCCGTTCGCAAAGCTCGACCAGATTGGCGTAGGCAAGCTCGTTAAGATGGCTTGCGAGCTCGGTAAGTCCACCCGCCCGGACATCAAGCTTGGTATCTGCGGCGAGCACGGCGGCGACCCGACTTCCGTCGAGTTCTGCCACAACGTTGGCCTCACCTACGTTTCCTGCTCTCCGTTCCGTGTACCGATCGCTCGTCTTGCTGCGGCGCAGGCTGCCATCCGCAATCCGCGCCAGTAAAAAGTTGACGCAGTAGCGTAGGCAAAACAACCGATATAAATACGGTCACACAGTCCATTTGGATTGTGTGACCGTTATTTTTTTGCCCATTTTCAGTTAAATACACCGCAAATCAAGCCGCTGGTTTCACTACGAAATCAGCGGTTTTTTTCATTCCCAAAAAATTTTTTGAAATTTTTTCGTTTAGGGGGTCTATAAATGAGCCTTCTCGCTGCCTACCTATTGAGGGACAAAACGAATTCCCTCGTGAACCTTGAAAACCGAATACACATTCAACAGGTACATTCCTGATTGGGGGCGAAAGCCCCAGCCGGATGAAGGTGCGCCACGAACTTCCTGCCCATAAGGGTTATCACGGAAAGCGTGGATAAGCGTGAAAACGAAATCGTCGGCAATTCGCGAGCTTTTCGAGGAGCTTGGCGTGCACGCGAAAGCGGAAGACTTTGTGTACTGCGGCACGCGCCGCGTGGTGTATGACGGCGAGTTTTGCGGCAAGCTGTTTCACGACCGTCAGGTCTCGAAGGTGTTCTACCTTTGGTTCGACGCAGATGAAAGCGCTTTTAACATCGACCCCGCCGAGGTAGACCATGTTTTATGGATGAATTTAGATGCGTGCATCGACGGTGTGCGGCATAACACGTTTCCGCACTGCATCGAAATGGACGAGCTTGAAATTTTATGCAGCGGCTTAAAGGTCGATTTTGCATAAGTTTTTTACCGCGTAATGACCTGCACCGTGGTATCGGCATAGTCGGAAAGCAGGGAAAAATCCTCTTTCAGTCCGTCCGTAATGTAGACCGTGCCGTCCGCTGCAATGAAAATCGCTTCAAAGTCGCTGCTTTCTGCCCAGAGAGCAGCGGCTTTTTCTAAGCCCATCACAAAAAGCGAGGTGGAAAGCCCGTCGCACACCGCGCCGTCCTCGCCGATGACCGTCACGGCAAGCAGGCCGCTGTCTGCCGGACGTCCGGTCTTCGGATCCATAATGTGCCAATAGGTCTTGCCGCCCTGTTCAAAATAACGTTCGTATCCGCCGGATGTGACAACGGCTTTGTCGCGCACGGAGACCACCATCATGGGCTCTTTATTGTGAGGGTTTTTCACGGCAATTTGCCATGCGCCGCCGTCCGGCTTGCTGCCGATGGTCTGCACGTTGCCTCCGAGATTCAAAAGTGCGGAGGTGACGCCCTTTTCGCGCAGAAGTTCCGCTGCCTGTTGACCGGCATAGCCCTTTGCAATGCTGCCGAGGTCGATTTCCATGCCTGCAGGCAAGATCACTTCGCCGGTGACTTCATCGTACTGCACATTCGTGTAATCGACCAGCGGCAAAAGGGAGGTGAGCTCCTCCTCGCTCGGCACCTTGTAGCTGCCGGTCGTAAAGCCCCATGCGCGCACAATGGGGTAAACGGAAATATCCAGTGTGCCGTTTGTGCGGCTGCACATCGCAAGTGCCTTTCCCATCAGGTCGGCGGTGCTGCCCGTAACGGTACCAGAGCCGTTTTGGTTGATCTGCGCGATCTCGCTTGTGTCTTTCGTCACAGAAAGCTCGTCTTCAAGACTGTTTATCAGCGCCTCCGCGTCGTCAACGAGCGAAGCGCTGCTGTATACGGTAAATTCCATGGTGGTGTTCATGGCGTAGAATGTCTTTTTTTCGGCTTGTGGCGTGCGGGAACACCCCGTGCACAGTGCAAAAATCAGCACAAAACAGCCAAAAACGGATAAAACTTTCTGCATAGTGGTCTCCTTTTGAGAAAAAATCATAGAATATTAAAAATAGATGACAGATATTTAAAAAATGAATACCGTTTCCGGTTGACAACAAAGGAAATTTTTGGTAGCATACTGTGTGGAGGTTAGAGCTATCTAACTCTATATACACCGTAAGAGCAGAGAACGTAATCCTTCGCGTGAGGGATTGAAAGCCTTTTGCGGCGCATAAAGCTTGGGGTGCTAACACTGATTTTTTCAGTGCAAGTTAGATGCATCTAACCCACGCGCAGCATTATACCACGGAAAAGCGCGCCTTTCAACCATTTTAAGAGATTTTGTTGAAAGCTGTCCGTGGAAATATCCGAAGCGGCGGAGAAGCCGCGACAGAAAATGAAGGAGGCAGCATGAGAAACATTTACAAAAAAGCAGCGTCTTTGCTTTTGGTGACAATGATCCTCTTATCCATGGTCGTGACCGGCGCAGTGGCAGAGGCAGCAGCACCGACAGAAGTGAAAAGCTGCGAAAAAAGCGGGTTTTATACAACCGTTTTGAATTTTGAATTCAGCGATACCACATGGCTGAATGCAGTGAACGGCGTTACCGTAAACGGTACAGCGTTCACAGGCCAGACGATCAACAGCTTTTCAAACGATACCGGCATTTGGTGTGTCGGTGATGCAACGGGTGCATACGGCAGCTATAAAGCCTTACAGCTTGCCATTGAGAACGACGCTTCGTTCCCGCTGACCGTTGAAGTTACGGCTGCAGGCTACAATAAGCTGACGATGGAAGTCGCAAAGGCAACGGTCAGCTATAACGATGTCTACACCGCGACCGTAAAGATTTCGGAGACCGAGCCGACCACTCCCCCAACGGAGCCGACCAAGGAGCCGACGCCGGTAGAGGATACGGATCCGCCGACGAGCTTTACGGCAAGTTCTAATTTTGGAAGCGACTTCAATTTAACATTCAGCGGTGCGTATGATTGGTTGAATTCGATCACCGCCGTTCAAGTAAACGGCACTGCATGGGAAAAGGCATCGTCTTCCTTTGGTGTGAGCAGAAATAGCAATTATTATGTCAGACCCGGTAACGAATACGAAGACGGCTATCTTTACATCGGTGAAGGCTTTGATACAAATCCCGCGACCTGCATTATCACCGCAAAGGGATATAAGCCGTTAACGCTTACGTTGGATAAGTCAAACTACAAGGTCACCATCGGTGCAGTGGAAGAAACCACCTACAAGGCTTACGTAGCGAAGGCCGAAAACGGAAGCGTCTCTTTGAGCGCTTCCGAGGTCATCAAAAAGGGCGAGACAGTTACAGTTACCGTCACCCCGAATGTGGACTATGAGCTTGATACACTAACCGTAAAGACGGAAAGCAAAGAAGTGGAGACCAAAAAAGTTTCCGAAACTTCCTACACCTTCGCGATGCCGGCTGCAAACGTAACCGTTACGGCAAAGTTCAAGGCATCCGCACTGAAAGTTGTAGATATCGACAAGGTCACGCTTACGAAAGATACTTTCGGAAACGATTGGCATATCAACTTCTCCGAGCCGAGCGATTATGTGGAAAACGTTACCGGTTTTAAGGTGAATGGCATTTCTTGGGAAGAAAAGTCGTATAACGTTTCCTCCGGCGGCGCATACAGAAAGTATGCGGATGATAACTACATCCAGATTGCGCAAAAGAGCTACTCGGCTTCCGAAAATAAAGTACCTGTCAGAAGCGGCGATGTCATCACCATTTCCGCAAAGGGCTATGAAGATCTGAACCTCAAGTTCGTTGTAGATAAGGACGGCAAGGCGTCTCTCGTGGCAGACGACGGCAAAGGCGACCCGCTTGAACTGCACGTAAAGATCGAGGGCTCGTTTGAAGCCGCCATCGTCGGCCAGAAAGATTATGACGGCGTTTCCGGCGCAAGCACGGGCGGTTCCACATCGAACAACAACAGCAACGTTACCGTTTACGGTGCACTGGTTGAAAAAGACAAAGAGCCGACCGACGACGATTGGCAAAAGCTTGATAATAACTCCGAAATCAATCTCAACGGCAGCAAGTGCAAGGTCAGCATCGTGCCGGATGTCGAAAGCGGCACCGCGGAAGACGCAGACAGTGGTATGAGCGGCGTTTATATGCCCATCAGCAGTGACCTTACGCTAAGCGGCACACCGAAGGACGCAGGCAAATACCTCGTCTCGGTTTCCATCGAAGACAATCAGGGTAGAAAAGCGACCAGCAACACGCTGCCCTTTATGATCTACACCGGCGAAGAAACGCTCGCCGAGCAGATCAAGATCGAAAACCTCAAGCAGTATGCAAACGGCCTGTATGCTTGGGATATCATGGAGCCGTGGGCCATCAAGAACTTCGGCAGCAATGTGGACGGTGAAGAAGAAAGCGTCCGTGTACCGGCTGACCTCGAAGTCTGGTTCGGCTCGCATGAGAGCGGCACATACGGCTACCTCGGCTATGACCTTGCTTGGGACGAGGTAGAAGCGGGCAACATTCCGCAGACACTGTACATCCCGGCCGGCTGCAACTTGACGCTCACCAACATGAAAATTCTCAGCAGCGTGCGCATCGTCGTCGAAGACGGCGGCAAATTAACACTGGACGATTCCGTTGTGCAGGGCATCATCGACGTTCAGGGCGGCGGTACGTTCTCCATGAATTACAGTGCTTACAGCGGCGACTTCAAGACGGGCGCTTCCGTTTGCGGCCAGATCCGCCTTGCAGACGGCGCAATTTTGGAAAACGCAGCGATCTATTCCCATGCTAACTACCTTGCAAACGGCGATTTAACAGGCCGCACCACGTCCGAGCCGGTCGTTGTCACAAACGGCAATGTGGCCGTCAAGGGGCAGGTCTTCATTGAAGGCGATGATGCCGGCAATGAGATTGGCCAGACCGCTCTGCAGGTCAACGGCACCCTGACGCTTGCAGACGGCGCAACGCTCGTTGCATACGGCGGCGGTGGTATGACCTATTTTGCAGGCGGCACTGCAATCGATTTGAACGGTACTATCACCGGCAACGGTAAGCTTGTTGCCATCGGCGGTGCACCGCTCTTCGGTGACGGTGGCACGGCAATTTCCGGCAGCGGCACCATCTCCACAAGCGAAACCTTCCTTCAGGGCGGCACGGCATTTACAAGCCGGGATGCAAAGCCCGGCAAGGCGCTGAACGGCGACATTACGCTCACAAGCCAAAGTCGCCATGTAAAAGACGGCACACTGGAAGAAACCGGTACGGACGATCCGCTCAAGGCGCTCTACTGGAATACCGGCATTGAGCTTATCCCGCCGCTCGATATGTTTACCACCGAGCAGCATACGGATGCCGTAACGGATACAACTGTGTGGAAGTTCGACGAGAACACCCACTGGAACCCGTGCGACGACGTGACCTGCAGCGTACATGTAAACGAAGCGGCACACACCTTCGTTTGGGTCAATGACGAAGCGGAAAGCGACATCAGCACTCGGAGCATAGAAGCCAGAACAAAGCACGAGGAGTGCACCGTTTGCGGCTATACGCGCAATGAAAACACACCCATCACGCCCGATCCGGTCGTGACTCCGGAGCCGTCTGCCAAACCTACGGCGGAACCGACCACGGCACCTACGACAGAGCCATCGGTTACCCCGGCACCCACAACGGAACCCACAGCAACACCGGCACCGACCACAGAGCCGACCACAACGCCTGCGCCTACGGCAGCGCCTACGGCAGCGCCGAGCGCAGCGGCTACCGTTACCCCGGTTCCAAACAATAACAACGGATCAAATACCCCGAAAACCGGCAGCGATTACATTGCCGTCATCTTCAGTATTTCCCTCCTCACCGTTTCCGGCGCAGCCATTGCCGCACTTGTGTTTTTGAGTAAAAAGCGAGGTAAGCACGTCGCAAAGTAAACTCGTTTTTTACGAAACAGAAAATATTTTCTCCCTGATAAACACGCCCCGGTGGACAATTTCCAGTCCGCATGGGCGTGTTGCTCATTCTTTTACAAAAGCAAGACCGAAGCAGCACCTGACGCTGCTGCGCCTGTACTTGATGCGGTCCAGTACTATAAGGATCACAAAGATCTCGGAGCACGTGGATGTGCAGAAAATCTCGGCATCGGATACGAAGCCATTCGTCACAGTAGAACGAAAAACGGTGCCGGGAGTTTGTGTCGGGAATTGGTTTACCATTGACCAGCGCCGCTTTGCACTTGTTCACTTTTTCCTTGGCCTCCCGATAAGTCTTGCCGTAGCAGAAGCCATACTCAATTTTTTCGGAAGCTCGTATCCTTTGATATAGCGCGCTTCCCATCTGCCGTTCTTGCGTTTGAAAATATTTTCACCTTTTGCCATCTTAAGAACCTCCTGATTTTAAAAAAATTGTGTTAACTTACATTCTACCAACAGCACCAAGCTGGTTCAGACTGCGCATTTGACTGCGATAAACCGTCAGCCAAACGTGTCAGCAGCAGGAATCGGGCACATAATTTCAGTTTCACACCCGCGCCCCGATGCGTTCTGAAATGACCCCAAAAAGTCTGGAAAGGGAGACACCGGAGAAATTCGGTGTTTTTCGCATTTTGTGGGAAAATTGTGTAAAGTTTTCTTTACTTCTCTGAGTTAAAGTAGTATACTAATACGTATATATTCGAAAAGTGCGGCAGTTTGGCTTTTTGGGTATAGCAGGTATTTTACGGAGGAGTGTATAGGACTATGGAGAAAAAAACAAGCAATTTTTCCGGGCAGCTCGGCTTTGTGCTGGCGGCGGCCGGCAGCGCGGTGGGCGTGGGCAATTTGTGGCGCTTTCCGTACCTTGCGGCAAAGGACGGCGGCGGACTGTTCCTCATCATTTATCTGGTGTTGGTGCTGACGTTCGGCTTTACGCTGCTGACTTCCGACATTGCGATTGGCAGAAAGACGCAGAAAAGTGCCATCGGCGCATATGAGGAGATGCACCCGAAGTGGAAGTTCCTTGGTGTGCTGACGTTTTTGGTTCCGGTGCTCATCATGACGTATTATGCGGTCATCGGCGGCTGGATCACGAAGTACGCGTGCGTGTATCTGACGGGGCAGGCTTCGAGCGCGGCGCAGGACGACTACTTTACGTCGTTTATCACGTCGCCGGTGTCGCCTGTGGTGTTCGGCCTGCTGTTTATGGCGGTAACAGCGTTCATTGTGTATAAGGGCGTTGAGGGCGGCATTGAGAAGGTATCGAAATTCATGATGCCGGTGCTGCTGGTTCTTGTTGTTATTATTGCGATTTACTCGCTGACGTTAAAGCACGAGGACGCGGACGGCAACGTGCGCACGGGTTTACAGGGCTTCCTCTACTACATCACCCCGCACTTTGAGGGGCTGACCGTGGAGCGCTTTTTGCAGATTTTGCTCGATGCAATGAGCCAGCTGTTCTTCTCGCTGAGCGTTTCGATGGGCATTATGATCACCTACGGCTCGTATGTGAAGCCGGAGGTTGACCTCAACAAATCCGTTTCGCAGGTCGAGTTTTTCGACACCGGCGTGGCGCTGCTTGCAGGCGTGATGATCATTCCGGCGGTATTCGTGTTCTCCGGCACGGACGGCATGGGCGTAGGCCCGAGCCTGATGTTTGTGTCTTTGCCTAAGGTGTTTGACGCGATGGGCCCGGCGGGCACGGTGGTCGGTGTGCTGTTCTTCATCTCCGCAATTTTTGCGACGCTGACTTCCTGCATTTCGGTTTTGGAGTCTATCGTTGCGAACTGTATGGAGATCTTCCACACGGACAGAAAGAAGACGACGCTTGTGCTGGCGCTGATTTACCTCGCAGCTTCCGCGGTGATCGCGCTCGGGTATAGCGTGTTCTACTTCAACGTGACGCTGCCGAACGGCTCGAGCGCGCAGCTTCTGGACATTATGGACTATGTCAGCAACAGCGTTATGATGCCGTTGATCGCGTTGCTTTCCACCATTTTGATCGGCTGGGTGAAATCGCCGAAATATGTGGCGGACGAGATGGAGCGCGGAGGGTATAAGTTCCGCCGCAAGCGTATGTATTACGTGATGATCCGCTACGTAGCGCCTGTGATGATGCTGGTGCTGTTCTTACAGTCTACGGGCTTGCTTTCGATGATATTTAAGTAAATTTATTGGTGAATTTCCGCGTGAGCGGTTTAAGGCAGTGCCGTGCGGAGTTTTGCGGCGCTGCTTTGCTATTTTAAAAATGAAAGGTGATACTTATGAAATTTCCCGAAATGCTGACCGGTGTGCAGCACATCGGCGTGCCGACGAACGATTTGGAAAAGACCGTTGCGTTTTACGAGACCATCGGTTTTCAGCCGGTTTTAGAGACCGTAAACGAGGCGGCGAACGAGCGCGTGACGTTTTTGCAGCTCAAAAATTTAGTCATTGAGACGTATGAGAACCACGCGGCGGTGGGGAAGCCCGGCGCCATCGACCACATTGCGCTCGACACGACAGATGTTGAAGCGGCGTTCGCAGCGGCGAAGGAAGCGGGGCTTACGATGCTCGACGACGAGATTCACGGGCTGCCGTTTTGGGCGAACGGCGTGAAGTTTTTCACCGTGGAAGGTCCGAACGGTGAAAAAGTGGAGTTCTGTCAGAAATTGTAAGCGATAATTAGAATATAGAATTTCGGCGGCTGAATTGCGTTTTCGGATGCAGTTCGGCCGCCTTTTTTGCTGCCCGAAGAGGGTTGCTTTTAAGCGGTATTCCCTTTGAAATATAAAAACGCCCCATTTCTTAAACAGTATACCATACTGTCCAACAAATGGGGTGCAGTTCATTTGAGGCGTGCTTCCTTTTTGATCATTCACTTTTCGGCGGCGAGGATCATTTTTTCGAGCTCTTTGGCGGCGACGCTCAGGGGTTGGCCTTTCCGTTTGATGACGACGACGTTTCTTTCCGGTATTTTCTCTTCCAAATCGATGCGACAGACATTTGACCATTTTTCCAAGAATTCTTCCGGCACGAACCCGATGCCGAGGTCGGCTTCGACCATGGGCAAAATTTGGTCGGCAGTGAACGCTTCGATATCCGGGTGGTACGGCAAACCGTGCGCGGCGAAGAACCCGGAATAGAACTCGAACGATTTGGTATCGGCGCCGAGCGAGATGAGCGGGAATTCTAAGAGCTCCTCAAGCTTTACTTGGCGGTTTGTGAGCGTTTTGAAAAACGGTGAACATACGGCATACTCGTGGATGGGTCGGACAGGGGTTTCGGCGAGCGAGGCGGACGGTGCGGTGGGGGTGGTGACGACGGCAATATCGGCTGTGCCCTCTTTTAACGCGGCGATAGCCTGCGGCGTGGAGTGGTTGCTGATGCGGATATGGATGCCGGGGTGGAGAAGGCGGAATTTTTTGAGCACGGGCAGCAGCAGGCAGCGCAGCGCGACCTCGCTTGCGGCGACGTACACGGTGCCGGTTTGCAGCGTGCGGCTCTCGGTAATCTCCGCTTCGCCGGCTTCGATATGCTCGAACGCGATGCGCACGTGGGCGTACAAGCGCTCGCCCTCCGGCGTCAATTTCATGCCGCGGTTTGTGCGCAGAAACAGTGGGCACCCGAGTTCGGCTTCCAGGTTTTTGATGGCGCGCGTCATGTTCGGCTGGTTATTTAAAAGCTGCTTTGCAGCCTGCGAGAGGTTACCGTATTTTGCAACGTAATAAAAAATTCGATAGTAATCATAACTGATGTACATGTTGGCCCTGTTCCCCTTGCTATATCATAACGATATTTTAGATATATGGATTATAGATTTTACACATGAATATAAGAGTATTATAATGGTAATGCTGTGGGAAGTCAAGATGATTTCGCGCAGATTTTGTGCTGAAAAGCGTAGATAAAAAGCGGCGTTTCAAGGTTTTGTGCGCCAAACGAAGAAGGTATAAAATGGAAGCGGTAGTTTTTGAAATCATTATGGGTATTTTCTTTGACGCAGGTATGCTGGCAATGGTGGTGCATGCAGCGCAGCACATCGGCGAGGATACCGGTCGCGTTCGCTTTACGGCGGCTGTATTTGCGATTGGCTTTTTCCTTGGGATGATTGCAAAATGCGTTGTGGGCGGCAGCTACATTGCGCTCGCCCTGTATGCGCTAGGCTTTGTGCTCTCGTACACGGCGGTCGTTTTCACTGTGCCGGAAAAGGAGCACGCCTATGAAGGTCGCTGAGCCGTTTCATCTGCACGGACAGATGTCCGACAGCTTCCGCGCGGCAGTGTTCATCATTCTCTCCGGCGGATTTCAGGACGCATATACCTACTTTTGTCGCGGCGAGGTTTTTGCCAACGCGCAGACGGGCAACATTGTTTTTTTGAGCACGGCGCTGTTCCAGAAGGACTGGCCGAACGTGGTGAAGTACCTTATCCCGGTGGTATCGTTTTTGATCGGTACAGCGGCCGCGGAGCTGATACACATTTGTTTTAAGACGTATGAGAAAATCCACTGGCGGCAGATCATTTTGTTCTGCGAGATTGTGTTTTTGCTTGTCGTCGGCTTTTTGCCGGCATACTTTGAACCGCTTGCGAACGCGATGGTCTCGTTTGTATGTGCCATGCAGGTGCAGACGTTCCACAAGGTGCGCGGCCACGCGTATGCAAGCACGATGTGCATCGGCAACATGCGCTCCGGCACCGAGGCGCTGTGCGCGTATTTCAGAACGCGGGATAAAGAGATTTTGCAGAAATCGCTGACGTATTTCGGTGTTATTTTTGTGTTCGGCATCGGCGCCGGCCTTGGCAGCCTGATGAGTGGCCTGCTTGGGACAAAGGCCATTTGGTGTTGCTGTGTGTCTTTGCTCGTTAGTTTTGTAATGATGTTTGTCCCCGAAAAAAACGGATAACCCATCTTCTGCGTTTTCCCCTTGCAGAGAAGTTATAATCCCACCGTGCCATGCGGGCCCTGAAAGCTCCCGTGTGGTGCGGTGGGATTTTTATAAGTAAAAATCCTCTCGGGTCGTGTATGATTTGGTAGGATGAAGTGAACCGAGGAAACGGTTCGGGGATTTGTCAAGCGGGGGATTGGAATCGAACATAGAAAAAGAGCTGTCTCTTTAGAGACAGCTCTTTTTTGGTGGAAACGCGCGGGCTCGAACCGCGGACCTCCTGCGTGTGAAGCAGGCGTGCTATATAGTGTAGACAAGGAGTGACCGAAAGGCTGCTCTTTTTCATATCTTAATTTCATATTTCTGACGGAAACCGGCAATGTTGCCGGTTTTTTATATTTCCCCGGTTTCGGGAGTTTTAGGAGGCTCGTTATGAAACAAATCAAGAAAATCGCAATTACAAACGAAAAGGGCGGCGTCGGCAAAACGATGACGGCCGTCAACCTCTCCGCATGCTTGGCACAGCGCGGCTACCGTGTACTGCTGATCGATGCAGACCCGCAAGGCTATGCTACGCTCAATTATGATGTGGCCGTATCTCCGTCCTTACTTGAGGTGCTGCGTGGGCAGGTAGCTTGTACGAAAGCCGTACAAACAACGCGCTTTGGCGTGGATGTGCTGCCGTCTGACCGAACGCTGAGTGTGATTGAAGAAGATTTGATCCGTCAGAAAATGAATGGTGCGCCTTATCTGAACACATTGGAAAAAGCACTGGAAGATCTTCCAGATTATGATTTCGTCATCATCGACTGCCCTCCGCAGGGTGGCAGGTTGATGGATATTGTACACTATTATGCGGATGCGATCATCATGCCGATGTTTGCCGAAGACTATGGCATCCATGCGCTGACGCTCAAAGCGGAGGCTATCGCGGATATTCGCCGCACGATAAATCCAAATTTGAAAATTCTTGGCGGGCTTATCACGATGGATGAGCGGCGCGGCTTGCGCAGTGTATTCCGCGAAGTCCTTTTGGGACAGGATTTGCTGCCGATGTTCAGCACGACGATTCACCGCAATGTGGCGCTGATCCGTGCGGTAAATGCACGCGAGCCAATCTGCGTTTTTGATAAGCGCAGCAATGGAAATATAGATTATCAAGCTCTGGCAGACGAGTTTTTAAGAAAGATTGGTGCGTAAGTATGAAAAAGCTGAACTTAGGCAATATCAATGCAGGGTTAAATAGTTTGAAAGCAGCGACAGATAATGCTGCACAGAACGGCAGATTTGAGCTGATCGATACGGCGCTGATCGATTTTGCGGCAAAGAACTCTTACGCAGCCGATGACAATGAGGAATCCTACAAAGAGCTTGCTGCGAATATCGATGAAGTCGGTTTGCTCACACCGTTGGGCGTGATCGTAAACGGAAGCCGTTACACACTGTTCTCCGGTGAACGTCGTTTTAGGGCAATCACTACGTATCTGCATTGGACGAAAGTGCCGTGCTATGTGTTTGAGACAAAATCTGTACGAAAGGCGCAGCTGATGCTGCATCAAGCCAATGCAAGCCGCGAATACACACCGCAGCGCAAATTGCAGCTTTACGAGGAATATCGAGAGCTGCTTGAAGAAATGAAAGAAGCCGGTGAGATAAAAGGCGGTATGCAGGAGCACCTTGCGAAGCTGATGGGCGTTTCTGAACGTTCTGTGCGCTACTATAAGCAGATGTCCGAGCAACTTACACCGGAAGAAAAAGACGACGTGGCAGAGGGACGCTTAGACGTTAAAGAAGCCCGTGAACGTGCTGTGGAGCGTGGACGGGAAACCGGCAATATTGCCGGTTCTGGCGAGAAAGAAGAAAAGAGTGAAAAGTCGGAAAAGCCGAAGCAGGACAAGCTTGAACAGGCGATTTTGAAGGTCTTGAAGCTTGCGGATAAGGAAGACCCTGAAAAAGTCACGGCTCTACTGAATCGGTATTTGAGAGGGTACATGGGATGAAATTCAGAAAGATCAATGTACACCCGCTGCGCGGTGCTGACCCAAGGCTCCGCGCAGTCGCAAATATCTTGACGGCAGACGGATATGCAATAAACGGCATCCGCGTCTATGAGGATAAAGGCAAAATGTATGTGCGCTTTCCGATTGTCCATTCAGAAGCACGTGCGTGGAAAGCCGGGCATGCAGCGAATTTTGCGTTTACGCCTTGTACACATGCTGCTCGCAGAGAGATTGAAGGAGCGATATTGGAAGCATACAGAATAAAAACCGGCAATGTTGCCGGTTTTGAACAAAGGAGCGTGCAGTAATGGTGTTAATTAGAACATCAACAGAAACATGGAGCGCAGAATATACCGTACAAGGTAACAGAGACGCACAAATTGTGCGTATTAAATCGCGTTCAAGTATTACAGTTGTTATTGCAAAAATCATGGAAAACCTACCCTTAGTCGGTACAACGGTTACGTATTACATATCCGTGCCGAATTACGGCATAGCCCTCCCGGAAATCGAGAGCTTGAATGAGTCAGCATGGATCGTTGATAAACTCCTCGTGCGAAATATGCCGCGTGCGGATGCAGTTACGATTGCTCAGGTGCTGAGAGATGTTTTGAAAAACGAGGTGGAGCAAAATGGCAACGAAATACAGAGTTTATAATGAGTTATCGGAGGATGAGAAGGCCCAAATCGCCACTGAGAAGCAGTGGCGTAAGCGAGGATATTGTCCCGTAGAGAACGAGGGCGAACTCATGTACTGCAATCGCTCTTGGTCTAAGGCGGTATATTTTCGAGCTGACCAAGTGCGGAGAATGTCCGAAACGGAACTCGCATTGATCCGTGCCGAGAGAAGTGCCAAAGGCACGGCAAAGCGTGCAAAGAAAAGGGCGGTTGCATTGGCCGAACAAGAAGCACAGCGCAAACGGGAAAACCTAAATATCTATCAGCAAAAATGCGCTGCTATTTGTGCGACTGTACCTAAGCGTCCGACAAACCTCAAACTCGTTTTTGATTTGGAAACGACCGGATTGAATTTCGTTGAGGACGAAATCCTTGAAGCTGCGATTACGACGGTAGACGGTGAGGTGCTTTTTGAATCTCGATTTAAGCCTGCATATACCAAAGAGTGGCCGGGTGCGCAGCGCGTGAATGGTATTTCACCGGAGGACGTTGAGGATGCGCCGGGAATCATCGATAAAATCGGCGAAATGGCGGCGCTGCTGCAAAACGCCGAAACGGTTATTGCCTACAACGGCAAGCAGTTTGATATTCCGTTTTTAGGAAAGTATGGGATAAAGCTTCGCCCGGATGCAGTGATTGATGACCCGATGCTTTACGGCGCGGTCGTATACGGAGAACTGCGCGGTGAAGGTGGAGATGTAAGCTATAAATGGAAAAAGTTTGCGGTGTTAGCTGACTATCTCGGGTACAAAGGTGCGAATTGGCACGATGCAGCTGCCGACTGTATTGCAACGGCGTATGTGTGGCGACGGTTGCAGGAGCCGGATATGATCGAAAAGTACAATGAAAATTTGGCAAAGCTTGATGAGGTGTCGGAAGAAACCGACACTTCATTTTAGACCTATTGCAATTTTGCAGAGCACAAAATATAATGAGATACACAAGAGAATCAGAAACATGAAAAGGAGCGGTGCAGAATGAAAGAATTGTATGGTGTGGTTCTTATGTATCTGGACGGATATAAAGTCAGCGAAGATGATTTTGGTGACTTATGGTGCTCGGAAGTACCGGAAGAATATGTGACGCCGGGTGACGGTGTTGTTATTGAAGGATCGGCATTTATACCTTTGGAAGATCTTCCGGCAGAGCAGCAGACACGGATTAAAAATGAGCTGGACGCACTACCGAAAGAATATCTGGATGTTCTGCGTAATTACGGAGGAAAAGAAAAATTTAACTTGTCTTGAAATACAGGAACCGGCAATATTGCCGGTTTTCTTGCTTTTCAACTTAATAGGAATTATAATGAAACCAATGAGGAGTGAACGACTATGAAGAAAAAGATCACAGCAATATTGATGGCGGCGGCGCTTACGGTATCGCTTGCGGCGTGTGCGGGCAGCAATACCGAAAGCGCCGTAACGGAAAGCTCCACATCCAGTGCGGTAAGCAGCACGGTATCGGAAAAGAACGATGCGAGCAGCAAACCGGCTGCAAGCTCGAGCACCGCGAGTGCAAAACCCACGGCGACACCGGGTGCAAAAACAGAAAGCAGCAAAACCGAGAGCTCAAAGGGAAGCAGCTCGTCTGCCTCGTCTAAAACGGAGAACAGCACAACGAGCAAGCCGTCGTCCTCGAGTTCTTCCGGCAGCACAGTATCGAAGCCGAGTGCAACCGCAAAACCGTCTGCCACAACGAAGCCCAGCTCCGGCAACAACGCTGTGAGCAAGCCGTCCTCCGGCAGCAGCGCGACGGTAAAACCCTCAGCCACTGCAACGCCGAAGCCTACCGTAAAGCCGACCGCTGCACCGACAGCAAAGCCTACTTCTAAACCGTCTGCAACTGCGACGCCGAAGCCTGCTGCAACAGCCAAACCGACCACCGCTCCGACGGCTAAGCCTACGGCAGTTCCTACATCCAAGCCGACTGCTGCGCCGACGGCAACTCCTGAACCCCAGAAAGTTTGGGTTGTAGATGTTCCGGCAAAAGAAGAGGTTGGTCATTGGGAAGAAGATGGGTATTGGTGGAGTGATGTAGTGTATAGATGTAATGAGTGTAAAGAGACTTTTTCGACAACAGATGCCTTCTATGAACATGTAATCCCTCTTGTCGAAGCAGGAAAGCATTCAATGGGAAGTTATACAGAAGTTCCGGGAGAATCTTATTGGGTAAAAACAGGTCAGCATTGGGTTGTTGATGAGCCTGCGCAAGAAGAACAAGGTCACTGGGAATACAAATAAAAAATTGAATATTGCAGCATGAAGCATCCGTTTTATCGGGTGCTTTTTTACTGCAAAAATTCAAGCCGTACTTTTTGAGTGCGGCTTTTTTCATATAAAAATCTAACGAAAGGAATGGCAAAAAATGAAGAAAGCAAAACGGATTTTGGCCGGAGCGCTTGCGGCGTTGATCCTTACGATGTCACTGCCGTTAAGTGCTCTGGCGGATGAAGCCGATGTGCCTGTGGAAAGTCCGAGCTTTGAAGTTTCGTTTGATGTAGATACCGGGCAGGAAGAAATTTCGGAAGATCTTCCGACCGAGGTTGAAGCGACACCGGAGCCTACCCCGGAATCTACCACAGAGCCAACGCAGGAGCCAACACCTACGCCGGAAAGCACCGCTACACCGACCCCGACGGCAGAACCTACCGCAGCGCCCACGGCTGCACCCGAAGTTACCGCAACGCCGACGAGCACGCCGGAGCCGAGTGCTGCCGCATCTCCTACGCCCGCTTTACCGAGCGCATCCCCTACTGTAACGCCGACGCCTACGCCGTCACCGCAGCCGGTTACAAACCCAATAAAGCTTGAGCACGAGGTCTTAACGGACTATGAGACCGGCGGACTTTACCTGTTCCCAGTTCCCGACGGCGACGAAATTACGCAGGAATACAGTGAGCAACACAAAGCTTGGGATATAGCTGCTGTTACTGGTTCTGCTGTGGTGGCAGCCGAAGAAGGCACTGTAACTTATGTGCAGATTTGGGACGGATCGTATGACACCACCGGCATGATGAGCTACGGGCACATGATTCAGATTGAACATCCAGATGGAAATACCACACTGTATGCACATCTATCTGAAATTAACGTGCAGCAAGGCGAAAAAGTCGTGCGTGGGCAGCGCATCGGGCGCGTCGGCAGCACTGGCAATTCTACTGGCCCACATTTGCACTTTGAGGTCATGAGTGAGACTGGTAAAAAGGAAAACCCTGAACCGGTATTAGAATACGGAGTATCCACGCTACTGGATGATTACACATGGAGTTGGGTCAATCAGTATCTTAATCGACCTAATGGGACGAAAACAATATCTGATTACGGAGTAACAAGAGACAAAGTTGTAGCTGAACTTACTTCGCATCAAAGTGATAACTACTATTTGGGTACTACATATGTAGGCGGGGATAGCCAGTCTCCTAAAGGAGATACAAGCTACAATGGCAGCGTGGGTATGAACTGTGCTGGCTTTGTCAGCTATGTGCTTTGTAAATTGGGGTTAAATGCGGGTACGTCTGACTTGAATAATCATACTGCGTTGCCTGCGAGCTCGGTTCAGGGGCTTATGACTAAGGCGGTCGGTGGTCGTTCTGCAGATTGGTACAGCTCGTATAAAAGCCGAAACCTTTTGGCAGGTGCATCAAACTATTGCTTCTGGATTGCAAACGGTGATCTTAAGTCATATGCATTCCAGTCAAAGAGCGATATGCTTTCGTCTGGTGTGCTTGAAAAAGGTGACATTATTTTAATGTTGCCGACAACAGCATCGGCCAGTGACCGAGATACGCATATTGGCTTTTTCTGGGGAAACTCCTCCAGCGAAGATAATATGTGGCATAGTTTTGGTTCCAATAACCATATTTCGACCATAACACCTAAGACCAGCCCTTCTTATTACGTGGTTATTAAGTACGCACCGTCTGAATATACACTGACGCTCAATAAGACAAGCTCTAATCCCTCGTTGACAAACAATAACAGCAATTACAGCTTGTCTGGTGCAGTGTACGAAGTTTACGGTAACAAAACCACTTATACAACCTCAACAGTCACGTATTACACCGTAAATGCAAGTGGTGGCCTTAATTTGCGTAGCTCTGCCAATACAAGCAGTTCTGTGTTGATAACCATGACCAATGGAGCAAGCGTAAAGTATCTTAGCACATCAGGATCGTGGTATAGGGTTGAATATACCCATTCAAACGGTACGACCTATACAGGATATGCTTCATCGACATATCTTACGAATAAAACCACGCAAACTATTTATACTCCAACAGTAACATCGAATGCATTACTTGGTACGCTTACAACTAACTCGTCAGGATCGGCGAGTCTTGTTGTGCCTGCGGGAACAGTGAGCGTAAAGGAGAAGACCGCACCGAAAGGATTCTCCGTTGATAATGAAACTCATACAGTAACGATGGACGGTAATAAGACACTCAATGTCTCCGATACACCGATTATCTATGAGTACAATATCAACCTCACAAAGACGAGTGCCAATGTCTCAATCACAAACGGCGACAGTGGGTATAGCCTCGCCGGAGCAGTGTATAAAATCTATAACAGTTCAGGCACGGAAGTTGCATCCATCACCACAGATTCGTCTGGCAAGGGCACTTCAAATGTGAAACTCAAAAACGGCACATATACCGCCGTGGAATCCAAGGCTCCTCCGGGGTATGCTTTGGACACGACAAGGCATACCGTTAGGATCAACAATGCTGACGCGACTCTGAATGTCAGCGATGTGCCTTTGATTAAGACGGTGACACTAACCAAAACGAGTGCTAACACGTCGATCACGGCAGGTAACAGCAATTACAGTCTTGCCGGAGCTGTGTACGATGTGTACGAAGGTAATTCTGCTACGGGTACGCCGGTTGCATCGTTCACAACTAACTCGGCGGGCGTTGCGACGTTAAGCCGCAAATTATACCCAAATAGAACATATACAATTTTAGAACGAACTCCGCCTCCCGGATATGTAAAAGATACGACGCCACATTCGTTCTATCTTGCTTACAACTCGGCAACAATGGATGTTGTGGATGACCCACAATATGTCAAGATCATGGTAAAAAAGAAAGATTCTGGAACTAACACAAATGTAGCTGTTGGTAACGCATCACTTGCGGGTGCTGTATACGCAATTACGTATAAAGAAAACGGTGTAGATAAAACCGTTCAAAAAACGACCAATAGTTCAGGAATTCTCTATTTTACCAACGTGCCTTTGGGCGAGATAAAAATTCAGGAAATCTCAGCTCCGGTCGGCTACAAGCTTGATTCAACGGTGCATACGTACAATGTTACGTCGGACAAAGTAACTTCTGCCGTATACGAAATGGAACCCGAAGATTTCACCGAAGATGTCTTTAAAGGACGCATCCGGATTACCAAACAGATTGAAATGCTCGGCGCGGAAACACAGCTTGAGCAAGGCGCTGAATATCAGGTGTATCTCAAGAGCGCAGGCAGCTACGATGCCGCAAAGGATACAGAACGAGATTATCTTGTAACCGGGGCGGACGGCAAGTCTATCACCAAAGACCTGCCCTACGGCACATATACGCTGCATCAGGTCAAAGGCGTCCCGGGGCGAGAATTTAAAGACATGGATGTTGACGTCCACGAAAACGGCAAAACGTATGAGGTGACGCTCACAAACGAGCTCAAGTATGCTTCTTTGAAGATCGTGAAGACCTCCGAAGACGGCAATGTTGCCGGTTTTACGTTTAAGGTCACGAGGCTTGCGGATGGCGCATCAGCAACATATACCACCAATGCAGCCGGTGAGATCATTACGTCTCAGTTCCCGGTGTATGTCGATGCAAATGCCACCCAGAAATTCGAGTACAAGATTGAAGAAATCAATGTGCCGGATAAATATCGCACGCCGGATGCACAGACGGTAACACTTACCTATGGGCAGACGGCAGAGGTTAGCTTCTATAACCAAATTGCACGTGGCTCTTTGGAAATCCTCAAAGTGGACCACGACGGTGTGACGCCGCTTGAAGGCGCGAAGTTTGAGGTTACAGACGATAACGGCAATGTAATTGCAACCGAAATTTCCGGGCCGGACGGAAAAATCAAGGTAGAATCGATCCTTTACGGACAATACCACTGGTCAGAAGTGGAAGCGCCGAAAGGCTATGACCTTGATGATACCGTGCATGATTTTGCAATCGAGCACGATGAGCAGGTAATTGAGATCACGCAGGAAAACACTCCGAGTGTGGGCTCCATTACAGCTAAAAAGATCGATGCCGATGGCAACGTCATGCCGGGCGTAGAGTTTACGCTCGAGTACAGCACTGACGATGGCGCGACTTGGGCCCCGGTGGAAGCCCGCGCAGAAGACAGCAAGCCTTCCATCGGGGGCTGCACAAGTGCAGTCGTTGACGGCGCTTTGGAGACCGATGAAAACGGCGTCGCTACCTTTAATGGGCTTCAGATCAATAATCAGACTGTGACGATCCTTTACCGACTGACAGAAACCGCCACTAAGTCCGGCAACACTCTGCTCGCAGCGCCGATGTTTATCGGCAGCTTACCGCAGGTGCTCGACGACGGAACAGAAATCGTCGATGTGACTGTAACGGCGGTCAACAATCAAAACTACACGCTGCCGTCTTCTGGCGACAACGGCATGACGAGCGTGCCGATTGGCATTGCTCTCGCACTGATTTCCGCATCTTGCCTTGCAACATGGCTGCGGAAGAAAAAGTTATTTTAAGAGAGCATCTACACTCTCTCAAAATAAAACAAAATAAAATGAAAGGAATGTAGAAAAATGGCAAAATCCAAATTACTCTCTCGCATTGGTGCTTTGGCTTTAGCAACAGCTCTGGCCTGCACCTCTCTGATCTCGGCCTCGGCGGCTACTATCGATAAAGCTACTATCGATATGGACGCAAAGGCACAGCTGTCCATTTATAAGTATGACTTTACGAACGCCAAAAAAGATGGCGTGTGGAACGAAGGCAGCTACGTTTCTACCGGCCAGTACGACGCAAAAGTAAATCAAGTTCTTGGCGGTACAACGCGCACCGGCGCGAACAGCGCATCTTCCGCCCTCGGTAATGGACAGGCAAGCAACGGTTACGCGATCAAAGGCGTCGAGTATACTTACCTCAAAATTGCGGACATCACGCAGTTTTCGGAGTCTGCAAAGGACGGCGGTCGTACCGACAGCCACATTGAGGTGCTGTATGCAATCGATAAAGTCAAAGGTGCAGACATGCTCGCTGCTATCGGCCTTGCAGACGGTGCACAGAGCTACGATAATGCAAATGCACTTGATGCAAACAACTGGTATTACCAGTCGGATAAGCTTAATGCAGCACTTAAAGCTGCTCTTGAAGCCAATTCCACGACCGTAAAAAACTCTCTCGAATCCTACGTTAAAAACAACGGCGGTACGGCAATGCCCGAGACTAATGAGGACGGCTACAGCAATGTAACGGGCCTCCCCGTAGGTCTCTACCTGCTGGTTGAAACCCGCACGCCGGAAATGGTGACAGGCACGACAAATCCGTGCTTCGTCTCGCTGCCCATGACCACGGTTGATGGTGGTATGGCAGACGGTTCGGGCAACCAGATCACGACCGGCGGTCACGATTGGAACTATAATGTTGTGCTTTACCCCAAAAACGAGACTGGCATTGTCACATTGGAAAAAACCGTACGTGAAGCTGTTAAGGATACCGGCAAAAATAACGCGTCCGATGTTATCACCGATGGCTTTAAGCACAATGCAACGGCATCCGCAGGCGATACGATTGAGTATCAGATCATCTCCACACTGCCGACGATCACGTCTGCAGCAACCAACATCAGCGAATATACTTTCCGTGATGTTCTCGCTCGCGGCCTCTCTTATGTAGGCGGTACGAACAGCGTTACACTCGAATTCTTCACCGATGAAGCCTGCACCAACAAGGTAACTACATGGAAACAGGCAGACGGCAAATTTAAGGTCACACGCGAAGAAAACAACGACGGTACGCATACGATGACGATCTCCATGACTGCTGACGGCCTTGCTGAGATCAACACGGCCAACACAGCTTACGACAACGACAACGGCGAGCTCTATGCCGGTTATTCCAACTATACCCTTCGCATCCGTTATGACGCAAAGCTCAATTCCGACGAAAGCCTTGTTTACGGCGACAACGGAAACGAGAACGAAGTCGTATTGACTTGGAAGCGTACCAATGACACCTACTACGACACGCTCATCGACGACGCGCATGTTTATACATACGCGATTGACATCACGAAGACCTTTAGTGATGGCAAAGAAGAACAGACGATGTTCGATAACGTCCTCTTTAAGGCGCAGAACGCATCCGATGGCTACTATGTAATTGCACAGCTTAATGAGGCTGAGGGCATCTGGTATGTGACCGGCCATACGACCAGTGAAACCGCCGCAACAGCAATGCACCCTGTCGATTGGAATGGCAAAAAGGGCCAGCTTATCCTCAAGGGCGTCGAAGACGACCAGTACATCTGGACGGAGCTCGAGACGGCTAACGGTTATACGCTCCTCAAAAATAACATCGACGTAACGATTACGTCCGTCGATGATGCAAACCGTCCGTGCGACATTTACAATCAGGATACACTCGGCGTCGTGCAGAATGACCCGCGCTATGGTTTTGACAGTAATCTCGATCTGCACCTCGCGAACATCCCGCAGACGCAGCTCGCTCATAACTACCAGACTGCATCTGCAACGGTTGACGGCAACGACGTCACAATGCTCGACGATGAGATGGATACTGATTCTACCAACGCAATTGCGCCATTGACAGTTGTGAACACAAGAGTTTTCATTACTCCGATGACCGGTGATAGAGGTACGCAGGCGCTTGCTATCGGCGGCGTACTGGTTGCTTGCCTCGGCACTTCTGCATTTATTTTCTTCTTGGTTTTCAAGAGAAGAAAAGAGCAGGAAGATAAGTAAGAGTACACCAAAATTTTGAATTAGGTTTACCTCGCAGGGAGGGCTCAGTGACAGCACTGAGCCCCACCCAAAGCCTGCAACATTGTGTGTAGGCTTTGGGTGAAAAGGAAAAATTGAAGAAGGTGAAAACATGCCCCAAAAGCGAACGTACAAAGGTGCGCAGGTCATAGCCATCATCATCGCGATTTTACTGCTGTGCGTCGCGGGATTTTGCGCGTATCTGCTTATTGATAACCAACAGCAAAAAGCAGAGCAAAAGGAACTGTTTGCAACCATAGCCGAAAAAGTAGACGCAGCGGAAAACGAATTGGGAGACTTAGAGCAAATTAGCACGGTGGAAGATAAACGGGTGGCGCAGCTGCTTGAAGTTTATGGGGAACTGCACAACTACAATTCCGATTTTGTAGGCTGGATACGCGTGCCGGGCACAGAGATCAATTACCCGGTGATGCAGTCGCCGGATAGCCCTAATTATTATTTGCGTCGAAATTTTGAGAAAGCGTACAGCAACCTCGGCACGCCGTATTTACAGGAAAACTGCGATATACGCACGTGCGATAACTTGATAATTTACGGCCACCACATGCTTGATGGCGGGATGTTCAGCGATCTTGAGCTCTATAAAAAGAGAAAATTCTTTCAGCAGCACAAATACGTGCGTTTTGACACATTAGACGAGCTGGGACTATATGAGGTCATGGCGGTTGTCATCACAACGGCCTACCAGTCGGATAGCTTTCAATACTACAACTACGTGGAGAACAACGAGCTGATTTTTAACACATACGTACAGGAGTGTAAGCAGCGTGCCTTATATGATACGGGCATGGATGCTGAATACGGAGATAAATTAGTTACTCTATCGACGTGCGAATACAGCAGCGATAACGGCAGGCTGATCGTCGTTGCCAAAAAGATTGGAGGGATCAAAAAATGAGCAAACGCAAAAACACCATCATCATTATCTGTTTTATCCTTGTGATCCTGCTCGGCGCGGGTGCAGCTGCGTACCCGTTAATTGCATCGATTAACAACGAGCGCACGCAATCGCTCGTACAAACAAAATATGAGGAAAAGCTTCAGCAACTCGACACATCAGAGATCGATGCAGCGTTGGAGGCAGCACGGGAGTATAACAAAACAATCTCTACTGTGCAAATCGAGGACATTGATAAAATCAAAGCTGACCTGCCTCCATACGAAGATCTTCTGAACCTTGCCAATAACGGCATCATGGGGTATATCGAGATACCGGCTATTAACATAGACCTGCCTATATACCACGGCACGACCGGTACGGCGATGGAAAAGGGCGCGGGTCACATGGAAGGCACGTCGTTGCCGGTGGGCGGTATCGGCACACACGCCGTGATCTCCGCACACTCCGGCATGGCGAGCGCAAAGCTTTTTACCGACCTCGATAAGCTTGAGCTTGGAGATATGTTCTTCATCACGGTGTGCAACCAGAAATTAGCTTACGAAGTGGACAACATCGCAGTGGTGGAGCCCACAGACATTGATTTGATCCGTATCGATACGCAGCAAGATTACGTCACATTGCTCACCTGCACACCGTATGGCGTGAATACGCACAGATTGCTTGTGCGCGGCCACCGGGTGGATATGGCCGAAGAAGCCATAGCGGAGGTTGAAGATAAAGTAGAACCAGCAGCGAGCACGTGGATAGAGAGATATGAGCAAGGGCTTGTGATCGGCCTCATAACTTCCTTTGCGGCGATGCTGTTGCTGCTGTTGATCTTGCTAATCCGCCGCAGACAAAAAAAGAAAACCGGCAACATTGCCGGTTCTGAAAGGAAATGATAGAATGCCAAACGCTTATATAGAGCTGATTGATAGCCTGATTTTGCGGCGGCGTGCGCTTAAAATATCGCAGCGCGAATTAGCTTCTGCCGCCGGAGTTTCGTGGACAGAGGTTGCACTCATGGAGCAGAAAAAGCACATGGTGCAGCTCCGGGCACTGCTGCGGATAGCAGCCGCGCTAAACTGCAAACTGGTGGCCGTGAGTGTCGAATAAAAGCATTGCCAGATAAGGTGATTTCTGGTAGAATAAAAACGAACTGCAATATGCGGTTCGGGTGCTGCCATAACGGTGGACGGTTCAGCCCTCAGATGCAGGTTTTCTGCACCGTACGAGGGAACATTTCTTGGATATGAAAATATCCCTCAATCCAGTACGGAGAGAGGGATGACGCTTATGAAGCTCGAGCTGAACTTTAGTGATCTGTGCCAGTTGGCATTGGTCATCATTGCGCTGATCGAACTATTTCGTGATCGTAAACATAAAAAGAAGTGAGCCGCCCTCGCCTAAGGATTCGGCTCAACTTCTTTGAGTAATACTGAGGGCTAACCGTTCATCGGCAGCACTCTTTCTATTTCTAATTATAGACGCTTTTGAAGTTTTGTCAAGCGCGAAAAGCGGCAATGTTGCCGGTTTTGCACTTGATTTATTTTTTCTCATTTATTATAATCAAATCAGGGAGTGAAAAACTATGAAAAGAAAAGTCACAGCTATTTTAATGGCGGCAGCAATGGCACTTACTATGGCGGCGTGTGCGGGCAACAGCACAGCGGATACCGGCGTTGAAAGCTCTGCATCCAGCGCAGTGAGCAGCACGGCATCGGAAAAGAGTGCTGAGAGCAGTACGTCAGAAGCAAGCAGCAAGCCAGTTTCGAGCACAAGCTCCACGGCTGCAAGCAGCGCCAAGCCGAGTGCATCGGCGAAGCCTACGGCTACTCCCTCTGCCGGTACTGCGGCAACGGCCAAGCCTACCGCAACGCCGAAGCCGGAGAGCAAAAACGAAAGCAGCACAGCTGTGAAGCCCTCTGCTACGGCTACACCGAAGCCGGCAGCAACCGCAAAGCCGAGCAGCTCCAACACTTCCAACAGCAAGCCTTCCGGCAGTGCGGCCAGACCTACGCCCGCACCGACTGCGAAGCCGATAGCTGCACCCACCGCAGCTCCGACAGCTAAGCCTACGGCAGCTCCTACCGCAGCACCAACGGCGGTTCCCACCGCGACGCCGAAGCCCAAGGAAAAGGTTTGGGTGGTAGATGTGCCAGCTAAACCTGCTCAAGAAGAACAAGGTCATTGGGAAGAAGCAGGTCATTGGAAGAGCGATTGGGTGTATCAGTGCAATCAATGTGGCACAATATGCTCTACTGAGGCTGATATGTGGGATCATGAGGGAGACTTATCCTCGTGTTGGAGCTACACTATGGTTTCTGGTGAAAAATACTGGGTTAAAGACGGTGAGTATTGGGTTGTAGATGTTCCCGCTCAAGCCGCACAACCTGAACAAGGTCACTGGGAATATAGATAAGGATCAAATAAAGTGAATATTGCAGAATGAAGCACTCGTTTTACTGCGAGTGCTTTTTTATTGCTCAAATTCAAGCCGTGTCTTTTTTAGATGCGGCTTTTTTCATATAGAAAAATCTTTGAAAGGAAGCAAAAAAATGAAAAAGAAACTCAAAAAGTCACTTGCGTGTCTGCTTGCAACGCTGCTGATTTTCAGCGCCTTACCGATGAGCGCTCTTGCCGATGAAGCAGCTGCACCGGTTACGGTAACTGATGAGATCACAGCTGTTGAGCTGGAAGAAGCTGCTGCACCGGGCGCGGAGCCGGATGCAGAACCCAAACCGGAAATCACAGCAGAACCGACCGCAACGCCGGAGGCAAGCACAACCCCCTCGGCTGAACCGACAGCAGTGCCCTCACCGGAGGCAACAGAGGAACCGACTGAACCGGAGACCAGTGCAGAGCCGGAAGCAACGGCTGAACCCACTGCTTCCCCCACGCCAAACCCGGAGGATGAAATCAGTTTACTGGCGCTCGGCGATGAGGCGGTTACGCGTTACCGCACGGTAGGCATCAACGGTAATTTCAGTTCAAATTATCTTTATGACCTTGGCGAATTTCCACTGTATGACATCTACCGAAACGGTGTAAGTTATCCGGCCTACTGTTTGCAGCATGGTAAAGGCAGAGTCAATAACGGTGCTTATGTGCAGCGGGATAATTTCGGTATGACCGAAGCTATGCGCCGCATTATCGCTTATGGCTACAACACGACAAACTCTCTCGGTAAAAATGATTGGTACAGCGATGCGACCGCAAAGACGATGGTCACACAGCATCTTGTTTGGTTGGCGTCCGAAGGCTATATTACCGTAGACGGGACAAACTGGTCTTGGGGTTCCGGCATCGATAACGATGTTGAGCGCATGGCCAATCTGGCGTATAACGGCTCTGTTGTACGCAGCTACTACGCAGAGCTTAAAGATCGTCTTTTACGCTCTGAAATCGTCCCGTCGTTTGCAGGCAAAAACAGCGACGGCAGCGATGCACAGGAAATCGCTTTGCAGTTCGTGAATGGCAAATATGCGGCCACCGTTACCGATACCAACGGCGTGCTGGATTTATTTGATTTTCAAAAAGCAGGCTTTGATATTTCCCGTAACGGCAATACGCTGACAATATCTGCGAGCACGCTGCCGGAGCAAGAGACCACGGTTATCGGTGCAGGCTACACCGTCGGCGATAAAAACAGCATCGCCGTTTGGGAGGACAGAGACCAGCAGGCCAATATTCAGCATCAGGCGACTTGCCCGGGCACAACGCAGACCATGGCATATATCAAGATAAAGGGCGAAAAGCCGAAATATACGGTGACACTGACCAAAACCAGCGCCGATGTAAAAATCACAAACGGCAACGCAAATTATTCGCTCGAAGGTGCTGTTTACAACGTTTATAAAGCGTATGTAAATCCCAACCACGATTATACAAATGACCCCGTTGTCGCAACGTTTACAACTCAAAAAGACGGACACGCAACACTTTCCAAGAAGCTCGAAAACGGCGACTATGTAACAATCGAGCAGGTGGCTCCGTTAGGTTACACACTGGATACATCGGTTCATAGATTTTCCGTTGACGGCAAGAACACAGATATTCCAGTTGTTGATGACCCCGGACGAATTCGTTTAATTATTCGTAAGAAAGATAGCACTACTGGAAGCAGCACAGCTTCGGGTAATGCTTCGCTTGCTGGGGCTGTATATCGTGTTTCATACCTCGAAAATGGAGCAACTACGTATAAGGATATTACAACCAATTCAGCAGGTGTGGCGGACTTGAGAGATATTCCTTTGGGATTAGTATCCGTGCAGGAAATTTCCTCACCGGCAGGTTATAAATTGGATACACGTGTTCATACATATAAAGTTCATCCTTCTCAAACAACGCCTATTACATTTGAACTCGAACCCGCCGACTTTACGGAAGAAGTCATGAAAGGCCAGATTGCGCTGCATAAGCAATATGAAACCCTTGATGACCTCTCAGAGGAACAGGGCGCAGAGTTTGACGTTTACCTCAAATCTGCGGGCAGCTTCGATGCAGCCAAAGAGACCGAGCGCGACCATATCACCACCGGCGCGGATGGCATGGCAACCACAAAGGACTTACCTTACGGCACATACGTCGTGCATCAAACAAAGGGCGGCAACGGTCGTCAGCTTGTAGCCGATTTTGATGTTTCAATCTCCGAGGATGGCAAGGTTTACAGCTATGATCTTGTCAACGTACAGAAAAACGCACAGCTCAAAATCGTAAAGACTTCCGAGGATGGCGTAATCGAGGGCATCAAGTTCCGCGTGACGCGCCTTGAGGATAACTATTCCGCAGAGTATGTAACGAATGCCGCAGGCGAAATCCTTACCGAAACACTCCCGATTTACGCGGACAAAGACGGCGCAACCAAGTATCAGTACCGCGTGGAAGAACTCGATACAAAGGAAACTTTCGGCTATCAGCTTCCCGACTCGCAGACCGTAGAACTCAGCGAAGGCGAAATTGCTTCTGTAAGCTTCCACAACAAGCCGATTGAAATCGGCACGAAAGCTACCGTAGAAGGCGAAAAGGAAATTGACCCGCTCGATAAGGTCACGCTGACCGATACGGTATCTTATATCGGTCTTGTTCCTGGCAAAGAGTACAAGGTAGTCGGTGTCTTGATGGACAAGCTTACCGGTGAGAAACTGCTCGTTAATGGCCAGGAAATCATCGCTGAAACTACCTTTATCGCAGAAGCTAAGAATGGCAGCGTAGACGTTACGTTTGTCTTTGATGCAACCGGCCTTCACGGTAAGGAAATCGTCGTTTTCGAGGATTTGTACCGTGAGAACGTGCTGCTTGCTACCCATGCGGACATCAACGACGAAGGGCAGACGGTAAAGATTAAGAATCCTGAAATCGGAACAAAAGCAACAGCAGACGGCAAAAAGGAAATTACAGCGGATAAGATCACGATTACCGATGTTGTGAGCTATAAGGATTTGACCCCCGGCAAAGAATATAAGCTCACCGGTATGCTGATGAACAAAGCCACGAATGATAAGCTGCTCATCGATGGTAAAGAAATCACGGCAGAAGCTACATTTACGCCGAAAGCTCCTACCGGCGAAGTTGAGATGACGTTTACTTTCGACGCGCGTGAGCTGACAGCCGAAACTGAGGTCGTAGTTTTTGAAACGCTCTATCGCGATAAACTTGAGTTTGCGACACACGCAGATATTACAGACGGCGACCAGACCGTTAAAATTTTGCCGTTGCACGGCTCCATTAGCACGATCAAGGTCGATGCAGGAGACTCGCAGCACCGTCTTTCCGGCGCTGTGTTTGGTATCTATCGCGATGTAAACGGCGATGGTCGTTACACAGAGGGCATAGATACGTTTGTCGGCAATATGCGCGAAAAAGGAACCGGTGTGTATGAACTTGATGGTTTGCTTTACGGCAAGTTTCTAATCCATGAGAAGCAGGCTCCGTCTGGCTTCTCACAGGATAAAAACTATTACAGCTTCGAAATCACAAGAGACGGGGAAAAGGTGCAGTTTGAGGTTAAGCCCGGTATGAATTTCCCGAACAGCGCATTTCCAAAGACCGGCAGCAGTAATCACGGTGTTTATGCAGCACTGCTCGCTCTTGCGGTTTCCGGCCTCGGTTTAGGTGCTGTGATTTTTCACAAAGTCAAAAAAGCAAGTAAATAAGTAAAACCGGCAATGTTGCCGATTCCTAAGCTGCCCGTGCAGAGTGAGAAAGCTCATTACCGTTTGGTGATGGGCTTTTGTAATGCAGAGTGCCGGTCACAATCCCGGCGGGGCCTGTAAATAAAAGGAAAGGAGCAAGAAGCTGCGCCGGAGTTCCGGCAAACAAAACTGTAAACTTATATTTTCGGCAAAGGAGAAAGGCAAAATGAAAGAAATGTATGGTGTTGTGCTGCTGTACACAGAAGGCATGGCAATTTGTGAAGATGACTGGGAGAACCTTTGGTGCGCTGAGATGCCAGAAGAATTTGTAACAGCAGGAGATGGCATTGAAATCGACGGATTGACGCCATTAGAAGATCTTCCGATGGAGCAGCAAGTGCGTATTAAAAATGAGCTGGCTGCACTGCCGGAAGAATATCTGGACGTGCTGCGTAATTATGGTGGAGGTGAGGAGTGATGCCCGGTTACGGAAAATATCGTTCACCAGAGGAAAAAGAAGAATTTGTAAAGCAACTGGGTGCAGACGCCAAGCAGCGCGTTATTGACCTTGCGGAAAACTGGGAAGCAGATGCAAAAGATGTTGCGGAATTTTTGATTTTTTCAAGTCGGTTCCCAGATTACAGCGTCCGCAACCAGATGCTGATCTACAAGCAAAATCCGTATGCTATGTTTACTGCGGGATATAATCAATTTGAAAAAATGGGCTATACCGTACAAAAGGGCGAAAAAGGTATGCGTATATGGGTACCCCATAATATTACCTATTATCGTGGCAAAGAAAGTGAACCATGGAAGAGGCTGACGAAAAGCACACCAAAAGCAGTACGGGACATGATAAAAGTCGGAATGCTTGAGACACGTGAAGAATTGCAGTTCTATCGTTATGGAGTGGTCTTTGATATTGCACAAACGAATTGCCCTGCGGAAGATTACCCTAAATTAGTCGGTCTCGGCTGCGCAGATGAGCTGCACGCAGCGGCGTTTGACATTATCAGCGAATACAGCAACCGCTGCGGAATGCCGGTGCGGACGATTGATTTAAAGAGCGTTGCGCTGCGCGGATATTACGAATCAGAGACATGCAACATTACGATTAACAGCCGCCTTGCTGATACACAACGATTATCGACGCTGCTGCATGAGATGGCGCACGGCATGTTGCAACACGGTATGGATACCGGCAAAAGCCGTGCACAGCGTGAGTTTGAAGCAGACGCTTTATCCGTTATGCTTGAATCCGCCATGGGTCTGCCAATCACTGACACACGTAAGGAGCACATGAGCGTGGAGTATAAGAACTACATAACCGAGCTTAAAACGGGCAAAACGGATGAAGAAAAAGCGGAAATCAATGAGCAGATCGATAAGGTTTTTAAACCAATCGGTGATCTATATAAGCGCCATGCGCCGCAGATTTTGGCAGCACTGCGCTTATCAGGCATTCAGCCGCAGCCGATAAAAACAGCGCAGGCAGCACCTGAACAGGAAGAAAAGACGCCGGAGCACATTATGGACAAGCCGAAAAGAAAAATGAATCGTTCACTGTAAAGAGAAATGAACGTAGAAAGGAGTGAATTTTTTGGCAATATCGAGAGATCAGGTTGATGAGATCAAAAGCCGCGTGAGCATTATAGATGTTGCAGCAGAACGTGTGAATCTATCGCGGCACGGTTCAACCATGTCGTGCTGTTGTCCGTTCCATCAGGAAAAAACACCGTCATGCGTATTGTATGAGAAGACCAATTCCTTTTACTGCTTCGGCTGCGGCACGAGCGGCGACGTCATATCTTTTATTCGCGGTACGGATAATCTCAGTTACGTGGAGGCGGTGCAGCAGCTCGCCCAGCGTGCCGGAATAACGATTGATGCCAAAGGCGCACAGCTCAATCAGCGTGAGCAGGAGCTCAGAGATCGTATTCGTGCGTGCAACCGAGAGGCGGCACGTTACTTCTTCCGTTCGCTTACACAGGACGATGAAGGCAGTGTCGGGCGAACTTATTTGCTGAATGAACGCGGTTTGAGCATGGCCGCTGTACGACATTTTGGTTTAGGTTATGCGAAGCCGGAAAGCTTTGGGCTTGTGAATTATCTGCGCGATAAAGGCTTTACGGATGATGAGATGATAACCGCAAATCTTGCGTACCAAAGTAAAACCGGGCACGTTATGGATCGGTTCCGAGACCGAATCATGTACCCGATTTTTGATACAGTCGGCAATGTAATTGCGTTTGGTGGACGCGCCCTGAACAAAGAGGACAAGGCAAAATACATAAACACCAACACCACGCCGGTATTCAGAAAGTCCAATAATCTGTACGGATATAACTTCGCACGCAAGGCGCACAGCGACCATTTGATACTCGCAGAAGGGTACATGGACGTGATCGCGCTGCAAACAGCGGGCTTTGCTGGTGCGGTCGCTTCACTCGGTACATCGTTGACGGAGGAACAAGCAAAGCTGATTGGGCGGAGCTGCAAGGAGCTTACTATTTGTTATGACAGCGACAGTGCGGGCATCAGAGCAACGCAAAGAGCTATACAGGTTTTGCGTTCTGCGTGCCCGGAGCTGCGCGTCAGCGTAGCTTCCTTGGGCGAAGGTAAAGACCCGGATGAGTTCATAAAGATGCACCCGAAGGACGGAGCAGAACGCCTTGCTGAGGCTTTTAAGGCAGCAATAAGTGATACCGAATACCGGCTGCAAATGTGCAAAAACGGGCTGGATATGAACGTGAATAAAGACCGTCTGACCTATGCCGTTGAAGCAGTACGTGTGTTGGCGACAGTCGAAAACCCGGTTGAGCAGGATTTATTTGCGGCACAAATTGCAGCAGAGGTCGGGGTTGGACGTGAGAGTATCTTAGCACAGGTGCAGGCAGCTGCGGCAGACCCGGCAAATAAAACCGTGCCGGAAGAAATTAAAGACGAGGAAATTTTTGAGCCGGAAGAAGAACCTACGCAGCGTTATCATGCGTTTATTCGCCCGGTTTCTGCCGCAGAAAGTGAAGTGGTAGCCTTTGCGGATGTCATCATCAATGAGGATTACCGCATCAACGGCGTGCGTCTGGTGTTGGATGAGCACAATCGATTTTCGGTTTTGATGCCCGCGTATCTCGCTAAAGATAGGCGTGAATGGGTTCCGTATGTTGAGCTGAAGCCGGAGATTGAAAGAGAAATGACGGCGTTCCTTGCACGTAATTTTGATTTTAACTCGGAGGTTGAAGTCATTGGTGGCGGTACGGCGATAGACGTCGGAGAGACAAAACTCACGCTGCGAAAAGCTGCGAACCGCAATACGGTTAAAGCGTATGCCGAGCTGCAAAACGATGTGTTTGCACTCAAATATGGCAAGATCATGGAGGGCAAACGCGGGTATTTCTATTCGCCGCCGAGCATGGGAACGTACACAGATCAGAACGGCAATAAGCAATATCAGTATGCGTATGGGTTTGCTTCCGCACCGGAGCGCACAAGAATTTCGGGAGAAATTAAGAAACAATACGAGCTCATGTGCCAAAAAAACAAGCAGGTTTATGAAGCGAAAATTAAATAGCGAGGTGAGAATTTGCAGACGATTTATTTAGTTACCGGGCTTCCGAGCGTTGGGAAAACGAGCTTTTTGCAGGTGCTTGAAGGCTTAAAGCTACTGCCGGAGTACAGCGTCACGCCGCAGAAAATCGCACGAATTTACAACAGTTCGGAAACGTATGCGATGCAAAAGCTTATTGACGACGGGCGCAGTTTTCTTTGTGAGCTACCGCTCGAGCAAGAAAAAATGGAGCAGTTTTTCGGTTTGCTTGAAGGAAAATCATACACGGTGAACTGCTATTGCATCGGTCTGCCGGACGCAGCAGAGGCTATAGCGCGGTTGGTGCGGCGAGACCATACGGGTGTTTCAGCTGCGAAAGTCGTGGCAGATTTTGAGCTGTTTCCGTCCAATATCTGGGAACTTTCAAAGCGCGTGGAGAACATTAAGTTCTTCGATAATACACACGGATTTTGCCTGACCGGCTATTTCAGTGCGGGAAAATTTATGCTTTCAGATGCCGGTCATTGCGTGCCGTGGATGCAAACCGTTAAAGCTGCACTGCTTCCGAATGAGCAGCAAATTACGCCGGAGAGTGTGTGGCAGACAGAAATTTTTGAAAGAAAGGTAAAAGAAAATGAAGAAAAATCAGATGGAAATCGTGGTGAAACTCAGCGTAAGCGCAGAAAAAAGAAGGGCGCTCGAGATGTACTGCGCGGACTTTGCGGGCACACTGCAAAAGGATTTGCAGGCAGCAGCGGAACAGATTTTAACGCAAAAATATAACAAGTCCGTGCCGAAAGCCGTGCGCGAATACGTGGAGTTGTGCAGCATGGACGAGGAAAATTCTTCCGCTGCATCGAGCGAAAAGTAATCCACTTTTTCGTAAAACGCGGTGAAAAACTGCGGGAAACCTTCTCCTTAATCAGCAAATTTCTGCGTCTGCCGGACACATTTTTGCGTGCGGCGGCGCAGAATTTTGGGCGAACTCCGTTCGTTTTTTTGCTATCAGCAAAAAAGATTTGCGGCGAAAGCCGCCCGGGCAAACTGAAAAAGTGCGAAACGCACTTTTTCAGTTTGCTTTCGCAAGCATACCATTCTTACGTAAGAATGGTAGATCGGTGAAAATCACCGATTTTTTAGGGACACCCTAAAACCCGTCATGCAGAAAGAAGTGAGACCAATAAGAAAAGGCGAATACAAATACCCTTACCGTTTAGAGCTGCGCTTAAATGAAACACAAATGGCACGTCTGCAATCCTTGGCGAGCAAATCCGGTTTATCCATGTCGGCGTACGTGCGGCAGCTTATCGACGGTGTGCTTCCGCAGGAACGCCCGCCGTTTGATTTTTATTTGATCCTGTCACAACTGCGTTACATTGGCAACAACATGAACCAGCTTACGCGTATAGCACATGCGACCGGCAGGATTGACTGGAAGGAATTTGAGCGGCTTACCGATGAGATCAAGCCGTTGGCATCTATGCTGTATCGCTACGTTACGGAGCCAATCAAACGCGACCCGATGACTTCGGAGCTCGGAACGTATATCCGTAAGTCCGACCAAAAGGCACTGAAAGAAAAACGGGAGGAAGAACGAAAGTGGCGGTAACAAAAATCTGGAAAATCAACGGCTGGATCGGCGACTGCCTGCTTTACATTGAGAATCCGAACAAGACGCAGAATCCGTTGGTGATCGGTGATCCGAAATTAAAAGAGGAAGAATACCAATCACTGACAGATGTGATCGAGTATGCGGAAGACGGCAACAAGACCGTGCGGGATACTGAGCGTTTTGTGTCCGGCGTCAACTGCGATGCAGAAACGGCGCGGCAGGAAATGATTTTGGCAAAAAATGCGTTCGATAAAAACGACGGCATTTGTGCCTACCACGCCATACAGAGCTTTGCGCCGGGAGAGGTCACGCCGGAAACGGCGCACGAGATCGGTATTCGGCTCGCAAAAGAAATGTGGGGTGAACGGTATCAAGTGCTTGTTGCAACGCATTTAGATCATGAGCATATCCACAACCACTTCGTTAGTGCGCCCATAAGGGGCAGAGTAAATCCGCTTAGCAAGCGGCAGGTGTGAGGTTTCAGGCCTGTGGTCAACGGCTAACCTGGCGGGGAAACCCAAAGGGGACAGCAGCATGACCGTAAAGCTGCAAGTTGGCAAGTTGCCGTGCCACGACTGAGCAGCAAGACCAAAAGTTCATATAAGGATGAAACCTAAACTGGCTGAACGGCAGTCCGAGGGACATTTGTGGTGGTCGTAACGGAAGGCAGCTATACCCGTTACGCTGTGCATCTCACCTGTAGAAACATGAGCAGGATGAGCGAAACCGAATGCACAGTCCGTATGTATCAGCATAAAAGGACGAAAACCGCATCCGACAATGAACAATGCTTTTTTACTCTGCTGCTAAATGGGGATTGCCTAAGTTGGAACGCTCACAAGAGCTATGGGCGTAGGCCCTGAATATCCAATATGGCAACGGAGCCGCCGTAGTAGTCCGAGCGTATTAATGGCACGCACATGGCGAAGGGCGGCAGTTCATTCAATTCAATACAACAGAAAGGAAGGTGCGTGAGGCACTATGAGAGATCCAGAAAATGTATTGAACAGTCTGCAAGAACATTCAGCTCAATCCGGCTATGTCTATGACAGGTTGTACCGCAACCTGTTCAATCGGGAATTTTTCTTACGGGCATATCAGAATATTTATGCCAGTCAGGGAAACATGACCGCAGGCACAGACGGAAAAACCATCGACGCAATGAGCCTTGAAAGAATCGACAGGCTTATTGCAACCCTGAAAGACGAATCCTACCAGCCCAAACCGTCCAGACGGACATATATCCCTAAGAAGAATGGAAAACTCCGTCCTCTGGGTATTCCGTCCATTGACGACAAGCTGGTACAGGAAGTTGTCCGTATGCTGTTGGAATCCATCTATGAGAACAGCTTTGAGGACGCCTCCCATGGCTTTCGGCCTGACAGAAGTTGTCACACAGCTTTGAGGATGATTCAAAATCGCTTTACCATATGCAAGTGGTTTGTTGAGGGTGACATTAAAGGATTCTTCGACAATATTGACCACAATGTCATGATTGGCATCCTTCGCAAGAGAATTAAAGATGAGCGTTTTCTGCGCCTTATCCGTAAATTTCTCAACGCAGGATATATGGAAGATAACCAACTGCATCAAAGCTACAGCGGCACTCCGCAGGGCGGCATCATTAGTCCCATTCTAGCCAATATCTATCTCGACCAGTTCGACAAATATATGGCTGAATACAAGAAACGGTTTGACCGTGGGAACAAGCGAGCCGTCAATGTGGAATACCATAAGCTGAGCGCAAAGAGAATCCGACTCAAAAGGAAGCTGGCAAAGGCACAGTCTGAGGAAGAAAAGCAATCCCTTTTGGAAAGCATCCGGGAACTGGATAAGGTACACAAATCCATCCCCTGCAAAAATCCAATGGATACAAATTTCCGCAGACTGCAATACGTCCGTTACGCTGACGATTTTCTTATCGGTATCATCGGAGCCAAAGAGGATGCACAGGCTGTTAAGCAGGAAATCGGCGTATATATCGCCGAACAGTTGAAACTGGAACTGTCGGAAGAAAAGACGCTGGTCACTAAAGCAACAGACCGTGCAAAATTCTTGGGATTTGACATCAGGGTCACACCGCAGAGCAATCACACCAAAAAGACAAAAAGCGGTTCCACAGCCCGAAACTACAGCGGCCATGTAATGCTGGAAGTTCCGACTTCTGTCATTCAAAAAAAGCTGCTGGAACTGGGAGCCATGAGAATTGATGTTCGCAATGGAACAGAGATTTGGCAACCCACGTATCGTGGAAAACTTGTCGGACGAACAGACCTGAGTATCCTAGACCAGTACAATGGTGAGGTGCGGGGATTCTGTAATTATTATGCGATTGCAAACAATCGCTCTAAGCTGCACAAGTTCCGCTATATCATGGAGTACAGTTTCTATAAAACCTTGGCCTGTAAATACCGTACAACCAAAGGCAAAATTATTGCTCAATATCGTATTGTCAAGGACATCGGGGTAAAATTCCAGGACAAGCATGGAAATGAGCGCATCCGACTACTGTGGAAGGACAGTCTTGCAAGAGACCCCTATCCGCTGGGAAAAGAAGCAGATATTATCCATAAGCCGAAAGGCATCCTGAAAAAGCCCAGTCTCGGCGCACGATTAAAAGCAAATCGGTGTGAATGGTGTGGAAAAGAAACTTCAGCGTTGGTAATGCACCAAGTTAGAACGCTGAAAGAGCTGGATGAAAGCCAACCGTGGGCAGTTTTCATGAAGAGGATTAACCGAAAAACTTTGGTGGTCTGTGAAAGTTGTCACACGAAAATTCACGGTGCAGGCTGTGAATGAATAGAGAGCCGGATACAGCGAGAGTTGTAAGTCCGGTTCGGGGGCGAGTGCCTGGAAACCTACCGCAGCAATGCGGCAAGGCGCTGGGTACTTAGCCTACTCAACTCGGTTTCGTTTCTGGACGGCAAACGTCTATGGAAAGAAAAGAATTATTGGCAAATGCGAACAGTTTCGGATGCGCTTTGCAGAGAGTACGGGTTATCGCTCATCAAGCCGGTACGCCGAGGTATGCCGTATGCAGCTTGGCAGGCAGAGAAAGAAGGAAAGCCGAACCGGCGTAAAGCGCTGCGCGAAGACATAGACCGCATACTCGCAAATGAAAATATAGAATCGCTCGAAGCTTTTTACGATACGCTGCGAGCGTACGGGTATGCCGTTATGACAGATCGAAAGTATGTTGCGATTTGTCCGCCGGGCGGTGAACGAAATATTCGTTTGCAGTCGCTTGGAGAAAACTACGAGCCGGAAGCGCTGCACTTGCGCATTCTCCGTATCAAAGCAGACCGGCTGCTCGGCAAAACCAAAGTTATAGAGCAGCCGACGGTGCAAAAAAGAAAAATGCGCTTGCGAGGAACGGTATGTCGGAAATCTAAAGCGCATGGAATACGGGCGCTTTATTATAAATGGCTTTATTATCTCGGCGTTTTTAAGCGGCGTCCCAAAGTATACGGCAGTGCATTTACCACGGCGCGTTGGCAGCTGAACGCGTACATAAAGCAGTTCGATTATGTTGCAAAATATAATCTTAAAACTCGCGATGACGTAGAGCAGCGGTTACGCGTAGTGCAGCACGAAATCTCCGGGCAGATCGACGAGCGGGAAGAAGTAAGAGCAGTGCTGCGGCGTTTGGAGATGGGCGATGCTGAAATACAGGAGCAGCTTGAGAAGATTGAGAAGATCAACGCGCAGCTCAAAAAGCTGCGCTCAGAAGCAAAGCTCTGTGCGCAAATCCTCGAGCAGCAGCCGCAGATCAAATCCAAAATCGACAAAGCACATGAAGTAAAAACATTTGAAACAGAAAGGGGAAAAGAAAATGGACGAACAAGCGATCATCACCTTGAGCATCGAAGGAACGAAGCTGCTCCTACGCGGGAGCAAAGAAGTTCTGGCAGCGCTCGTAGCGGCGATCCGATACAGCGCAGATAAAATGATCCCGGCGCGAAAATGCCGAGATTTTTTGACGAGTACATCAGAGGTGCGCTTTATCTCGATGAGCGATGAAGCTATCGAAACATTTAAAAAAGCTGTACGGCCCTATGGCTTGCGGTACTTGCATTTGCACGACAGCAACGGCGATGGGTTATCGACCTTAATGGTGCGCGGCGAGGATGCAGCAGTTATCAACCGTCTGATCGAGCGCAATAAACTGGCTGTGCTGACGGACGTTACACAGGCGGAGATCGAACGTGATCCGTCTAAGGCTGCGAACATCAACGAACCGATTCCGGAGGTTGTGATTGGAAAAGATCAAGTTCGAGTGCAGGATGCGGTTAAAGAGGCACGCGGCAGCGCACAAGACCTTTTAAAGCCGGAGCCAAACCCTACGAAAGGACAGACGGAACGGAAAAGCCGTCTGTCCTCCGACGACTTGAAGACATCCGTAACGGAACAAGAGGCTGAAGAAATTTGGGCAGATGTTACGGCTTCTATCGATAAAGACTTTGCAGAGCGAATCGAAGAAAAGCGTCAGCACAATTTTGAACTTTATAACCAAGACGACCCGCTGCTCGGCGAGAAGGTTGTGAAAACCAAACGTACTGTGCCGGTACAGGACAAGCCATCTGTTATGAAAAAGCTGGAGGCTGCAAAAAACGTCAACACGCAAAAAGAAGCGAGAATTGCGGAAGCTGTGCGCCAGATGCAGGCAGGTGGACGTACTTCAAATACCGATAAGGTCATTCAGAAGACGCCGAAGGTAAAGCCGCAAAGGCTGACAAGAAAGTAAGGCGGAGTGTATGGCGATTTCAAAAGAAGATATAAAGCCTTTAGCTTGGTCGGCTGATGATGAACCGACATTCCTCAAGGACGACGAAAAAAAAGACGGAAAAAACGGCAATGTTGCCGGTTCTGTGGATACGGTTCTGCGAGCGCGCCGTACTTTCAAAATGAAGAAGGGTTCCGGCGGCAGAAAAAAGCAATCATGGAAAGCGCTGAATACACGTTGGGTAAGGGCGCGGGATGAGATGTTCGTCAACGAGCGCTTTTTGGAGAAAGTGTTGCAGGTTATGGGACGTATGCGGTTTGGCGTTAAAAACGCTATGCTGATCGCATTGCAGAATGAGAAGGCAACACGTATTGCAACGGCTGCATCATGGCGCGGCTTAGGCGTGCAGCTTCTGCCGGGTGCAGAGGCAAAACCAATATGGTTGGATGCAGGAGCAGACACGCAGCGAAAAACCATAGTACCGAGCAAATGGTATGACATTACGCAGACAGATGCCGGAGAAAAACTGACGCTGAAAGGTACGATCTATAACACGCTTGCCATTTGCAGGATCACTCTAAATCAGATCGACGAGCTGAAAATCGTCGAACAACAAGGTGTGACGGGCATCCACTATGACCGTGAAGCCCGTGCGTACCTTGTGCAGTCGGGGCAGATGGAAAGAGCTATGCTTTGCTACGCCGCGCTTGAAGCATTGGCCGAAAAAGATTTTGCGCTGGTTTTTCAGGAGAATGAGAAAACAGCGCTGCCGGATACACCGGCAAATGAGATCATTGCAAAATGTGCAGCGTATATTGTATGCGTACATTTTGGCGTTTTGCCGCAGGAAGTGTGTGTGCGCGTCCCGACGGCGCTCGGCACAGATAAAATTGAAAATCTGCTGCGAGCGTTATCCACAGCGCAGAGCATCGCAGCACAAGAAATTATGGTGATCGAAAATCGACTTCGGTCAAAGAAATGGAGGACAATATGATGAAAAATGAAAAAGAATTAGCGGCAAGAGGTTGCTTGTGTGTGGAACCGAGTTCACCGGAATGCAGCGTACCTTATATCGTTACAGACCCCAAAGGCGAGTTGCGGCATTATGAGGAAAAAATAAAGGAAAACGGTTATAAAATAATTGTGAGCGAGTTCAAAAGATGAGAGGAAAAAATACATTAACGGCTTGGATCATGGCAGGCATCGGGGCGGTATTTGTGCTTTGGCTTGCGGTGCTGATCGCGCCGTATGCAGAGGGCGGCTTGCCCGGGATTTTGCTGAACATGAATGAGATCACTGCACATCCGTTTCGGTTGGAATTCTGTGCCGATACCGGAAAAGCCGTGGGCATATTTCTGGGCGGTTATGCGTTAGTGCTTTTATACATATTTAGCTCACAGAAGAATTTTCGCCACGGCGAAGAACACGGCTCAGCGAAATGGGAAAATGTGTACCTGCTGAACCATCGGCTCCACGACAAAGAACACCCGGATGAAAACCGCATCTTATCCAGACATTTGAGCATCACAACGGATCAGCGCAAGCTGGATAAAAACCTATTTACGCTTGTTATCGGTGGCTCCGGCTCACGCAAAACGCGAGCGTATGTAAAGCCTAATTTACTGCAATGTAACTCATCTTATATCATCATGGATCCGAAAGGAGAGCTGTTGCGCGATATTGGCAATGTATTTAAGGCAGAGGGCTACAAAATCCGTGTCTTTGACCTAATTGACATGCTTAGTAGTTTTCGGTATAACCCATTCATTTATTTCAAACGAGAGAGTGACATACAAGGCTTTATCACAAACCTATTTGCAAATACCGAGGATAAAACGAAGCATGGTGGTGATGCCTTTTGGGACAAGACGGCGAAAATGATGCTTTCGGCGCTCATGTATTACGTGTGGTATGAATGCCCGGAGACGGAAATGAATTTCGGAACAGTTATGGAGCTGATCCTTGCCGAGACCGTCGAAGAAGGCGATGAAGCCGGTATCTCTGCGACACAGGTGCTCATTGAGGAACTGCGTGCCAGAAGCCCGAGGCATATAGCGGTGCGCTACTTTGATGCTTACCGTAAGGGTGCAGGGGAGACGATCATGAGTATTCAGGAATCGCTTCTCAGCCGCTTGGAAAAGTTTTTGCTTGAAGACGTGGTAAACCTAACGACCGGTGATGAATTGGAACTCGAAAAGATTGGCGAAGAAAAAACGGCGCTGTTTATCCGTATGCCGGACGACAACAGTTTCCATTTTCTGGCATCGGCGCTCATCACACAGCTTTTTCAGCTTATGATGGCACAGGCAGATGCACGCAGCACCGGCAGCTTACCCGTGCCGGTGCATTTTGTGCTCGAGGAAGCGCGAAATATTACGTTGCCGGACAGCTTCCAAAACTGGGTTGCGACGATGCGTTCGCGCAACATCACATTATCGATTATTCTGCAAAATATATCGCAGATCAAGCGTATGTTCCCGGACGACTGGGAGTCCGTGTCCGGCATGTGCGATGAGATACTATATCTCGGCGGCAACGAGCAGAGCACACACGAATGGATTTCCAAAGCGATGGGACAGGAAACGATCGATAACCGTAGCTACGGTACAACGCATAGTTGGACGAGTGGCAGCAACAGCACCAATGAGCAAAACAGTGGCCGCGCTTTGATGGATGTAACAGAGGTACGTCTAAAAAACAAGCTACTGAAAGGCAAAATTGGCAGCGTAATTATGATCTTAGCCGATGAGCGGCCGATAATCGACGAAAAATACGACCTGAACCGGCATCCGAGAATTAAGCTTTCGGCCGACGGCGGTGCGCCGCAGTATTCTTATGTTTCGTCAGAGCTTTTGCCGGAAACGAACACAATACAGATCAACGAAACAGACGTTGATGAAGACGAGGTGGATGGTGTGTTTACCTTTGACCTTCAAAATGTCGAACTAAATTAAAGGAGCGATTCACATGAGAAAGTTTAATTTGAACCGAGTGGGAAAATACGCACGGTACGCATACTTTGCGGTGGCAAGCGCAGTGCTGCTTGCTATCCCCTGCTTTGCAAGCACCGGTGTGGCAGAGATCGACACACCAATTAGCAATTTGTTGACGATGTTTTTCGGGCTGCTGAAAGTAGTAGGTATATTTGTAGGCTTATTTGGTCTTGTGCAAATCGTCATGGCAGGATTTAGCCACGATTCTACGAAGCGCATTATAGGTGTTACGTGTATTATCGGTGGATTTACCCTTTGCTTCGCACAGCAGATTCTGACGTTCCTCGGTATGACAACAGCATAAAAGGGAGTGAACTGCTTTGTATGAACTTGTGCTGCAATTTTTAACACAGATATTCGGATTGATGTACTCGGTGCTGACGGAAGATCTCTCGGATTTTAGCCCGCACGCATACGAGTATATTTCAATTCTGAATACGATATTGAAAGGGTTTGCATCATCACTGATGCTTGTTGCATTTTGCGTAGGGTACATACAATCTGCCGTGTCGCTGATCGAGCAAAAAACGCCGATTGCAATATTCAAAACCTTGGCGCGGCTCGTGATCGTCAATGCTCTGGTGGTACGCGGTACGGATATAATCCTCATGCCGATGTTCTCCGTTGTCCGCAGCTTAACAAGCCGCCTGATTGAGGCGATGGGCGGACAAGCCGGACTTCTTCCCAATATAGACGAAAGCTCACCGGGCGGTATTGCCGGTGCGATAGGCGAGCTGCTGTCCATTAACATCCTGACCGGTATTTTATATATTGCGGTCATTATCAGCGGTCTGGTTTTACTGCTGACGGTGTTCGGGCGGTTTCTCAAAGTCTATGTCTATATGTCGATAGCGCCGGTTCCGTTGGCGTTTTTTGCCGGTGGAAATGTAACCGCCATGTATGGCCGCAACTATATAAAAAACGTGTTCGGAGTTTGCATGGAAGCCGTTACGATGGTAATCGCCATACAGCTGTTTTGCGCGATAGCGGATGATGCTGTGATGACACAGGTAGGCGGGATGTTGGGCTTTCTGGGTACGATGGCGAAACCGGTCATGCTGCTTCTGTACTTGTCGTCTCTCAGCGCTATTATAAAAGGTGCCGACAACATGACGCATAAGCTGTTGGGATTTGTGTAAGGAAGGAGCGAAAAGAGTTATGCAAATCAAAGTAAACCAAGAAATACGAGATATTAAAGATGAGTTCCTATCCGGTTTATCTGTGCGTCAGACTATTTGGAGTGCTGCAGCGCTATGTGCGGGCTTTATCACTTTTTGGAATGTATATACGCGTTTCGGCAGTACCGATATGGCATCGTTCCTTACGTTATGCGCAAGTGCGCCGTTGGCCTTGATAGGCTTTTTTAAGTGGCATAAAATGTCCGCCGAACGTGTGGCGTTATGCTGGCTGCATGCGCTCTTGATGCCTCGCAGGCTTGTTTTTAAGGGCAGCAATATACACGCAAATGAGATTGAACAGCTTTGCACAGCCGCACGTGCGGTCGAGCTGAATGAAATGAAGAACAGAAGGGAGAAAGGCAAAGATGCTTTGGAAAAAGACCTTGAGGGGCGCGGAGCAGTATCAACAGGGAAGCATGAAAATTCCGCGCAGCACGCAGGAGATGATCCCGGTCAAGCACATTCTGAATGATGGTACATTCGTACTTGACAGCGGAGAATATTCCAAAATGTTTGCGTTTACGGACATCAACTACACGGAGCTGCGCGATGAAGAAAAGATGCGTCGGCTTGTGGATTATTCAGCACTGCTCAATTCTATCGATAAAGGCATTTACGCGAAGATCAGTATTTTCTTTCGACCGATACGGCAGGAGCAGTTTGAGCGCGATGTGTTGATCCCGATGAACCCGGAAGATGAGTTGGATGATTATCGGGAGAATATGAATACCGTACTGCGGGAACAGGTGCGCGGTACGCTCGGCATGACGAAGCAGGCGTATCTGACGATAACAGCAGGACGAAGAAATGATGAAGATGCCGCAGCGTTTTTTGCTCGCGTGGAGGGAAATTTAATCAGTAGTTTTCAGGCGCTCGGTGTGGAGCTGCGTGCTGTGCCTTTGTCTGAACGTCTGCGTTTGCTGCACGATATTTACCGGCCGGGTTTAGAGGAAACTTTCCGATATGATGCTCACGCAGAAAAAAAGCTCGGCATGAACTGGAAAGACAGCATTGCACCGCTCAGTGCGGAAGCTCTCAATTCCTGTACGCATTTGAAGATCGGCGGCCGATACTGCAAAACGCTGTTCCTGAATGCCTATCCGATATATCTCAACGACCGCATTGTTTCGGATATTGCCTCTATTGGCAAGCCGATGATCTTTACAATCGATTTTCTGCCGATACCGAGCGCCGAAGCGATGGCGGAGGCGGAAAGCCGCAGTATGGCAATCGATACGAAAATAGTAAACTATACGCTGCACCAACAGCGCAACGGCAATTACAGCGGCAGCGTGCCGTATAAGCTGATGCAGCGTGCGGCGGGAGTACAGGAAGTCATGGAGGCTATACAGGAGCGCGACCAAAACTTATACCTTGTTACCGTCACCGTAGCACATTTTGCCGATACGCGGGAAGAACTGGAAAACGATGCTGAAAGCATCATGAGCAAAGGAAAATCCATTTCCTGCCAGTTTCTTCCGCTCCTTGCACAGCAGTACGAGGGACTGAATACGGCATTGCCTTTTGGGCGTCCGTTTATTCAGGCGGATCGATTGCTAACAACGCAGGCGCTTGCCGGTATTTGCCCGTTTGCAGCGCAGGAAATCTATTATCCGGGCGGCTCGTGGTTCGGTATTAACGCAAAGACGAAACGTCTCATTACCATAAACCGCGATATGCTGATGAGCGGCAACAGCCTTGTGTTGGCGACGACCGGCGGCGGTAAGTCGTTCCACATCAAGGAGGACGCTTTGCAGGTCGCACTGAAAGGGGAGGCAGACATATTTTTCGTTGACCCGGAGTGTGAGTATGTTGTGGCGACACAAAGGCTTGGCGGAACGGTGATCTCCTTATCTCCGTCTACACAGCACAGGATCAATCCGCTTGAGATCAGTGCCGACCCCGATGACCGCAGCAGCGAACCGTTGAAAGAAAAGCTTGAATTTGTCATGTCTTTTTGCCGTATCTTGCTTATGGAAGATGGCAACGTGCTTGACGGCAAAATGAAAAGCCTTTTGGATCGTTGTGTGCGAAAGCTGTATGCGCCGGTCGTGGCGTCCGGTTATACAAAGTCGTCGCCGCTGCTTGGTGATCTGTACCGTATGCTGAAAGAGCAGGATGCGCCGGAAGCGCAGGAACTGGCGCTGCGTATGGAAATTTATACCTCGGGCTCTTACGATATGTTTGCACAGCCCACGAACGTCGATACACAGGCGCACATCATCGACTATGACCTTTCAAAGCTTGGTGAAGGGATGAATGCAGTCGGTATGCTCATTGTCCTTGAATCGATTTACAGCCGCCTAATGGACAACTGGCGGAAAAAGAGGCACACGTACATTTATATCGATGAGATCATGACGATTTTCCGTAACCCATACGCGGCACAGTATTTTGCATCGCTTTGGCAGCGTATCCGCAAGCGTGGTGGCTATATTATCGGAGCGACCCAGAACACAACGGAAATACTCAACAGCCCGGAGGCACGCAAGCTGCTCGAAAACAGCTACATCATCACGATGCTGTATCAGTCTGCACCGGACAGAGACGTACTTGCGGAAATGTTTAGCCTGTCTGAGGCGCAGAAGCAGGCGCTTGCCAAGGAGCAGTACGGCACAGGACTCATCAAGGTCGGCAGCACGATTGTGCCGTTTGAAAACGATTTCCCGACCGATAATCCCTTGTATCAGCTGATGTCCACAAAGCCGTCTGACGGATGGGGGCAAGAAGTAAATGAACATTACGACGTATGAGAACACGGTAAAGAAAGGCACGATCAAGGCGCACGGGCGCAGTGACGGTTTACGGGAAATGTCAGAGCAGCTCTCCGAGATGCAAAAAATCGTCACTGCACCGATGAGCGTTGATACGCCGGAGCAAGATGGGGACAAAGCGCCGGAAACGGCTGCGGCGGATCAAGTCGTCGGCCGTGCAAAATCGACGGCAGGAGCGGTTAAGGATGCTGTGACGAGCGAGATCAAGCGCGCTGTGCGAAAGAGTAAAAATAACCCCGTTGAACGAGGTGTACAACCGTCGTCGAAAAACTCCCCGTGGCGGCCGACGTCGCGTGCAGGAAATACGGTGCAGGCATCGTATAAAGCTGCATCCAAGACTGCGTATAGAAGCACCTCCGAAGCAGTGTCACGTGTAGCACGCGCCGGTGCACAGCAGGCAGCTAAGACGGCCACTGTGGAGACTGTAAAAGCTACGGCAACCGTAACTGCCGGTGCAGCGACGGCAGGAACCAGCGTGGCCGTACAGGCTGCGACCGAAACGGCTAAAAAGGTAACGGTTGGCACGGTGCAAAAAATACAGGAAAGTGCGCAGACGGCTACGGCTGTACATGCGCACGATATGGCACGTGCGGCGCAGCAGCACGTAGCAAATAAAACGAAAGATGTACCCGCGACGGACGCCAAAGGATTACCTAAAATCCTCATGGCAATTTGGATCGGCATGGTTGTGCTGTTATTAGTCTTTTCAAACAGTTTTGGCAGCTTAGCGAGCAGTGCCGGACGTGCGATAAATCTAAACGACCGCGTGGAGTCCTACCGCGCATCCATTACATATTGGGCACAAAAAGACGGCATACCCGAATATGTTGAGGTTCTATTGGCGCTGTGTATGGCAGAGACCGGCATTTTGGATGATCCGGAAGACCCGTTTGCGTGCTCCGAATCCGGCTTGGCGGTAAAACAGCCGAATGGCATAACTGACCCCGAGTACAGCATTGAGATCGGTGTATATTGCTTTAGCCTCAAGGTGAAAAAGACCGGCTGCAAATCACCGGCAGACAAGAATAATTTGTTCAAGGCTTTGCAGGCATACAACATGGGCGACGGCTTTATCGATTTCTGCGATACATATTACAGCGGGGTATGGTCAGTCGAGTGCGCGAGAGCTTATTCGAAAAAAATGGGCGGCGGCAGCACTTACGGGAACCCGAATTATATCGAGCAATTTTTGCGATGCTATACGTTCGGTACGATTTCGGGAACGTATCCGGGAAGTCTGAATGCACACGGTCTATGCGCACCGCTTGAGCCGGGATGGGAGCAGAACATCACGCAGCATTTCGGCGGCATGTACAGCGGTTCGCCGCACAAAGGAATGGACATCGGTATGCCGGAGGGCACGCCGGTGTATGCAGCCGCAGACGGCAAAGTGACCGTTGCAAATGCGTCGGATTCGTGGGGCTACTCATGGGGCTATTACGTTAAAATCAACCACGCAGAGGGCGTAGACACGCTGTATGCGCATCTATCCAGTGTGGCGGTATCTTATGGGCAGTATGTGCATCAGGGCGACGTGATCGGTTACGTGGGCAGCACCGGAAATTCATCCGGCAACCACTTACATTTTGAATTATATTTAGAAAATAACCGAGTTGACCCGTATCCGTATATCGGGACGGATTTACTCAGCAAGTATCTTGAAAGGGTGTTTTAATATGACAATCAAACAGGCTTTTATTGGGATTGTTACGGCTATTGCACTTGTGATTGCGGTGCTGATCTCGCAGATCGTGCGTATCAACACAATGACCGGTGATCTGCAGGAGGCGCAGATACGCATAGAGGCATTGGAGACCAAAGCCGCAGCAACGCCAAAACCCACGGCTACGCCGGAACCGAGCACAGAACCGACCGCGACGCCGGAGCCGGTGGTCTACGTGGTGAGCCCGGTCAGCGAGTTCAACGCGTATAACGTAGAGGCAGCGCCGTATTACTGGCTGCCTGTCCCGGATGCAGAGGCAGACGGGACACTTGAAGCCGGGACAAACATGGTCGTGTCCGGCGTTTGCGGAGAGTTTTACTACGCTATGCTGCCGGATGGCACATATTTCTATATTCCGCAGTCGGCCGTAGCGCAAGTGCCTGAGGCTACTCCGGAGCCGACACCAGAACCTACGCCCGAACCCGCACCGGAGAGCGCGGCGGAAACTGAAAATGTTTCGTGAACTCAAGCTAAAAATGCAAAATATGCTTGATTTTTAAAAATAATCATGATACAATGCAGTAAAATAAGTCGATGGAGGATCTGCTAAGTGATAGAATTCATGAAAAAAGGCATACAACGAACCTCTATTGAGCTAAGTGAAGCAAATTATGAATTAGTTCATTTATATGCGTCATTGGCCAATGGTAAGTTAACGTATGTCCTTAACTATATCATTAAGATGATGGTAAACATCCCAGATGAAGTACGCAATAATCTTATAGACTTCTGTCGCGAACGGCTAATTGAAGCTCAAGAGAACTCATATACCTTTGATGAAAGAGTCAAAGCGCGTATCGACGCTTATAAACGGCTTCTAAAATTTTTGGAGGGCGCTACAACCAAAAAAGATGTTGTTTTATCTGGCGATGTCGCTAAGGCAAAGTCGGTGATAACCTTTGATCTCTCTAATTTTCGGGTTGCTTCGCGGGAGGCTAAAAAACTCGGAACGACATTCTCGAGGTATTTGAATTATCTGATTTCTTTAACGTTAGGTATTCCTGCTCTGGTGCAGGGAGAGCTTTCGGTTTTTTGCGCTCAAAAATCAGCTTCTGTGGATGAGCAAAACAGCTTATACTGGATGTATCGCGAGCGAAACATACAAGAAAGCTATAAAGAATTAGCCATTTTTTGGGCACAGAAAGATCCATACACAAAAGAGAAAAATATATTGCTGAAAAGAACGGACATGAAGGATGGGTATATTGTATATCCGGCAGATTGGGTTGTGCTTGACGGCGTACAGTGCGATGCTAAAGATAGTGTGCGTGCCTGCGTAATTGAGGTGAAAAACGGCAAGAAATACGGGATGCCACACTTTTTGTTCTTTACAAATAAAGACGTAGGCGATCCATTTACGATAGATGAAGAAAATGCAATATATTTAGCTTGTGTAAAGGCAGTGCCTAATTTTGCACAGGTTTTGCGAGACGGAGTGGATCAGCCGACTATGCCGATGTCAGACCCAAGATACCAAGAGGCAGCCAAGCGTTTTTTGGCTAGTCCCATACCTGGGATTTTTTTCATTCCGGCAACGGATGACCCATATTACTGTATGCAGGACGAGCCACTGTTTGGCTGCCGTATTGTGCGCAATATAAGCAAAAACGAAGACTAAATCCATAAAAGCTAACAGACTAAACGCAAAGGAGAGGCAAGACCGATGAACGACTTTTACGCGACATTAGACCTTAATATCAGCAGCCTTACCCCTCGCAGCGTAAAGCTGTTGGCTTTTTTACAGGCGCATGCAGACAAAGAGGGTGTATCCTTTTGGAGCAAACGAAAGACCTGCGAGGCGCTCGGAATCAGTGAATCGACCTATGCACGTGCTTTGCGCGAGCTGACGCGTGCGGGCTTAGTGGAAGTTAAGCCGCGCTTTGATGAGAACGGCCGTCAGCGCAGTAATACATACCGCGTTGTGAACACCAAGGGGCTCAAATATCGCGCAGACATGGATGATGTAGAGAAGCTGCACCACCGTGAAATGAAGGTATACAGCCAGATCATGCTGCAAATCGGTGAGGATAGCTGGGCGATTTCACGCCGCAGCCTTGCCGATGCGTGCGGATGCTCAAAGCGCTCTATTTCGCGCCTTGTAGCAGCCTTGCGCGATAAGGGGATCCTTTGTGTGCGTGCGGAAGATCGCAGTTTTATGGGCAATAAGGGGCAGAGCTTCAATCGTTTCCGTCGGTACAAACCGGCGGAACTTTTGCTTTTGCGCTGTATTTTACTCATGCTGCTTTCTTCTTTGAATACCCCCGTAGTCAAATGTGACACCCCTATGAACCCTTACCCCCAGCTACAGTTTTTATTCCTGGTTAAGGAGAAGGGGTATACGGTATTTAGAGTTTACAGAGAGAATAGAGTAAACAGGAAGAATCAACTATACCGCAAGTATAAGCGCGCAAAAGTGGCGCTTTGCGGTGAGGAAAGGAATATCATGACAGAGATCATTTATGCAAAACCGCAGTACAAGCAGTCCCGTATGCCGGGAAAAGAGCTGTGTTGGCGTGTGCCGGAGGACATGCCGCTAAAAAATGAGAAGTGGGCATTGGTTCCGTGCAAGGAACATCTATATCTTGTGGAAATCTTGCGCAAGGAGTGGGTGGAGGACAATATAGCCGAGCAATACCGTCGTGTTTACGCGATAGGCAGCACACGAGAAGAGTTAAAGCCGCCGATAGGGCGGGTGCATCTCATCGATGCAGACAGGATCGATATGCCCGGCGAAGTAAGCTATCACGCCGTTGAAAACTCGAAGCTTTCTAAGCCGGATGTGATGGAGCTGCTGCAATACCCCATCGGTGTGACGCTTGAAACGGGCGGTCGATACCGTGTGTTTCTGGGGGCATATCGGTTTTGGTATCTGAGAGAGTGTCTGCACTGGACAAAAATCCCGTGCTATGTTTACAAGATCAAGCGGCAGATACGTGATCCTCGTGAACGGCGCCGCCGGGAAATTCATCGCAGGCAGCAGGCGGCAGAAAGTCCGCGTATCCGGCTCCAACTCTATGAGAATTACCACAAGCTGCTGAAAGGCATGAAGGACGCCGGTGAGATCAAAGGCGGTTTACAAATGCGCTTGATGCAGCTTCTCGGCGTTTCCGAACGCACGGTGCGCATCTATAAGCAGCTCTCGGAACAGCTTACCGGGCGAGAAAAGCAGCGCTTAATGCGCGGTAAGCTGCCGTTTGTGCAAGCACGTGCCATTGCCGCAGAGAGAAATCAAAAAGCGGCAATGTTGCCGGATTTTGAAAAAGCAGAGAACAACAAAGACAAAAACCTACCCGCCAATAGTGGTGAGTAGGTTTTTGTCTTATAAAGAACAACTCTTACGCTGTAAAATTTAGTGCTAAATTAGATGTTGAATTTATCGTAAGATATGAGTATAATAAAAGCAGATTATGAAAGGAGTGGGACAATATGCCAAATATCAAACCTATTTCTGATCTGCGAAATTACAGCGATGTTCTGCGAGACGTAGCTATTGGTGCGCCGGTTTTTCTGACCAAAAACGGGCGTGGCCGATATGCAATTCTCGATATGCAGGATTTTGAGAAGACGCAGGCAACACTTCGGTTAATGAACGAGCTTGCAAAAGGTCGTAAGTCCGGCGAGGAGAAAGGTTGGCTGTCGTTAGAAGACGTAGAAAAAAAGCTTGGGGTTACGAATGAATAATTTGCATTTATCCGCAGAAGCACAAAATGATCTCATGGAGATCAAAGCTTATATCGAAGAAGATTTGCTGAATCCCTCCGCAGCTTTGACAACGGTAAGCCAGATCACAAAAAGTTTGCGAGTTTTGCAGAATTATGCGTACGCCGGAGCGTTGCTGTCTTCGATTGCGGATATAGAGAGCGACTACAGATTTATTGTAAGTGGGAATTATATCAGCTTTTATCGCGCTTGTGGCAATGATATTTATATCGACCGTATACTCTATGCTCGCCGCGACTATCTACGAATTCTGTTTCCAGAACTATAAAGTGCTTATATGGGCGAAAAGCGGCAATGTTGCCACTTTTACTCTGGAAAATTTGTTGCAGAGACTTATTTGTATTTCGCGTTATTTTGAGCTCAATGAGTTTTCGCACTGGGCGATGGGAAGCAAACAGATAATGACTTTGTTCTGCACAGAACAAGCTACAAATCTTCAAACCTCTTTTTTGCCGGTCTCGAATATAGTATCAAATCAAGATTTACTAAATCTAAATTTGTTTTATTTGGAGATACCCTATATCTATTAAAAAAGGTTTCAACCCCAAATGCTGATCATGCGGCAGAAAACGAAACGCAGCTCTATACCCTTAACCAAATCGTTCATTACGCATAAAAAGCAGAGGATAGCAAAGGTAAAACCTACCCGCCGATAGTGGTGAGTAGGTTTTTCTGTTTTAAAAAGCGGCAATATTGCCGGTTTACTGCTGTATGCTTGAAAGACGGCACATTTGCTCGTAGAGGGATGTGTGATCCGGGTGAACGTACCGGCGGAGCGTAAAGGCAGGGTTGGAGTGGCCGATGATGAGGGCAAGGCTTTTAGCATCCGAGCCGTTTTCAATCATTCGGGTCGCGAAGGTATGGCGCAGCATGTGCGGCGATACGCGGCGAATTCCGGCGCACTTTGAAGTATACAGGCAAATGTGCCGTAAGTGACCGGCGCTTACCGGTTCTGCATCGCCGAATATGTAGCGGTTAGAGTTACAGCGCTTAGCCCAACCTTGCAGATGTGTGAGCATAAGGGCGACTTCTGGAATTACCGGCACGCTGCGAATTCCGTTTTCGGTTTTGCTTTTTTCAACGCGCAAAACCTTGGCTTTTTTATCCCAGTCTTGCCAGCGTAGGTTTTGCAGCTCTCCGCGCCGCAGGCCGGTCAACAGAAAGGTTTGCAGAATGAACTGATCTCGAATCGTGAGTTGCTTTGCAGCTTCTTCAAACGCTTGCTGTTCTTCGCGCGAGAGCCCGTTGACGACTTTTTCCGAAGCCTTTTTGGGGACGGTGACGCCGCTGATCGGGTTTTCTGTACACTGGTGGTTTTTGATTGCGGTTTGATAGGCCAAGTTATAAAGCGACTTGATATGCCGTAAAGATGATTTTGCGTATTTCTTTGATAGGTCATTCAAGGCTTTTTGAAACGTGACCGGCAGCAACTCTGTGAGCAGTGTGCTTTCGATTTCCGGGAAACGCCGCGATAGTCTTTTTCGGGCATCCCGATAGATTTCGAGCGTTTTCGGGGCATATTCCGGCACGGCGTACACCTCATACCAAACATCCAGCCATTCTCCGATGGTGCAGACTTTTCTTTCCATTGTAAACCTCTCCTGTTAGATAAAAATTCCCGTTAGGGTTAATTCAGTTTATCAGTGAAAAGAAAGAAAAACAAAAACCGGCAATGTTGCCGGTTTCAGCTTGTCGATATAGAAACAGCTCTGCCTATTTATAGTGCTATTGTAGGAGAAGTGAAATTTTATGACAAAATCAAAATTTGAAACCGAAAAAGAAAAGTGGATAAAACGCGGTGAGATAAAAACATACAATATGACTGAACTTTTGACCTATGACGAGAAGCAAACAGAAGACCATTTGGCCGGTGCAGAAGTGTGTGCATATGCAGCGTACACGTCTCGCCTACATGTGATGTTGTATACGGTACAGACGGTTTGGAGTATCTTACCAAACGGGGATACGGGTGATGTTATTCGAGAAAATTATAAATTGTTGCTTGCATTTTGAAGAATTGAACTGATGCGGAAAAACCGGCAATGTTGCCGTTTTTTTCTGTGTGAATAAAGATCTTGCCAGAAAAGGATATTTCTGGTAGAATAAAAACGAACTGCAATACGTGGTTCGGGTGCTGCCATAACGGTGGACGGTTCGGCCCTCAGATGCGGATTTTCCGCACCGTGTGAGGGAACATTTCTGGATATGAAAAAAACCCTCAATCCGGCACGGAGAGAGGGATGACGCTTATGAAGCTCGAGCTGAACTTTAGCGATTTGTGCCAGTTGGCACTTGTCGTTATTGCGTTGATCGAACTGTTTCGTGATCGTAAACATAAAAAGAAGTGAGCCGCCCCCTGCCAAGGTTTCGGCTCATTTCTTTAAGTCAAACTGAGGGCTAACCGTTCATCGGCAGCACTCTTTCTATTTCTAATTATAGACGCTTTTGGTGTTTTGTCAAGCGCAAAAAGCGGCAATGTTGCCGGCTTTCGATGAGAGAAAAGGCGGAGACGGGTTACGCGGTGAGCAAAATCGCGACACCTTGTTGAAAAATGCAGAAAAATTTTATTTTGCGTTGACGAGCGGGAAAAGAAGTGCTATACTTTTAAATAGAAATAAAGAAAACGTCCGCTACGGACGCTTCTCGGTCAATAAAAGATCGCCAAATCTTTTATTGATTCCAGATGTACGACCATCTGAAAACTTCGCGAAAAGACGCCGATAGGACGTTTTTTACAAGAGGGGTGCTTCATGTCTAACACGTTAGTTAGATTATAGCACAAGCCAAACGATATTTCAAGGCTTTTCAGATGCTTGTCTGGAGAGCCTTTTTTATTTCTGAGTTTGAACCTTGACAATCGAATGAACCCGCAGACGAGAATACCCGGCGCAAATCAGTGTGCATTTGCACGCCTCTGCAATGGGAAATACTTGGTATACAGGATTGGACAAACCTAATCTGCCTCAGGAACAGCGTTTGAAAACGGGTCACTAAAATCAGAATTATTAAAACGAATAATCTTTGTTTTAATTGATGTGCATAGCGGCTATTCAGCTATGCACATACATTAGAACAAAGTTTGGTGGAAACGCGCGGGCTCGAACCGCGGACCTCCTGCGTGTGAAGCAGGCACTCTAACCAGCTGAGCTACGCTTCCATATCAACTGTATTATGTATTCTACCACAGAAAATGGGATTTGTCAAACGCTAATTTGGGGATGACGTGATTTTTGCGAAGGGATTTACAGAAAGTTTCGGTAAACTTTCCTTTTTCCGACACTGTATTTAACGCGGGGGCAGTATACTGAAAACACAGAATGCACGGGGAACGCCGCAAGTGGGCTGAAATGCGGCGGAAAAGCTTGCCTTTATGTGGGCTTTATCGGTGGTTAGTTATTGAAACTATACAAACCGAAGTGAGTTTTCATGGGTTATTGTTAGAAATTAGCTAAAAACCCTTGAACTTTTTTCTTGTTGTGGTATTATTAGTATGAACATTGGTGCAGAGCGTCTTTTATTAAATTGAACGGCACGGAAAATAGGAAAATAAGACGCTGTGCGGCAAAAAATTCGGACGGACTGCGGGTGCAAAAATGAGAATGGCATGCACCGCCGGCGTTTGCCGGGCTGTTCCGAATGGAAAGGACAGGACGTATGAGTGAGATGATAAACAAAACGGCGCCGGAAGGCAATGTTCCGCTTTATTTGTTCCGCAGCGGCAAAAACAGCCATTCCTACGAATACATGGGTGTGCACAACACGATAAAGGACGGAAAGGCATGCACCGTGTGCCGCGTATGGGCGCCGAACGCGCAGGCAGTTGCCATTACCGGTGATTTCTGTGAATGGAATCCGGAAAAGTATCCGCTTACAAAGATCGACGACGCGGTTTGGGAGGGCTATACGGACGAACCCTTAAAGGAATTTGACGCGTATAAGCTCGTCATTACGGCGGAGGACGGCACGGTGACGTATAAGTCCGACCCGTATGCGTTCCACGCAGAGACACGTCCGGGCACGGCTTCCCGCTACTACGACATTTCGGGGTACAAGTGGAACGACGGCCGCTGGTTTGAGCACAAGAAAAAATACCCGCATTATAACCAGCCGGTGAACATCTACGAGATGCACGCAGGCTCCTGGCGCAAATATGCGGACGGCAGCGTGTTCTCTTACGACAAGCTCGGCGACGAGCTGATCCCGTATGTGCAGGAAATGGGCTTTACGCACATTGAGTTGATGCCGTTGACGGAATACCCGTTCGACGCTTCCTGGGGCTACCAAGTGACAGGCTACTTTGCGCCGACCTCCCGCTACGGCACGCCGAAGGACTTTATGCGCTTTATCGACCGCTGCCACCAAGCGGGCATCGGCGTGATTATGGACTGGGTGCCGGGACACTTCCCGCGCGACGAGGCCGGCCTTGCGAAATTTGACGGCACGCCGTGCTATGAATATGCAGACCCGAGAAAGGGCGAGCACAAGGAGTGGGGCACGCTGGTGTTTGACTACGGCCGCACGGAAGTCATCAGCTTTTTGATGAGTAGCGCACTGCTCTGGGTAAAGGAATACCACATTGACGGCTTGCGCGTGGACGCTGTGGCCTCAATGCTGTACCTTGACTACAACCGCAAGGACGGCGAGTGGATCCCGAATAAGAACGGCGGCAAGGAAAATCTGGAGGCCATTGCGTTCTTACAAAGACTGAACGAGGCGATTTTCGCCGAGGTGCCGGAGGTCATGATGATTGCCGAAGAAAGCACCGCGTGGCCGATGGTGACGAAGCCGACTTACATGGGCGGTCTCGGATTCAATTATAAATGGAACATGGGCTGGATGAACGACATGTTGCGCTACATGTCTTTGGATCCGCTATTTAGAAAAGGCAACCACAACAGCCTGACGTTCTCGTTCTTCTATGCGTTCTCCGAGAATTTCATTTTGCCGATCTCGCACGATGAGGTCGTTTACGGCAAGGGTTCTCTCTATAATAAGATGCCGGGCACGCCGGAGGAAAAGGCTGCAGGCGCACGCTGCTTTGCGACCTACATGATGGCACACCCGGGCAAAAAATTGCAGTTTATGGGCACGGAGTTCTCGCAGCACGACGAGTGGAACTTTAACGAAGAACTCGAGTGGAATTTGCTGCAATACCCTGAGCACCAGATGGCGCAGACGTTCTTTAAAAAGCTCAACGCGTTCTACCTCGGCCGTTCCGAGCTGTGGGAGATCGATTTCTCGTGGGAGGGCTTCTCGTGGATCTCGAACGACGACGACAGCCAGAGCGTCATTGCGTTCCGCCGCTTTGACCGCGAAGGCAACGAGCTGATTGCCGTGTGCAATTTCCTGCCGGTCCGCCGCGAGAATTACTGCATCGGCGTGCCGTACGCGGGCGTTTACGAAGAGGTATTTACTTCCGACGCTGCGGAGTTTGGCGGCACGGGCTTTACGAACGGCAGCAACATCCGCACCGTGGATGAAGCGATGCACGGCTTTGAGCAGAGCATTTCGCTGACGCTGCCGGAGAACACGGTATTCTTCCTGCGCTGCAAGCGTAAGGCGGCAAAGAAGCCCGCTGCGAAGACGACAAAGACGACGGCAAAGAAGCCCGCGGCCAAAAAGGCAGCCGGCACAAAAGTCGCAAAGAAAAAAGCCTGATTCATTTTACATGAAACAATATACGGGCGGCGGCAAAATGCCGGAACGCTCGAAATCTACCAGAGAGGGGATCATCAGTCATGTTACCTAAGCAAGAAGTAGTTGCAATGCTGCTGGCAGGCGGCCGTGGCAGCCGTCTCGGTGTTCTTACCAAGAACCTCGCAAAGCCGGCTGTTCCGTTTGGAGGCAAGTACCGTATTATCGACTTTCCGCTTTCCAACTGTGTGAACTCCGGCATTGAGACCGTGGGTGTTCTGACACAGTATCAGCCGCTCGAGCTGAACGAATACATCGGTTCCGGCCAGCCGTGGGATCTCGACAGTATGAACGCCGGCGTACATATTTTGCAACCGTACGAGCAGAGCAGCGGCTCTGACTGGTACAAGGGCACGGCAAATGCCATTTACCAGAATATACCGTTTATTGAGCGCTACAACCCGGATTACGTGGTTGTGCTGAGCGGCGACCACATCTACAAGATGGATTACTCCAAGATGATTGCGTATCACAAGGAGCACGATGCGGCCTGCACCATCGCCGTTTACGAAGTGCCGATGGAGGAGGCTTCCCGCTTCGGTATTCTGAACACGAACCCGGACGGCTCTATTTACGAATTTGACGAGAAGCCGGCTGTGCCGAAGAGCAACAAGGCTTCCATGGGCATTTACGTCTTCTCCTGGAAGAAGCTGCGCGCGTATCTGGAAGCGGACGAGAAGGACCCGAACTCCTCGAATGACTTCGGTAAGGATGTGCTGCCCACCATGCTGAACGCAGGCGAGCGTATGTTTGCGTACCGCTTTGAGGGCTACTGGAAGGACGTCGGCACGATTGACAGCCTGTGGGAATCCAATATGGACCTTTTGAACCCGAAGACCGGTCTTGACCTTTCCCGCGAAGACTGGAAAATTTATTCCAGAAACCCGGTCATGCCGCCGCATTACATTGCAAAGGGCGCAAAGGTGCAGAACTCACTCGTAGCAGAGGGCTGCAACGTATACGGCGATCTTGAGTTCTCCGTATTGTTCCACGGCGTTTATGTGGCGCCGACCGCGACTGTGACGGACTCCATCGTGATGCCGGGCGCTGTGATTGAAGAAGGCGCGAAGGTGCAGTATGCGATCGTGGCGGAGAACGCCGTCATCGGCAAGAACTGCGTCATCGGTAAACGCCCGGAGGACATGGAAAACAGAGACGATTGGGGCGTGGCGGTCGTAGGCCCGGACTGCAAGCTCTCTGAGGGCACCGTTGTGGCGCCGAAGGAAATGATCGATAAGGAGGCGCAGGCATAATGTTTGGAAATAATGTTTTGGGTATCATCTTTGCCTATGCACACGAAGAAAGAGTACGCGACCTGACGGAGCTGCGCGTGATGGCTTCCGTGCCGTTCGGCGGCCGTTACCGTTTGGTTGACTTCACCCTCTCCAACATGGTGAACTCCGGCCTCAACAAGGTCGGCATCATCACGGAGGATAACTACCAGTCCTTGATGGACCACCTCGGCTCCGGCAAGGCATGGGACCTTTCGAGAAAGCGCGAGGGTCTGTACCTGCTGCCGCCGTTCGGCAAATCGACTTCGAGAACCGACGGCAAGATCGAATCGCTCGATTCCATTCGCCGCTTCCTGAAAAATTCCCTTGAGGAATATGTGATTCTCTCCGATTGCGATATGGTCTGCAATATCGATTACCGCGAGGCACTGGAGCAGCATGTGCGCCAGAACGCGGACATTACGGTCATTTACCGCCATGGCACTTCGCCGGACGTAGACCGCAACAACATCTATATGGTAGACCCTGAGAACCGCATTCGCGAGCTGCTTCTGCACCGCGGAAGCGAGCACGGTGTGAATTACGGCATCGGCATGTATATCCTTAGCCGCGAACTGCTGCTTCAGCTCGTTGAAGGATGCATGAGCCGCAACGAATATGACTTTGATAAAGATATGGTTCAGCGCGTAATTCCCGAACTGCGCGTGATGGGTTATGAATTTAAGGGCATTGCATATCAAATTTCCTCGTTTGAAGCGTACTTTAACGCTAACATGGGTTTGATGGATCCGCGCGTGCGCGCAGAGCTGTTTAATCCGAACCGCCCGATCTACACGAAGGTGCGCGATGATATGCCGGCGAAATACGGTTTGAATTCGTATGCCACCAACTGTCTTGTTGCAGACGGCTGCGTGATAGACGGTGAAGTGGAAAATTGTGTGCTGTTCCGCGGCGTGAAGATCGGCAAAGGCGCGAAGGTCCGCAACTGCGTTATCATGCAGGACACGGTCATCGGCGCGAACAGTCGGCTCGATTATGTTGTGGCGGACAAGAACGTGGAGATTGAAGAGAACCGCACGCTGATGGGCTATCAGACCTACCCGGTGTACATTGCAAAGGAAAGCAAGGTCTAAGCTGCCCCGAAAAACGAAGGAAAGGAAAGCGGTGTAATTGATATGAAAGTTTTGTTTTGTGCCAGTGAAGCGTTGCCTTTTGCCGCAACGGGCGGCCTTGCAGACGTAGCGGGTTCTTTGCCGCAGGCGCTGCGCGCACGTCTGATTGGCTGCCGCGTGGTGATGCCGCTGTATGAAAGCGTGCCGCAGGAATTGCGCGACAACATGAAGTTTTTAACAAGCATCAGTGTGCCGGTGGCTTGGCGTCGCCAGTATTGCGGTATTTTTGAGGCGAAGGTAGGCAATGTCATTTACTACCTCATCGATAACCAGTACTACTTTAAGCGCCAAGGACTTTACGGTCACTTTGACGACGCGGAGCGCTTTGCGTTCTTCTCCCGTGCCGTTTTGGAGATGCTGCCGTACATTGAATTTAAACCTGATGTGATCCACGCGAACGACTGGCAGACTGCGCTGGTGCCGATCTACTACCGTTTGTTCTATGCAAATAACGACTGGTACAGCGGCATTAAGACGCTGTTCACCATTCACAATATCCAGTATCAGGGCCAGTATGGCTTTGAGATTCTGGAAGACGTTTTCGGTATTCCGAAGAGCGAGCAGAGCTTACTCGAATACAACGATTGCGTGAACCTGATGAAGGGCGCGATTGAGAGCGCGAACTGGGTCTCTACCGTGAGCCCGACGTACGCGAAGGAAATTCTTGATCCGTGGTTCGCCCACAAGCTGGACCCGATTTTGCGCGAGCGTGCCTGGAAGCTTTCCGGCATTTTGAACGGCATTGACGTGGTGGGCTATGACCCGGCGACGGACAAGAACCTGTATGAGACGTATGACGCAAAGCACCTGGAGGGCAAAGCCGTCAACAAGGCAAAGCTGCAGGAGCGCCTCGGCCTTGCCGTTGACCCGGATGTGCCGCTCATCGGTATGGTAACGCGCCTTGTCTCCCACAAGGGCCTTGACCTTGTAAAGGGCGGCGTGGACAACATCATGACGTACTCGAACGCGCAGTTTGTGGTCCTTGGCAGCGGCGACTGGGAGTATGAGCAGTTCTTTAAAGAGATGCAGGCGAAGTATCCGGGCAGATTTGTGCTGTGCCAGGGCTTTGTGCCGGAGCTTGCGCGCAAGATCTACGGCGGCTCCGATATTTTCCTGATGCCGAGCAAGAGCGAGCCGTGCGGTCTTTCACAGATGGTGGCGCTGCGCTACGGTTCCATTCCGGTCGTACGCGAAACGGGCGGCCTGAAGGACTCCATTACGGACAGCGGCGACGGCAAGGGCAACGGCTTCACGTTCCAGACGTATGACACGCAGGATATGCTGAACTCCGTGCACCGCGCGATCTACGCGTATAACGAGAGCAAGGACGGCTGGAAGGTGCTTGTGGAGCGCGCAATGGCGTGCGACAACAGCTGGGGCCGCTCCGCAAACGATTACATTCGTTTGTATAAGCAGCTCATCAACAGCTGATCTTCTAAAACGTCTTTCGAGAAACAAGACGGCGTTTTGTACGACCGTTTGATTAGGTATTGTAGAAAATGAAAAATGCCCTGCTTGTGTTTTTAAGCACAGGCAGGGCATTTTTGCGTTTTTATGTTTTGGTTATTTCTCTTCCGGGTAACGGACGGGGACAAACTTTGCGCGGTTCATGAGAGGGTGCTCGAGGCGGATGGCACCGTCGTGCGGGCACGCCATGACGCATGCGCCGCAGTAGTAGCACTCGCCGGGGTAGAGCACGATGGGGTGCTTGCCTTTTTCGGGCGAGGGGATGAGGATATCCACCTGACAGATGTTGACGCAGGCGTTGCAGCCGACGCATTTTGTTTCATCGTAAAGAATCGGGTGTGTGCTGCACGGCACGGGTTCTGCCGTGAGAATTTTGTTTTGAAGCTCGCTCATTTCCGATACGCCCCCTTCTGCTCGGTTCTGATGTAATCCCCGTTGCGCTTTTCGTACTCGGTCTCGAGGTCGCCGAAATAGTAGAGCGGATGGCTGTCGTAGATGACTTCGCCGTTTTCTTGTCGGACGGTGATGAAGCGGCAGTCGCGCTCGGGGTCGGTCTCGGTGCTGTCCGTGCGCTTGAAAAACAGCGGCTCGGACGACGTTTTGCGGGAGAGGCAGGCGTGCAAAATTAACTTGGAGACGGTCAAAATATCAAAGACCTCGTGCGCGCGCATGAGCTCGTGCGGGTTTTTGCAGCTGATCTGCGGGACGATCTCGGTTTCAAAGCTTTCGAGCAGGTCGAGACCCTCATGCAAAAGCGCATCGCACTTTACGCCGCCGCAGTAGTTCTGCATGGCTTTGGAGATGGCCATGTTGAGTTCGCGCCAATCCATGCCGTCTTCGCGGCGGATGGGGGCGAGCAGGCGTTCACGCTCGGCTGCGGCTTCCGCTTCATTATAGTCGGGCAGGGTATTGAGTGCTTTGGCAGCTGCGGCGGCTTTGCGGCCGGCGTAGTAGCCCGTGGCGCAGGCGAAACCGGCGCAGTCCGAAGCGTAGAGCTGGTCGCCGGCGGCGTAGATGCCGTCGATGTTTGTTTTGAGGTCCCAATCGTGCCAAATGCCGCCCGGCGCGCCGAACAGCTGCCGTTCCTGCTCGAGAAAGTTTGCGGACTGCCAGCCCGTGCCATAGCTTTGCAGCATGTGCTTTTGGGGGTCAAAGCCGCGCTCTGTGTAATTTTTGAGGATCGGAATTTTTGTTTTGCCCTCTTCGCCGACCATCATGCCCCAGATGACGCGGCGCTCCGCGTCGGGCATACGGCTGAGGTCTGCGTAGAACGGCAGCTGGTAGCCGCGGCGCATGAGCTCTTCAAAATCGAGCGTTTCGGGGCCGCGGTACTCGTACTTCGGGTTATCGATGACGCCGCCCTTTAAGAAAAATTTCTGACCGGGAGCGGGGTAGTAGCGCTCGGAGACGGTTTTAAGCTCATTGCCGTCGCGGTCGACGTAGGGGATTTCCACGCCGCGGGCGTCGACCATCGTTGCGGCATACCACGTGTTGTGGTTATTGCCTGCGCCGTAGGGCGGAAAGCTGCGGCCGGCGGCGGAGAACTCGCCCTTGACGGATTTTTCCATCATGGTGAACTCGATGCCGGCCTTGTAGCCCATGGCGTGGCCACTGCCGATGCTCTGCATAGGGCGGAACTCGCACAGGCCGGTCATATCCGGGTTAAAAAGCCAGACGCGCGCCGGGCGGCTCATGGTGAGAATGGTCTCTTTGGCGCGGAGGATGTAGAACTTGCCGGTGCGCACGTCCATGGCGCAGGCGCCCGCGCCATGCTTTTTGCCGTTCCGGGCGGTGGTGAGCAATGCGGTGGCTTCGGTGCGGTCAAGCACTTTCACGCCGAGGCGCAGAAGCTCCTTGAAAAGAGCGGGCTTAAAGGTGCTGCCCCAGACGCGCAGAGTGAATTTGTTTTTATAATCGTAGGCGAACATCAGCTTCGTTTCGTCATCGCGGAACTCTGCGCCCTTGAATTCATCGTCGGTGTCGCGGACTTTGCCGCCGAACGACTCAAGGTCTAACAGACGGTCGTAGCCCTCGCGGCACTCGATGTAGTGCGCGATGCCGTTAGAGTAGCCGCACTGCTCATCGACGTACGCTTCGGCGATTTCCTTCGGCGTGACGGTGGAGCAGGGGTTCGTACAGGCGGATTCCCAATGGTCGAAACCGGTGCCTGCGCTGCCGCTGCGGGCGGTGGCACCTTTTTCCACTAAGATGACGGACTGTCCGCGCCGTGCCGCCGCGATGGCGGCATAGCAGCCGGCAAGGCCGCCGCCGAGCACCAAAACGTCGCAGGAAAGCATTTCGGTGATGTCTAATTCATTTTTATATGGCCAGTTATAGGTCTGCAAAGCAGATCCCTCCTTGTTTGAGTGTGAAAAGCGGAGCTTCAGCAAAGCTTTAGGCGGTGTGCGTCTTTTTATGCTTTGCGTGCCTGTATGCGAGCAGGCAGATGATGCTGCCCAGTACCACGAGCGCCAGGATCATCAAAGCGCAGTGCATGAAAAAGGTATCGGGCAAAATGGTGATGACGGGGTCTGTTGCGGCATCGAAGATCCAATAGTTGTTATGGAAGACAATCTTATGGAATAGGACGAACACCGTTTCCCAGTTTAAGGCGATGAGTACACCGAGCGCTGCGGGAATGGCGACCGTTAAAATGCCGGAAAGCAGCAGATACCCCGGGTTCTTTTTAAAATGGCGGTAGATGATGCCCGCAAGGCTCAAAATGCCGCTGACGATGAGCGTGATCTCGAAGACGCCGAACACGTTTTTGACTTCTTCAAAATGGATGCGGCCGCTCTCGCTCATGGCGAGCGTGGGGAAATTCAGAACTTTTGTGCCGAAAATGGAGTTGTAATCGATGAGCACGTTGTAGTTCTGCAAAATTTCCTCGCGCGGCAGGCCGGACATGGCGGTGATGTTTAAATGGTCAACGTCAAAATAATAGAGCGGACGGAAATTGAGCGTGAAGACGACAGCGGCGCTGATAATGAACAGCACGAGCGCGACGGCGAGCACGATATTGAAAACGACCGCCAACGGGGATTTTTGAAGTTTATCAGACACGGGAAATACCTCCGAATTTTTTATCTTGCAAAGGCAGACCCGCACGGTGCTTTCTGCGGGGACATGCCCTCCGGGATGGGCTTTTCTAATTTTTTTGTGGAGACAAACGTCATACGGTGTCCCTCCTTTTTTGAATTTATAGGAAACATGGTAGCACAATCCCTGCAAAATCGCAAGGAAAACGCGCAAAAAGACTATTTGATAACGCGATACTTGCCGAAGCGCTGTCCGTTTGGCGTAAAGCAGATGACGCGCATGACGGAGATTAAGGATTGCTTCGGTGAATGCGTTTAAAAACAGGATAGATATGAGAAAACCGCCGCATACCGAAATTTCTCCGGTATGCGGCGGTTTTGTGCTTTTTATGATTCTTTGACGAGCACATCGATAACTTCTGCGATGTACATTTCGTGGTAGTCCTTGTTCGGGTACCAGCGTCCGTCTACGGTTTCGTCGAGGAACTGCTCGGGTCTTAACGGCGTGCGGCTCATTTTGCGGCAGACGAGCACGAGCTCCGCTTCTTCAAAATACGCATTGCCGTTTGTGAACGCCGGGGTGAAGCCGACTTTTTTGACCTTGTCTTCATCACGGCCGGAAACTTTACCGAGGTAGGAGAGTGCGTCTTTTTTCTCTGCGGGGTAGAACGAGAGCGTGAAAGTATCGCGGGTATCGACAAACTCTTTCGTGTAGCGCTGCGGGCGGATATACACGGTGACGGACGGCTTGCCCCACATGAAGCCCATGGCGCCCCAGGAGACGGTCATGGTGTTGAATCCGTTTTCATCGCCGGCGGTGAGCAGGGCCCACTCTTTGCCGATTTTTGTGAACGGGTTTAAAGACAGGGAGTCATACGGTACGGAACGAAATGCCATTTAAAACAGTCCTTTCGGAAAAGATTTACAGAAGTCAGGCGATCTGCTTTTGCGGACCGCGGTTAATAACGCGTTTGATGGTGAGTGCGTAGACCAAAATGGAGACGAGCGGCGGTAAAATATCCGAGATGGGCTCGCAGAAGAAGATCTGCTCGATGGGCAGGAAGCGCGGCAGGATGAAAATGCACGCAAAGAAGATGACCTTGCGAAAGACCGAAAGCGGCAGCGCGATTTTGACGACGCCCATGCCCGTAAAGCCGTCCACAATCTCGTACTGCATGCCAAGCAACACGGTGCCGAGCGTGTAAATACGGATGAGCCGCGCCGTCATGGCAATGTATTCGGGTTCTTTGGTGAAAATGCCTGCAAAGAGATGCGGGATGGTCTGCGCGGCGAGCGTCATGAGGACGCAAAAGCTGACCGCGATGACGAAGATGTACCGCTGCGCGCGAAGGATTTTCTCCGGACGGCGTGCGCCTAAATTGTAGCCTAAAATGGTCTGTGTGCCCATGGTGAGGCCGCCGAGCGGCATGGTGATGAGCAGCTCGAAGCTTTGCACGATGGTGTTGCAGGTGAGGAGCATGTCGCTGTTGTCGCCGCCGTAGCGCTGAAGCATCATGTTGAGCGAGATGAGCATGACGTTATCGAAAAGAATAATGAGAAACGCGCTCATGCCGATGCTCGTCACACGGCCGATGACTTTTAAATCGTATCCGCCAAATGTGATGGGAACTTCGATATGTTTGCCGAACAGGACGCACAGCACAAACGCACAGCTTGCAACCTGCGAAATGACCGTGGCGATGGCCGCGCCCGCGACGCCCATATGGAGAGCGAAGATAAAAATGGGGTCGAGCACAATGTTGATGATGGCGCCGATTAAAACGGAGAACATGCCGCTGCGGCTGTGGCCCTGTGTGATGATAAACTGGTTCATGCCTGTGGCGGTGAGGGCGAAGACCGTGCCGATAAGATAGAGCGAAAAGTAGGTCTCGGCGTAGGGGTAAACGGCCTCGGTCGCGCCAAACGTGAGCAAAATGGGGCGGCGGAAGATATAGGCCAGCACCGTGACGGGCACAGCGAGGGACAAAATGTACACGAAGCAGTTTGCGATAACTTTTTTAGCGGCGTCTATGTTCTTTTCGCCAAGGTTGATGCTGACAAGCGGCGCACCGCCGATGCCGACGAGAAACGCAAACGACGAGATGAGCGTGACGATGGGGCCGCACACGCCGACGCCCGCGAGCGCCTGTGTGCCGTTGCTCGGAATATTGCCGATGTACATACGGTCTACAATGCTGTACAGTACGCTGACGAGCTGCGAGAGCATGGAGGGAACGGCCAAGGTCCAGACGAGGCCTTTAATGTTATCCGATCCGAGGTCGTTTGTGAATTTCAAGGAAAAGCGCCTCCTCAGTGCTCGTGGCAGACTTGAAAAATATAGAACTTGAGGTAATAGGATTCGTCGGCACTCCACAAAATAGGATGATCCGGCGACTGGGTGCGGAACTCCACCTGACGCAGGCGGCAGTGCGCGGCGCGCGCGGCCTGCCCAATGGTCTGGGCGAAGAGCTCGGCGTTCATGTAGTGCGAGCAGGAGCAAGTGGCAAGGTAGCCGCCGTCCTTGACGAGCTTCATGCCGCGCAGGTTAATCTCGCGGTAGCCCTTGACGGCGTTTTTAATGGCGTTTTTGGATTTTGTGAACGCAGGGGGATCGAGAATGACGACGTCGAACTGCTTGCCCTCGTTTTCGAGCGCGGGGAGCAGGTCAAAAACGTCGGCGCACTTGAACTCGACCGTATCGGAAAGATTATTTAGAGCGGCGTTTTTCTGCGCCTGCGCGACGGCGAGCTCGGACGCGTCTACGCCAAGGACGTGCTTTGCGCCCGCGATGCCGGCGTTCAGCGCGAAGGAGCCCGTGTGTGTGAAGCAATCGAGCACATCCATATCCTTGCAGATGCGCTGCATGGCGAGACGGTTATATTTTTGGTCGAGGAAAAAGCCGGTCTTCTGGCCGTCTTTAACGTCCACGATGTAGCGCACGCCGTTTTCGACGATCTCGACATCGGTGTCGAATTCGTCGCCGATGAAGCCCTTTTTGCGGTCCATGCCTTCTTTTAATCGCTCTTTGGCATCGCTGCGCTCGTACACGCCGCGAATTTTGATGCCGTCTTCGAGCAGGACTTTCTTTAAGATGTCAACAATCTGCAGCTTCATTTTATCGATGCCGAGCGCGAGGGACTCGACGACGAGGACATCGGAGAATTTATCGATGACAAGGCCGGGCAGGAAATCCGCTTCGCCGAAAATGACGCGGCAGGCGGAGGTATCGACCGTGCGCTTGCGGTATGCCCATGCGTTGCGCACGCGCATCTCGAGGAACGCGTCGTCAATCTCCTGTGACGCGTCGCGGGTGAGCATGCGGACGCGGATCTTGGAGTTCTGGTTGATGAAGCCGCGGCCGAGCGGGAAGCCGTTTTGCTCCTGCACGGTGACGACGGCGCCGTTTTTGAACGTGCCGTGGATGCTTTCGATCTCGTTATCATAGATCCAAAGACCGCCCGCTTTGAAAGCGCGGCCTTCGCCTTTTTTGAGTGTTACAATAGTTTCGTTCATAGATGGGTTCCTTTTATATAGTTGAGATGGGGGAGCTTTTTCTAAAGGCTTGCAGGGCAAGCCTTTCAAGGGACCCCCTAATTGAGTCCCTTGCGGTTCAACTGTCCGCCGGACAGTTCTAGCAATGCGAAGCATTGCTTACTATCACTCCTGATTTTTGGGTAGGCAAAAGGATTTCGTCGTCTGCGAACGACGACCAAAGGTTTCACCTTTGGGATCTGACCGACTTTTTGAAAAAAGTTGGATCAAAAACTTTTAACCAACGCTTTCGGAGAAATTGGCGTTCGCTTTTTCCGCTTCGATCTGTTTTGTGACTTTCTTAATGCAGTGCAGGCAGGTAGGGGTGATGTAGAGCACGGCGGCGATCCACGCGGTTTGATCCGAGAAACAGATAGCCGTATAGCCGAACGCGCCGACAAAGCCGAGGCTGACGATGGAGCGCGCGAACATTTCCGTTACGCCGGAGAATACTGCGCGGCCGGAGAAGCCGATGCCCTGTGTCGCCATGCGGCAGATGTTGAGGATGCCGAGACTCCAGAAGAAGTAGCCCATGCAGCGCAGATATTTTGCGGAAGCGTCGAGCACGTCGCCTGCACTCGATTCAACAAAGAGCGTGGACATGCTGCGGCCGAAGAAGATCATGACAAGGCCGATGCAGAAGCCGTAGGCGACGCCGACGATGACGCCGAGCCGTACGCCCTGCCGGATGCGCTCCGGCTTTTTGGCACCGAGATTCTGACCGCAGAAGACGGAAACAGCAGAACCGAGGGCATCAAACGGGCACATGCAGAACTGCTTTAAGCGCATGCCGGCCGTGAAGCCCGAAACGTACACGCTGCCGAGGCCGTTGTTCGCTGCCTGCATGACCATGCTGCCGATAGCCGTGATGGAGGTTTGAAGCCCCATGGGGATGCCCATGACGACGAGGTCACGGATGGATTCGGCATCCGCTTTGCAGTCTGCGCGGGAAAGCGTGAGGAGCGGCACGCGGAAGCGGATATAGATGAGGCACAAAATGCCGCTGACCGCCTGCGCTGCGATGGTGGCGATAGCCGCGCCCGCAACGCCCCATTTGAAGACAATGATGCAGAGCAGGTCAAGACCGATATTCAGGACGGTCGAGATGGCGAGGAACAGGAACGGCGTGCGGCTGTCACCGACGGAGCGCAGGATGCTGGAGAGCAGATTGTATAATAAGGTAAAGGGGATGCCGAGGAAAATGACGATGAGATACGCGTAGGCGTCGTCAAAAACATCCTGCGGCACGGAGAGCATTTGTAAAATGAGCGTGCAGCACAGAGAACATACCGCCGTGATGAGCACCGCGAATAAGGCGGTAAGCAGCACGGAGTTGAAAATGTACGAACGCATTTTATCAAGACGCTCTGCGCCGAAGCTTTTGGCGATGGGGATACCGAAGCCGATGCAGATGCCGATGCAGAAACCGAGTACCAGAAACTGCACGCTGCTTGTAGCGCCGACAGCGGCGAGTGCGCCGGTGCCGAGCACACGGCCGACGATGGCGGCATCAACCAGATTATACATTTGCTGCAAGAGGTTGCCGAACAAAAGCGGAACCGCAAATTGCAGGATAAGCTTGAGGGGCTTACCCTCTGTCATACTTTTTGTCACGAAAATCACCCGAAAATACATAGTCTCTTTTCAACCTTCTTATTTTATCATACCTTTTTTATTTTGGCTATGGCAGAACTGCGGATTTTGCACGTTGTTTTCCACACTTTTTGCGTGAATTGCGGAAAAAGCGCCCGATTTGCGAAAAAAGGAAAAAACGGTGGGAGAAAAGGAGTTTCCTGCAAAACTTACAGAAGAAAAATTTTGACAAGGCGGTCGAAAAGCATTGACAACGGGGAAAGCGGGTGTTATAATCTATTCAATTTCATAACAAAAAGCGATGACGAAGACTGTCTGTGCAGAGCTGTTTCAGAGAGCCGGTGGCAGGTGTGAACCGGTGCAGAGATGCAGAGATTTCTCCCTTCCGAGCCGGATGCCTGAACAGCGAATTCAGTAGGGTATCCCGTGATTGCTACGTCAGTGCATAGAAGTTATTGGACTTCGAAGAGTGGCGGAGGTTCTCCGCAATTTGAGTGGTACCGCGAGTGCATAATTTAGTTATTACACCCGTCTCAAAGCATAAACGGCTTTGAGGCGGTTTTTTTACACTTCAAAGCGGAAGAACAAGGAAACAAGCTGCAAGTTTGAAAGCACAAACTTTCAAATTCATAAGGCTTTAAACCGAACACAGCAGGAAAGGCAGAAGAACATGTTATCATTAGACAAAGTATTTGATGCGCAAACCGTTCTAAAGAGCATCATCCGCGAAACAAACGTCGTGAAGACCTACGGCATCGCGCCGGATTGCGACCTGTACCTAAAGCCCGAGAATTTGCAGATCACCGGCTCTTTTAAGGTGCGCGGCTCTGCATATAAGATCTCCCAGCTTTCCGCAGAAGAGAAAGCGAAAGGCGTTATTGCCTGTTCCGCGGGCAACCACGCACAGGGCGTGGCGCTGGCGGCAACGAAAAACGGCATCAAATCGCTCATCTGTCTGCCGGACTCCGCGCCGATCTCCAAGGTGGAGGCCACAAAGGGCTACGGCGCAGAGGTTTGCCTTGTGGAGGGCGTTTACGACGACGCGTATAACAAGGCGATTGAATTGAAAGAAAAAGAGGGCTATACGTTCGTGCATCCGTTTGACGACGAAGACGTTATCGCGGGCCAAGGAACCATCGCGCTGGAGGTTCTGAATGACCTTGACAACATTGATGCCATTGTGGTGCCGGTGGGCGGCGGCGGACTTATCTCCGGCATTGCGTACACCGCAAAGCACATCCGCCCGAGCGTGAAGGTGTACGGCGTACAGATGACCGGCGCACCGAGCATGTACAACTCCATTCACGACGGCAAGATCGAGACACTCGACACCGTGCAGACCGTGGCGGACGGCATCGCCGTAAAGCGCCCGGGTGACAACACGTTTGAGATCGTCAAAAAATATGTGGATGACATCGCGCTGGTGAGCGAGGACGAAGTTTCGAGCGCAATCTTGGCACTCATCGAAAAGCAGAAAATGATCGCGGAGGGCGCGGGCGCTGCTTCCGTTGCCGCCGTGATGTTCAATAAATTTGATTTAAAGGGCAAGCGCGTTGTGTGCATCGTCTCCGGCGGCAACATCGACGTGACGAGCCTTTCCCGCGTGATTGACCGCGGCCTGATGAACTCCGGCCGTTCCGCGAGCCTCCTCATTGAGCTTATCGACAAGCCCGGTCAGCTCAAGGAGATCTCTTCGATCATCGCGGACTGCGGCGGCAACGTGACCGGCGTGCACTATGAAAAGGGCAACACCGAAAGCATTAACGGCTGCTTCCTGCGCATCGAAATGGAGACGCGCGACAACAACCATGTGAAAACGATCAAAAACGCCCTGCGTGAAGCAGGCTTCAGAACCACCAAGGGTTGAGAGGAGAAAGCAAAATGATGGACGCAAGCAAATATAAGGTCGGGTACTTCCCGGTATCGAAAGAATATAACAAGTGGGTGGAAAAAGACCACATTGAAAAGGCGCCGATCTGGTGCAGCGTGGATATGCGCGACGGCAACCAGAGCCTCGTCATCCCGATGAGCCTTGAAGAAAAACTTGAATACTACAAAGTGCTTTTGCAGGTCGGCTTTAAGGAGATCGAGGTCGGTTTCCCGGCGGCGAGCGAGACGGAATATGAGTTTCTCCGCACGCTGATTGACAACAACATGATTCCCGAGGACGTTACCGTGCAGGTGCTCACCCAGTGCCGCGAGCACATCATCCGTAAGACTTTCGACGCGTGCAAGGGCGCACCGAGCGCGATTATCCACTTCTATAACTCCGTCAGCGTTGCACAGCGCGAGCAGGTGTTTAAGAAGTCCAAGGAAGAGATCAAGAAGATCGCCGTAGACGGCGCGAAGCTTGTCAAAAAGCTTGCGGCCGAATACGAAGGCAACTTCCGCTTTGAGTATTCTCCGGAGTCCTTTACGGGCACCGAACCGGAATACGCGCTCGAGGTCTGCAACGCGGTTCTCGACGTTCTGGAGCCGAGCGAGACGAACAACGTCATCATCAATCTGCCGGTCACGGTGGAAATGAGCATGCCGCACGTGTATGCTTCGCAGGTCGAGTACATGAGCGAGAACCTCAAATACCGTGAATTCGTGACTTTGTCTCTGCACCCGCACAACGACCGCGGCACGGGCGTTGCGGACACCGAGCTGGCGCTCCTTGCCGGCGCAGACCGCGTAGAGGGTACGCTGTTCGGCAACGGTGAACGTACCGGCAACGTGGATATCATTACGCTTGCGATGAACATGTACTCCCACGGTGTTGACCCGAAGCTTGACTTCTCCGACATGCCGTACCTTGTGGACGAATATGAAAAGTGCACGCGTATGCATGTGTACGAAAGAGCCCCGTATGCGGGCGCACTGGTGTTTGCGGCGTTTTCCGGCAGCCACCAGGATGCGATTGCAAAGGGCATGAAATACAGAGCGAAAAATAAGTTGCATCAGTGGAACATACCGTACATTCCGATCGACCCGAAGGACATCGGCAGAACGTACGACGCAGACGTTATCCGCGTCAACTCCCAGTCCGGCAAGGGCGGCATCGGTTATCTGCTGGAGCAGACGTACGGCTATAACCTGCCGCCGAAAATGCGCGAGCACTTCAGCTATCTGTGCAAGGATATTTCCGACCACGAGCACAAGGAACTGAAGCCGGATGAGGTTCTGAATATCTTTGAAGAGAACTACCTCAATCTGACGAACGGTGTTACCGTGACGGATTTTGAGTTTATGCGCGACAAGGACAACGTGAAGATCGGCATCACGTTCGCGAAGGACGGCGAAGAGACCGAGATGGAAGTGGAGGGCAACGGCTCCCTCAACGCGATCAACAACGCGCTGCGTGCGTACACCGGTGCAGAGTACACCCTGCAGGTCTTTACCCAGCACAGTATGCAGGGACAGGGCTCGCAGAGCGTGGCGGCTTCGTACATCGGCCTTGAAAAGGAAGACGGTTCGATGTTCTGGGGCGCAGGCACCGACACCGACGTTGTAAAGGCGAATACAAAGGCGCTGTTGAGCGCTTACAACAATATGATCAAAGGGGGAAACTAAAATGAAAATGACCATGACGCAGAAGATTCTTGCGGCACACGCGGGTCTCAATGAAGTTACCGCCGGTCAGCTCATCAATGCAAAGCTGGATATCGTGCTCGGCAACGACATCACGACGCCGGTCGCAATCCATGAGTTTAAGAAAGCGGGCTTTACAGACGTTTTCGATAAGGACAGAGTGACGATCGTACTCGACCACTTTGTGCCGAACAAGGATATTAAGGCAGCGGAGCAGAGCAAGACGTGCCGCGAGTTTGCGTGCAGCCACTGCGTGAGCCACTTCTATGACGTGGGCAAGATGGGCATTGAGCATGCGCTTTTGCCGGAGCAGGGCATTGTGACCGCCGGCGACTGCATTATCGGCGCGGACAGCCACACCTGCACCTACGGTGCGCTGGGCGCGTTCTCCACAGGCGTTGGCTCTACGGATATGGCAGCCGGCATGGCAACGGGCATGGCGTGGTTTAAGGTTCCGTCCGCGATCAAATTTAACCTGACCGGTAAGCTGCCGGAAAATTGCAGCGGCAAAGACGTTATCCTCACAATCATCGGCATGATCGGCGTGGACGGCGCGCTGTATAAGAGCATGGAGTTCACCGGCGAGGGCGTGAAGAACCTCTCCATGGACGACCGCCTGTGCATCTGCAATATGGCGATTGAGGCCGGTGCGAAAAACGGTATTTTCCCGGTGGACGATATTACGCTTGCCTATTTACAGGACAGAAGCGAACGCGAGCCGGTTGTATACGAAGCAGACCCCGACGCGGAATACGAAAAGGTTATCGATATCGATCTCGCAAAGATTGTGCCGACCGTCGCCTGTCCGCATCTGCCGGAGAACACGCACCCGGCAAGCGAGCTGCACGATATTAAGGTCGACCAGGTTGTCATCGGCAGCTGCACGAACGGCAGAATGGAAGACATGGAAGCGGCGTACAGCATTTTGAACGGCAAGAAGATTGCGGACGGCATCCGCTGCATCATCATTCCGGGCACGATGCAGATCTACCGCGAGTGCGTGGAGCGCGGCTACGTGACGGCATTTATCGACGCGGGCGCTGTTGTTTCTACCCCGACGTGCGGTCCGTGCCTCGGCGGCTATATGGGCATTCTGGCAGCGGGCGAACGCTGCATCGCCACAACGAACCGCAACTTCGTCGGCCGCATGGGTCATGTGGACAGCGAAGTGTACCTGGCTTCTCCGCACACGGCGGCAGCCAGCGCGCTGACCGGCTACATCACCGAATATAAGGAGGCGTAAGCATGAACACACAGGGCAAGGTTTTCAAATATCCCGATAACGTCGATACGGATGTTATCATTCCCGCACGTTACCTCAACACCCCGAACGCACAGGAGCTTGCGCTCCACTGCATGGAGGATATTGACAAGGCGTTCGTAAAGAAGGTCGAAAAGGGCGACGTCATTGTGGCGGGCTGGAACTTCGGCTGCGGCTCTTCCCGTGAGCACGCACCGCTCGTCATTAAAACCTGCGGCACGGGTTGCGTCATTGCAAAGAGCTTTGCGCGTATTTTCTACCGCAATGCCATCAATATCGGCCTGCCGATTCTCGAGTGCGAGGAAGCGGCGGACGAGATCAACGCAAACGACGAAGTTTCGGTCGATTTTGATACCGGCATCATCACCGACATCACGACCGGCAAGACGTATAAGGCACAGCCGTTCCCGCCGTTCATTCAGAATATCATCAAAGCAGGCGGCTTGCTGAAGTCCCTCAAGGAGGCGGAAAACAAATGACGAAGAACATCGCGGTGATCCGCGGCGACGGCATCGGACCGGAGATCGTAAACGAAGCGCTCCGCGTGCTGGATAAAATTGCAGAGCTGTACGGACACACCTTTCATTATACAGACGTCGATATGGGCGGCTGTGCCATCGATAAGTGGGGCGACCCGCTGCCGCAGGAAATGCTCGATAAGTGCGTAGCTTCCGACAGTGTGCTGCTCGGCGCCGTAGGCGGCGACAAGTGGAACGACGTGCCGGGCCCGAAGCGCCCGGAAAAGGGTCTGCTGCGCCTGCGCGCGGGTATGGGAGTTTACAGCAACAACCGCCCGGCAAAGATCTGGCCGCAGCTCTCTGACGCTTCTCCGCTGAAAAAATCTATTGTCGAAAAGGGCATCGATTTCATCATCGTGCGCGAGCTCATCGGCGGCATCTATTTTGGCGAGCATAAGACCGATGATGCAGACGGCCAGCCGGTCGCGACGGACATTATGAAGTACAGTGAAGCGGAGATCGAGCGCATCGGCCGCATCGGATTCGAGACGGCAAGAAAGCGCAATCACCGTTTGTGCTCCGTAGAAAAGAGCAATGTGCTCGATACGAGCCGCCTTTGGAAGAAGGTCATGCACCGCTTGGCGGAAGAATACACCGACGTGGAGCTGACCGATATGCTCGTCGATAACTGCGCGATGCAGATCGTGAAGAACCCGGCACAGTTCGACGTCATCGTGACGGAGAACATGTTCGGTGACATTCTTTCCGACGAAGCTTCCATGATCACCGGCTCCATCGGCATGATCCCGTCCTCGAGCCTCGGTGCAACGAGCTGCGGCCTGTACGAGCCGATCCACGGCTCTGCACCGGACATTGCGGGTCAGGACCTTGCAAACCCGATCGGCACCATTCTTTCCGCCGCCATGATGCTGCGTTACAGCTTCGATATGGCGAAGGAAGCCGATGCGGTGGAGCATGCGGTTTCCAAGTACCTTGACGCGGGTTACCGTACTGCCGACATTATGGAAGACGGCATGACGAAGGTTGGCTGCAAAAAGTGCGGCGACCTCATCCTTGAATACTTAACGAAGGAGTAATTGAATGCAGCTTACAGGTGCAGATATCCTCATCAGAACTTTAATTGAACAGGGCTGCGACACCGTTTTCGGTTATCCGGGCGGGCAGATCCTGAACGTTTACGACAGTCTTTATAAATATCAGAATGAAATTCGCCACATGCTGACGGCGCACGAGCAGGGCGCTGCCCACGCGGCGGACGGCTACGCAAGAGCGACCGGCAAGGTGGGCGTGGTGATGTCCACCTCCGGCCCGGGCGCAACGAACCTTGTGACCGGTATTGCGACGGCGTACCTCGATTCCATCCCGCTTGTCGCGATTTGCGGCAACGTGCCGACAACACAGATCGGCACGGACAGCTTCCAGGAGATCGACATTACGGGCGTGACGCTGCCCATTACGAAGCACAACTACTTCGTCGGCTCCGTGGAGAATCTGGCGGACACCATCCGCGAGGCGTTTGCGCTTGCGCAGTCCGGCAGACCGGGCCCGGTGCTCATCGATGTGCCGAAGGACGTGCAGACAGCGGTCTGCGACTACGAGCCGCAGGCACCCGTACAGCCCGAAGAACGCCACGCGGCGAAGGACGTGCGCATCAAAGAAGCCGCGGCGCTCATCAATGTCTCGAAGCGCCCGTTCATTTACTTCGGCGGCGGTCTCATCACATCGGAAGCGCAGGAAGAAATGCTGGCGCTCGCCGAGAAGATTGACGCGCCGATCGGCTGCTCCTTGATGGGTCTTTCCGGCATTCCGACCGACCACCCGCGTTTCCTTGGTATGCAGGGCATGCACGGCCACTACGCTTCTTCCATGGCGATGCACGACGCCGACCTCATCATTTCGCTCGGCGTGCGCTTTAACGACCGCGTGACGGGCAACCGCGAGAAGTTTGCGAAGCTTGCGCAGATCATCCATATTGACGTGGACGGCTCCGAGCTCTCGAAAACCGTGAACTCCGCCTGCGGCCTGCGCGGCGACGTGAAGCTGACGCTGCAAAAGCTCATTCCGCTCGTCAACGCAGAGCAGAAGCCCGACTGGGAAAAGGCCGTGAAGGCCTTAAAAGAAACCGAAAACGATTATCTCGATATTCGCCCGGGCCTTACGCCCCGCAACGCGATCATGACGCTGAACAAGCACCTCGGCGAGAATACCGCCGTTGCAACGGACGTCGGCCAGCACCAGATGTGGGCGGCGCAGAACGTGAACTTTAAAAAGCCGCGCCGCTTCATTTCCAGCGGCGGCCTCGGCACCATGGGCTTCGGCCTCGGTGCGGCCATCGGTGCGGCGGTCGGCACAGGCGAGCGCAGCGTGCTCGTCACGGGCGACGGCAGCTTCGGTATGTGTCTCAACGAACTCACCACTGCCGTAACCTACAACGTGCCGGTTGTCATCCTTCTGATGAATAACGGCGTGCTCGGCATGGTGCGTCAGTGGCAGACGCTGTTCTTTAATAAGCACTATTCCAACACGATTCTCGACCGCAAGACTGACTTTGTGGCGCTTGCGCGCGCGTTCGGCGCGGACGGCGAGGCTGTTGATACCGTGGCGGCGCTCGACAAGGCGTTTGAGCACGCGTTCAGCTGCGACGGCCCGTATGTCATCGATTGCAGGATCGATAAGGACGAATTCGTCCTGCCCATGCTCCCGCCGGGCGGCAGCATGGATGATATTATCATGAAGGTGGGTGAATGAGATGAATCGATATACCGTAGCGGTTCTGGTCAATAACCAGTTCGGCGTGCTGAACCGTGTGACGAGCATGTTCAGAAGACGTCAGTTCAACATCATTTCTCTGACCGTCAGCGAAACGGAATCGAACGCGCTTTCCCGCATCACCGTCACGTTTGAGGGCGGCGAGACGCAGAAGCAGCAGCTCGTGAACCAGCTTTATAAGCTGCCGGACGTTTGCTCCATTAAAGAGTTTACCCCGGACACCTCCGTCAGCTGCGAGCTGATGCTCATTAAGCTGAAAAACGATTCCAAAACGCGCAGTGACATCCTTGCCGCGGCGGACGCGTTCGGCGCGAAGACCATGGATTACTCCAAGGATTCCCTGATGCTTTGCCTGACCTCCGAATCGCGAAAAATCGATGAATTCGTCGATTTGATGCGCGACTACGAGATCCTTGAGATCTGCCGCACCGGCAATGTTTCCCTTGAAAAGGGCAGCACGACGATCCGTCAGGCCATCAATTTCTAATTTAGTTTGTCCATTTAAATTAACATACCAATTCATGCACAGAAAGAGGTAATTTATCATGGCAAGAATTTTTTATCAGCAGGATTGCGATCTGCAGAAGCTCGCAGGCAAGACCGTTGCCATCATCGGCTACGGCTCGCAGGGTCACGCACATGCACTGAACCTGAAGGACAGCGGCGTTGACGTTATCGTCGGTCTGTATGAAGGCTCCAAGAGCTGGGCAAAGGCCGAGGCACAGGGCCTCAAGGTCATGACAAGCGCTGAGGCTGCAAAGGCTGCGGACATCATCATGATTCTCATCAACGATGAAAAGCAGGCTGCACTGTACAAAGAGAGCATTGAGCCGAACCTGACCGAGGGCAAGACCCTGGCATTTGCACACGGCTTTAACATTCACTTCGGCTGCATCAAGCCGCCGAAGAACGTCAACGTCATCATGATCGCGCCGAAGGGCCCGGGTCACACGGTCAGAAGCGAGTATCAGGCAGGCAAGGGCGTACCGTGCCTCATCGCGGTCGAGCAGGATGCAACGGGCGACGCTTGGGACATCGGCCTTGCTTATGCACTCGGTATCGGCGGCGCAAGAGCAGGCGTTTTGGAGACCACGTTCCGTACCGAGACCGAGACCGACCTCTTCGGCGAGCAGGCAGTTCTCTGCGGCGGCGTTTGCGCTCTGATGCAGGCCGGCTTCGAGACGCTGGTTGAGGCAGGCTACGACCCGAGAAACGCGTACTTTGAGTGCATCCACGAGATGAAGCTCATCGTTGACCTCATCTACCAGAGCGGCTTTGCCGGCATGAGATACTCCATCTCCAACACGGCAGAGTACGGCGATTACATCACCGGCCCGAAGATCATCACCGAGGAGACGAAGAAGACCATGAAGAAGATCCTGAAGGACATTCAGGACGGCACCTTCGCAAAGGACTTCCTGCTCGACATGTCTTCCGCAGGCGGCCAGGTACACTTCAACGCAATGCGCAAGCTGGCTTCCGAGCATCCGAGCGAGGCTGTGGGCGCGGATATCCGCAAGCTGTACAGCTGGAGCGACGAGGATAAGCTCATCAACAACTGATTTGAACGGAATCTGTTTTAAGGGGATAGCCATAGGGGAGTTTTCCTCTATGGCTTAAACCCTATTTACACACGGCGCGTTTTTCCATGCGGGACGCCGCGCCACAGCCAAAATTTCACGGATCGAGGAAATAAAATGAAAAGTGATTCTCTGAAAATCGGTACGCAGAACGCGCCGCACCGTGCGCTGTACCATGCTCTGGGCCTCACGGAGGAGGAGATCGAACGTCCGCTCGTCGGCATCGTCAGCTCCTATAACGAGATCGTCCCGGGCCACATGAATATCGACAAGATTGTAGACGCCGTAAAGATCGGCGTTGCGATGGCAGGCGGCACGCCGATTGTCTTCCCGGCGATCGCGGTATGTGACGGTATTGCAATGGGCCACACCGGTATGAAGTATTCGCTCGTTACGCGCGACCTCATTGCGGATTCCACCGAAGCCATGGCATTGGCACACGGCTTTGACGCGCTCGTCATGGTGCCGAACTGCGACAAGAACGTGCCGGGCCTTTTAATGGCGGCGGCGCGCCTTAACGTTCCGACAGTGTTCGTCAGCGGCGGCCCGATGCTTGCGGGCCACGTAGACGGCGCAAAAACGAGCTTCTCCTCCATTTCGGAGGCGGTGGGCGAATTCAACGCCGGTAAGATTACCGAAGAAAAGCTGCGCGAATATGAGTGCAAGACCTGCCCGACATGCGGCTCCTGCTCCGGCATGTACACCGCAAACTCCATGAACTGCCTGACGGAAGCCCTCGGCATGGGTCTACGCGGCAACGGCACCATCCCGGCGGTATATTCCGCACGTATCGAGCTTGCAAAGCACGCAGGCATGGCGGTCATGGATATGCTGAGAAAGAATATTCGCCCGCGTGACATCATGACGAAGGACGCCATTATGAACGCACTTACGGTCGATATGGCACTCGGCTGCTCCACGAACAGTATGCTGCATCTGCCGGCCATCGCGCACGAGTGCGGCATCGAGATCAACCTCGACATCGCAAACCGGATCAGCGAAAAGACCCCGAACCTGTGCCATCTGGCACCGGCGGGCAGAACGTACATTGAAGAGCTTGACGAAGCGGGCGGCGTGTACGCTGTGATGAACGAGCTGAGCAAAAAGGGTCTGCTGCACACGAACTGCATAACCGTGACCGGCAAGACCGTCGGCGAGAACATCAAGAATTGCGTGAACCTGAACCACGACGTTATCCGTCCCATCGAGAATCCGTACAGTCAGACCGGCGGCATCGCCGTGCTGCGCGGTAATCTTGCGCCGGAGGGCAGCGTTGTAAAGCGTTCTGCCGTTCTGCCGGAGATGCTTGTGCATGAAGGCCCGGCACGCGTGTTTGAGAGCGAGGAGGACGCGCAGGCGGCCATCAACGCGGGCAAGATCGTACCGGGCGACGTCGTTGTCATCCGCTATGAGGGTCCGAAGGGCGGCCCCGGTATGCGCGAGATGCTGAACCCGACCTCTGCTATCATGGGCATGGGGCTCGGCAACAGCGTGGCGCTCATCACGGACGGCCGTTTCAGCGGCGCAACGCGCGGCGCGTGCGTCGGCCATGTTTCCCCGGAAGCGGCTTCCGGCGGCCCCATCGGCGTTGTGGAGGAAGGTGACATCATCAGCATCAATATTCCGGAGAACAGAATTGAACTGAAGGTGGACGAGGCTGTCCTCAATGAACGCATGAAGAACTTTGTGCCGAAGAAGAAAGAACTTTCCGGCTACCTGAAGCGCTACGCGGCGCTGGTCTCCAGCGGTGCTTCGGGGGCGATTTTGAACTGATGGGTAGTTTACAGGAGTTGAGCATCCGCCTTTCCACGTTGGCGGTGTTCAGAGAATTACAGGAAGATGCGGTTATAAATAGTCTGCGTAAGTATCTCGCAGAGCCGTCCCCGGCGCTGTATGCGTTGTTCGTCTCTGCGCTGTACCGCGCAAACGGCGGCATACTCGGCGCATATGTGCGCGAAATCTGTGAAAACAGCGAGAACGTCTACGTGCAGGCTGTGGGCAAAAAGGAAGAGATCCCCGCTTACCTGCGCGAGGCCGTTTTGGAAGAGCTTAAAACGCTGCAGATGACGGCGGAGCTCACGCCGGAAACGCTGCGCAGCGCGATGGAGTATAGGGGCTTTTTACCCGGCTTTGTCAGCGAAGCGCCGGACATTAAAGCGTGCTACACAGAGCGCACTGCGAACATCGGCAAGTACGGCTACGGCATTTACGCCAAAAACCGTATGTTCTACCTTGGCGAGAATGCCGAGATCGTGCCGGTCAGTAACCCGGACAAGACGGAGCTTTCCGACCTTGTGGATTACGCCCGCGAGCGCCAGATCATCATCGATAACACAAAGGCGCTGCTTGAGGGTAAACCTGCGGCGAACATTTTGCTGACGGGCGACGCCGGTACGGGTAAATCGTCTACGGTGAAAGCCGTCGTCAATGCGCTGTGGCGCGAGGGTTTGCGTATCATCGAGGTGCGCAAGGATCAGTTACAGTCTATCCCGAAAATTCTCGATGAGCTTTCTGCGAACCCGCTGAAGTTTATTCTGTTCATCGACGACCTTTCGTTCCTCAAGGACGACGATAACTTCAATGCACTGAAAGCGGTGCTGGAGGGCTCCGTTACGGCGAAGTCGCAGAATGTGGCAATCTACGCGACGAGCAACCGTCGTCATATCATCAAGGAGAAGTTCTCCGACCGTGAGGGCGATGATATTCACCGCAACGATACGATGCAGGAGCTTGCATCGCTTTCCGAGCGCTTCGGCATCCACGTGACGTTCAGCAAGCCGAACAAGGACACGTTCCTGCACATCGTGCGCCACCTTGCGGAGGAAAACGGCATCGATATGCCGACGCAGGAACTGGAGCTGCTCGCCGAGCGCTTTGCGCTGGAGCGTGGCAACCGCTCCGCGAGACTTGCCCGTCAGTTCATCGACGGACTGCTTTCCAAGGCGGAATAAAAACCTTATACAGCAGACTGTTTTTGAAGCGGCACCTTTGCCGTTAAAACACGAAATGAAAAATGCTCCCGGTTTTTAGCTGGTTGCTCATAAAAAAGTGAATCCGACCTATGGCTGCAATCAAAGGTCGGATTCTTTTTTTATGTTAGGGCTAGAATATCCATGGCTCCCTCTGACGCGGGAGGCTTGGATGCGGTGCAAAATCGCACATTACCGCACTACACCGAATGGTGTATAGAAGTGCGCCCTTACTGTTTGACAAATTGGAATTGATTTTCCTTTTTATTTCTTAGTATCAATCCAAATGAAAACTCTCTCGTCAGTTCTTTCAGTAACAACACCTCCGTTTGCTATTGCCACAGCTTGAGATGCTATGTTATCTAAAAGAATGGTTACTAACACTTTATCTATTCCCATTTCTTTCGCTTCATTAAGCAATAATCTCAGCAGTTCTTTTCCATATCCTTTTCCACGAAACGCTGGTGCAATTCCGTACCCGATATTTCCTCCTGCTTTTCTCAGTGCCTCAGTCAAAAAATGTCTGACAGAACCAAATCCAACCGGAATACCATCAGCATATAGCCAAAAAGTTGTAGAAGGCACTTTCCAACCATCTACAATCCCTTCTTGCTCAGAATCCCTCTGTTTTACAATCAGCCATTCTTTATACTCATCAAATGTTAATCCGTTGGCTTTGTTAATTAATCCATTTTCTTCAGCAGGGATCTCTTGCAGCATTGTGTAAATATCTAAGCCATCATCAACTGACAATCTTTTTAATTCCAACATTATTTTCAATTCTCCTTAATCAAATAAACTCAAGTTTATCAGTCTGTTTAATCATATCATATGGCTTCAATGTACGGCAAGAACAATCCCGGCAGACATTACTGCCGGGACTGATGCTGTTTTATGGACATCTACATTTATGCCAGGAGCGTTTTTGTGTATACAGGTAAATTCGATTTTACAAATTGCTGTGGCGGCGGCTCGAACCCGTTTGCAGGGTACTGCCGAGGCTGGTGATGCAAAGGAGTGTTGCGATGAGGAACACGCCGGGAATGACGATAATCCACCACGCGTTTATGAGTAGAGCCTTTTCGCCGACAGAAACGCATTACGCTTCGTATTCGCCGCGAATGTCTTCTTCCGGGGCGGGAATGGGGTAGTCGCCCGTAAAGCATCCCGTGCAGATGCCGAGACCGTTCACCATTTCCGGCAGACGCTCTAAACGTAAATAGCCGAGCGTATCTGCGCCGATCTCCTTGCAGATCTCATCGACCGTGTGATTATAGGCGATAAGCTGGTGGCGCTCCGGCACATCGATGCCAAAGTAACACGGCCACAGGAACGGGGGCGAGCTGATGCGCATGTGCACCTCTTTTGCGCCGGCGTCTTTCAGCATGTTCACAATCTGGTCGCTCGTTGTGCCGCGCACGATGGAGTCATCGATGAGGATGACGCGCTTATCCTTGACAACCTCGCGCAGGACATTTAATTTAACGCGTACGCTGGACTCACGGCTGCTCTGCTTCGGTTTGATGAATGTGCGGCCGACGTAGTTGTTTTTCACGAATGCCGTGCCGTAGGGGATGCCGGATTCCATGGCGTAGCCCTGTGCTGCCGCGTTGCCGGATTCCGGCACACCGACGACGATGTCCGCATCCACGGGGGAATCTTTCGCGAGGAAACGGCCGGCAAGCAGACGTGCGGAATACACGTTGATGCCGTCAATGCGGCTGTCCGGGCGGGCGAAATAAATGTACTCAAAAATGCAGCGCCCCTGCTTTTCGGCGGGGAGGCAGTGCGATTTGTCGGAGAGAATGCCGTTCGGCGTGATGGTGACAATCTCGCCCGGCTCTACGTCGCGGACGAATTCCGCGCCCACGGCGTCAAGCGCACAGGTCTCGCTGGAGAGGAAATACGTGTTGTCGCGCTTGCCGATACATAGGGGCTTGAAGCCATAGGGATCGCGCGCGCCGATCAGCTTGCGGGGGGACATGACCGCGAGGGCATAGGCACCCTCAATTTTGTCCATCGTGCGGCTGACGGCCTCCTGCACGTTTTTCGTCTGTACGCGCTCGCGTGCGATGTAGTAGGCGATCGTCTCGGAATCAATGGTCGTTTGGAAAATAGCGCCGCTGTACTTTAGTTTTTCGCGGAGGTCAACGGCATTTGTCAGGTTGCCGTTGTGCGCTACGGCCAGCGTACCCTTGATATAGTGGATGATGAGCGGCTGCGCGTTTTCGCGGTTGCTCGCGCCGGCGGTGGAGTAGCGCACATGGCCCACGCCGATATTGCCGTGCAGGCGATTGAGACGCTCCTCGTCGAATACCTCGTTTACAAGGCCCATGTCCTTGTAGTAATCCACCTTGCCTTTGGGGCCCTCGGTGTCGCTGACGGCGATGCCGCAGCTTTCCTGTCCGCGGTGCTGCAAGGCGAATAATCCGTAATAAATGGAAGAAGAAATGTCGTGTCCGTCAAAATCGTATGCGCCGAAAACACCGCATTCCTCGCCGGGCTTGTCCGTTTCAAATGGTGTTCGATCGTAGTTCATAGAAGTCCCCCGTTCCTCCGCAAACCGCGGTATTCTGCTGTTTGTGTTCTGTTTATCTGCCGAAAATACACAGGCGGCAAACGCCGTGAAAACGTTTCCCGCTTAACAGAATTATTATAATCGGATTTTTGTGAAATTGCAATTCTAAGTTTTAAAAACTGCAAATATGTGTAGAAGATGACAAAATCCTTTGACAAACGGCGCGCAAATTCGTTGACACAAAAAACAAAACGCGGTATAATAGCAAGCGAAAGAAACGACGAGCCCGAACAGTCCGGGGGACTGTTCAGCCGTAAGAAACCCTATCAAGGGGTTTTTTAAACGGCGGTCAGAAACGGCCGTTAGAAAGAGCTATGACACATTTTTACATGTAAGATTAAAAATGAAAACAGAAAGGATCTCGCTATGCATATCGTTATTTTGGACGGCGGCTCTACAAACCCCGGCGACGTCTCGTGGGCGCCGCTCAGGGCGCTCGGCAGCGTCACCGTGTATGACTCCACTAAGCCCGAAGAAATCGTGGAGCGCGCAAAGGACGCCGAAGCTGTCATCTTGAACCGCAATGTTATAAGCCGCGAAATCATGCAGAAATTGCCGAAGCTGCGCTTTATCGGCCTTCTTGCAACGGGGTATAATACTGTCGATGTCAAAGCCGCAGGAGAACTGGGCATCACCGTGTGTAATGTGCCGCTTTATTGCGTGGAGACCGTCGCGCAGCAGGCGTTTGCGCTGCTTTTGGAGCTGTGCAATCACACCGAAAAAATAAGCGCCGCCACCCGCGGCGGCGACTGGGATAAGGCCAGAACGATGAGCCACAGCACGCATCCGCTGTTTGAGCTGTACGGCAAAACGCTCGGCATCGTCGGCTTCGGACATATCGGGCAGACCGTCTCAAAGCTCGGCGCGGCGCTCGGCATGAAAATTCTCGTATACAGCCGCACGAAACGGGAGCTGCCCGAGCGTTATCAGTGGGCGGAGCTCGACGCGCTTTTCAAAAATGCCGATGTCGTCTCGCTGCATTGCCCGCTCACGGACGAGACCCGCGGGCTTGTGAATGCGGAGCGCCTTAACCTGATGAAGCCCACTGCGTTCCTTATCAATACGGCGCGCGGCGCAGTTGTGGACGAAGCTGCCCTTGCCGAGGCGCTGAATAGTGGCCGCATCGCCGGAGCAGGGCTTGACGTCCTTGTGCACGAGCCGCCGAAAAAGGATGACCCGCTGCTCACCGCCCAAAACTGTATCGTCACGCCGCACATCGCGTGGGCGTCCCGAGACGCGCGCGTCCGTCTCATTAAGACTGTCGCCGAGAACCTGAAAGCGTTCCAGAACGGCACGCCGCAGAACGTCGTTTCGTGATTTTACCGCTCTTTTCGCTTTTTACGGAGACTTCAAAAGCCTTCTGTAAAAAGTAATGCAGAAAAGAGAAAAAGTAATACAGAAAAGAGCAAAAGGCGAGAAATGAATCTCGCCTTTTGCTCTCTTTTGGGGAGGAGTTGTATTGAAAAGTCGCGGTAACGTTTACCGCAGAGCTCGTTGTCATTTGTTATGTCTCTATTATAGCGACTGAAATATCGATTGTCAACGGTTTCTGCAACAATCTCCCTTTTGCTATTGTCGCACAAATCAAAATAAAAATTTGTGTATATTTTGCACATATAAATTGACCGCGTTTTTCCACATAAGCCGTTTGAAATCGTATCTCACCCTTAAATTACCCGCATGTTCTCTGCTTTATACATGAAAAAGGGAATTTTGTGTTTGACGGAGGTTTTTCCATGATAAAGAAAAATGATTTGTTTGAAGCGGAGATCACCGCCATGACCGCCGAGGGCAGCGGCATCTGCCGCGCAGATGGCATGGCCGTGTTCGTGCCCGGTACCGCCGTGGGCGACCGCTGCGTCGTGCGCGTCGTAAAAGTCCTCAAAAAGTACGCATTCGGGCGGCTCGAGGAGCTGCTTACGCCGTCGCCCGATCGCACCACACCGGATTGTCCCATTGCAGGCCCGTGCGGCGGCTGTGTTTACCGCCACATCACGTATGAAGCGGAACTGAAGATCAAAACGCAGCGTGTCCGCGACGCCTTGGAGCGCATCGGCGGCTTTGAAAATATCCCCATGGAGCCGATCCTCGGCGCGCCGTCCCGCACGCGCTACCGCAACAAATGCCAGCTGCCCATCGGGCTTTCCAAAAACGGCGAAATGCAGATGGGCTTTTACGCCGTGAATTCCCATCGCATCATCGACACGCACACCTGCCTTTTGCAGCCCGAGGTGTTTGATCGCGCGGCGGAAGCGTTCCGCGCGTGGCAAAAACTGAGCGGGGAGAGCATCTACGATGAAGCGGCGCACAGCGGCGTTCTGCGCCACCTTTACATGCGCTGCGGCGAAAAGAGCGGTGAGGTGCTCGTGTGCATCGTCGCGAACGGCGCAAAGCTGCACGGGGAAGACTTGCTCGTCAAAATGCTGCGCGAGGCTGTGCCGGAAATTACCGGCATTGTGTTAAACATCAACCGCGAGCGCACAAATGTCGTTTTGGGTCGCGAGCTGCGCACGCTGTGGGGCAAGCCCACGATCCGCGATACGCTCTGCAGGCTGGAGTTTGAAATTTCGCCCCACGCGTTTTATCAGGTGAACCGCACGCAGGCGGAGGCGCTTTACAACAAGGCCGCAGAGTACGCCGGGCTTACAGGTGCGGAAACGCTGCTTGACCTCTACTGCGGCACCGGCACCATCGGTCTTTCCATGGCGAGCCGCGCGAAGAAGCTCATCGGCGCGGAGATTATCCCCTCCGCTGTTGAAAATGCCCGCAAAAACGCCGCGCACAACCATGTCACGAACGCCGAGTTCCTTTGCGGTGACGCCAAAGACACCGCGCGCATCCTCTACGAGCGCGGCGAGCGCCCCGACGTCATCGTCATCGACCCTCCGCGCAAGGGCTGCGATGCCGCCGTTATCACGACCATCGCCGCCATGCGCCCCACGCGCGTCGTCTACGTCTCCTGCGACCCCGCCACCCTCGCCCGCGATTTAAAGCAGTTCACCGCCGAGGACTATAATATTGAGGCCGTCACCCCCGTCGATATGTTCCCATGTACCGCGCATGTGGAGACGGTATGTCAGTTAGTTCTGAGAAAACCGGCAGTACATATCAACATTGATGTGGATGTTGAGGAACTGGTGCAGGATAAAAGAGGGACGGCAACCTATGGTCAGATCAAGGATTACGTTCTTGAACATAGTGGCTTGAAGGTCAGCAGTCTGTATATCGCACAGGTGAAGCAGAAGTACGGCATCATCGAGCGTGAGAATTACAACAAGACAAAGTCTGAAAACGTCAAGCAGCCCCAGTGCCCGCCAGAGAAGGAAAAGGCAATTACGGAGGCGTTGAAACATTTTGGAATGATTTGACTTCAACATAAGGAAAACCCGAAGCAGCACGGTAAAGGTACTGCTTCGGGTTTTTTACTGTTTGGCCTTATATGCTTCGCCCCAAGCCTGCATGGAATCCAGAATGGGCTTCAGGCTTTTACCGAGTTCCGTCAGCGAATACTCCACTCTCGGCGGTACTTCGGCGTAGACCTCACGGTGGACAAGCCCGTTTTCCTCCATCGCCCGGAGTTGGGCGGTCAAGACCTTCTGAGACACATTGCCTACGGACTTTTTCAGTTCCCCGAACCGCTTCGTTCCCGGCATCAGGTCACGCAGAATCAGCACCTTCCACTTATCCCCGATGAGGGTCAGCGTGGTCTCCACAGGACAGGCAGGAAGAGTGGCTTTTGCGGTCATTTCGCTCATATTTGAATCCCTCCCATAAAAATTTTTTCAAGCGCCAAATTGCCGGAAAACCCAGGAACGGCGCAATCGTTTCTTTCTGGTAACTACCCATTAGTTTCTATTTGGTAACTACGGCACAATATTGTGCTTACTTTACGAATTGGGGCTACGGCATTATTATAATGCCAGAGGCAAACGAAAGCAAGCCCAATTACCAAGGAGGTTACTCAAAATGAAAAAAATTCTTTCCCTCGCGCTGGCTCTTGCCATGATCGGCACAGCTCTCACCGGCTGCGGCTCCAAGGACGCTGCTACCAAAACACCCGCTGAAAACACCCAGCAGACTGCACCTGTCCAGCAGGAGCAGAGCCAGACCGAAAAGGCGCTGGCGCTCATCAACACCTTTGCCACCGGCGATACGGACACCGCCCGCAGCCTGTTGGCGGATGGCTACATCCAGCACAATCTGGCATACGGCACCGGTGCGGATGCCTTTATCGGTTCCGTGGAATATCTCGCATCCGCCGATGTGAAAACCACTGTGAACAACATCCGTGCTTTTGAGGACGGCGACAAGGTGTTCTTGCAGACGATTTACAATTTTGCCGGTGCCGGTGAGCAGGTCGCCTTTGACATCTTCCGCTTTGACGGAGACGGCAAGATTGCCGAGCATTGGGACAATCTGGCGGCGCTGGCCGAGCCGAATCCCTCCGGTCACACCCAGATGGACGGCACGATGGAGGTCACGGATCTGGATAAGACCGAGGAAAACCGGGAGCTGGTCAAGAATTTCCTCTACGATGTCATGCAGGGCAACAACCTCGATAAGACCCCGGATTACTTTGATGGTGATGCCTACATCCAGCACAACAGCGGCATTGCCGATGGTGTGTCCGGTCTGAATGCCGCACTGGGCGCTCTGGCGGAGCAGGGCATTTCCATGGTGTACGATGAAGTCCACATGGTTCTGGCGGAGGGTAACTTCGTCCTTGCCGTCAGCGAGGGTACCTTCGGCGGTACACCCACCAGCTACTATGACCTGTGGCGCGTGGAGAATGGCAAGATCGCCGAGCATTGGGATGTGATGGAGACCATCGCAGACCAGTCCACCTGGCAGAATCAGAACGGCAAGTTCTAATTGTTACCCGGAGGTAACCATACCACAATATTGTGCGTGCTTCACAAGTCGTACAAATCGCATTACAATCAAAGCATCAAGAGAAAAAACAAATTACGGAGGTACTTATCATGAATAAAGTCGTAGAATTTCTGAATGCCAACCCTGTGCAGTATCTTGCTACCGTCGGTCGTGACGGCAAGGCAAAGTGCCGTCCCTTCATGTTCGCGGGCGAGCTGGACGGCAAGCTGTGGTTCTGCACCAACAACACCAAGGACGTCTACAAGGATATGCGGGAAAATCCGGAGATCGAAATTTCGGTTTCCAGCCCGGAGTATGCGTGGATTCGTCTGCACGGCAAGGCTGTGTTCGAGAATAACATGGCCGCCAAGGAAATGTGCATCCAGAACCCCATCGTGAAGGGCCAGTACGGCGAGTCCACCAACCCCATCTTTGAGGTGTTCTATCTGGATAATGCCCACGGCGTTATCGCTGACTTCTCCGGCAACCCTCCCTACGAGTTCTAAGAAACTCTCTCAATTCAACATCTTCGGGGCAAGGTGAAATCCCTGACCGGCAGTAAAGTCTGCGAAGCGCAAAAGCGCCCGATACGGTGAGATTCCGTAACCGACGGTATAGTCCGGATGAAAGAAGATATGAGGAAGCAGCCCCGCAGGAAAACCCGTCCTGTGGGGCTGTTTCAAATCCCAGCATATCTTTTCCAAGGAGCAATCATGAATACCGTTTCCATCGAAAAAAGCAGAAAGACCGCTGTTCTTTCCGTCCGTACCATCTCCATGACCGCCATGCTGTCCGCAGTCGCTTATCTGCTGGCCTTTGTGGAGTTTCCCGTTCCTCTCTCGCCGTCCTTTGCGAGAATGGACTTATCTGACCTTCCTGCACTCATCGGCGCATTTGCCTTTGGACCGCTCTCCGGTCTGCTGATTGAACTTGTCAAAAACGCCTTGCAGCTTCTGACCACCTCCACCGGAGGCATTGGCGAGATCGCCAACTTCCTGATGGGCGCAGCCTATGTGGTCACTGCGGGTTTCATCTATAAACGCCATAAAACGAAGAAAACTGCGCTGGCCGCCTGCGTCCTTGCAAGCGTCGTTATGGGTATCGCCGCAGCACTGGCAAATTACTTCATCCTGCTGCCGCTGTTTGAGAACTTTATGCCACTGGATCAGCTCATTGCCTCCTTTGCCGAGTTCCTGCCTTTTATCCATACCAAGCTGGATGTGGTACTGTTCAATGCGTTCCCCTTTAATCTGCTGAAAGGGCTCGTCATCGGCGGCGTGACGATGCTGATCTATAAACGGCTCACGCCGATCCTGAAAGGACGTTGACGGTATGACGAAACAAGATTATCTGAAACTGCTGGTGGAGAGCATCCACTCCACCACCATTGCCACCATCGGTGCAGACAGCCACCCCCAGACCCGCGTGATCGACATGATGCTGTGGGATGAACAGGGTGTGTATTTTCTCACCGCCAAGGGCAAGGCGTTCTACGCCCAACTCATGGAGCAAGGCTTCATCGCCCTGTCCGCCACAAAGGACAAAATCTCGATCTCCCTGCGGGGCAAGATCAGGAATATCGGCAGCGAGAAGCTGGATGAGATTTTCGAGAAAAACACTTATATGCAGTCCATCTATCCCGGCGATACCCGCAGTGCGTTAGAGGTGTTCTGCTTGTACGAAGCGGACGGGGAGTATTTTGACATCAGCGACCCGGCACACATCGTCCGGGACAGCTTCACCATCGGCAAAGCGGCACAGGAAGCACCGGGTTACTATGTGGGCGAAGGCTGCATCGGCTGCAAGCTGTGCTACTCCGTCTGCCCGCAGAAGTGCATCGACATTACCAAGAAGCCGGTGGTCATCGACCAGCACCGCTGCCTGCACTGCGGGCGGTGTGCGGAAACCTGCCCTAAACAGGTTATCGAAAAGAGGGTTTGACTATGAACCAGAGCGAAAAAAGACTGTTTCTCATACAATCTCTGCTGAACGAACGTCCCTCCTGTCAGAAGCAGATCATCCCGGCGGATTCCGAGCGGCAGAATATTTTACTGCGCGGGCTGATGAATGTCCGTAGACCGGTGCGCATTGGTGCGGATTTTCTGCAAGTGCAGGACGCCTATCTGCAAGACGAAACCGCCGCAAAGGGTATCACGGATATTGCCGACCTGACACCCATTCAGCCGGGGCTGTATCTCTGGCAGGGCGATATTACGACGCTCAAGTGCGATGCCATCGTCAACGCGGCAAACTCCGGCATGACCGGCTGCTATATTCCCAACCATCGCTGCATTGACAACGCCATTCACACCTTTGCGGGTGTAGAACTGCGCCTTACCTGTGAGCAACTGATGGAACAGCAGGGCTATCCCGAACCCACCGGACAGGCGAAAATCACCCCGGCGTTTAATCTGCCCTGCCGCTATGTGCTGCATACGGTCGGTCCGATCATCAGCGGTCGAGTAACCAAAGAGGACAAAGAACTGCTTGCCTCCTGCTATCGCTCGTGCTTGGAGCTGGCGGCAGAAAACGATCTGGAAAGCGTGGCGTTCTGCTGTATTTCCACAGGGGAGTTTCATTTTCCAAACGATCTGGCGGCAGAAATCGCGGTTCGGACGGTCAAAGAATATCTCAAAAAGCAAACCAGCGTCAAGAAGGTGATCTTCAATGTTTTCAAGGATTTGGACAAAGCCATCTACGAAAAGCTGCTCTGAGCCGATGGAACGGCTGAAAGCAGCATTACAGGACTGTGATGCCGTGGTGATCGGAGCCGGAGCCGGACTGTCCACGGCGGCGGGCTTCACCTACACCGGCGAACGGTTTGAAAAATACTTTTCCGACTTTGCGGCAAAGTACGGTATCCAAGATATGTATTCCGGCGGCTTTTTCCCGTTTGCCACGCCGGAGGAGCATTGGGCGTATTGGAGCCGATACATCTACATCAACCGCTATATGGATGCCCCCAAACCGGTCTATGATGCCATCTTAAAGCTGGTACAGGACAAGGATTATTTTGTCATCACCACGAACGTTGATCACTGCTTTCAGAAGGCTGGCTTTGACAAGAAGCGGCTGTTCTACACGCAGGGCGATTATGGCCTATTCCAGTGCAGTGAGCCGTGCTGTCAGGAAACCTTTGATAACGAAGCCGTGATCCTCGAAATGGTCAAACGGCAGGAGGACATGAAAATCCCGTCAGAGCTGCTCCCGGTCTGCCCCCACTGTGGGAAACCCATGACCATGAACCTCCGCAGCGATGATACCTTTGTGGAGGACGAGGGCTGGCACAGAGCAGCAGAACGGTATGAGGATTTTCTCCGTACCCGTACGGGTGGCAAAATTCTCTTCCTTGAATTAGGCGTAGGCTACAATACCCCAGTCATCATTAAGTACCCTTTCTGGCAGATGACAGCCAAGAATCCAGAAGCTACCTACGCCTGCATCAACCAAGGTCAGGCAGTTTGCCCTCAAGAAATTGAGCAACGATCAATCTGCATGAATGCAGATATTGGACAGGTTTTGCAGAGCCTGTCTGATGCTGCAATTCAATAAAAGAAAGCAGTTCTACCACGCACGTATTGTGTGATAGAACTGCTTCTTTTGCATTTTCTGAGCAGGTGTTCCAAACTGTATTTTTACAGCTTGGGTACTCGCAGCGAAGAAAATATGGGGTGTTCAGAGGGGGGGAATCCCCTTTGACGCAGGGTTTCCAATAGGGGCGCGAGCATCCCTGTTGGCACACGATTTTGCTTGCAAAGTCTAGTGTGTTATACCTTTGCTTCCGGCTGACGCGGGAAAGGGGCTGGCTTCGCCATCTGCTGTACGGGCAGATAGCGGTTGACAGACACTTTTCTGCGGCAGTAGGACAGGCGGATTTTGTGACACCAAGGTGACACAAATGCAGGATTTTTGA
>ERZ857965.174-NODE-174-length-102936-cov-4.793558_pt1 | contig 102936 bp, 99 predicted proteins | sample MGYA00519758_ERZ857965 | MGnify/ENA primary metagenome ERZ857965 (study PRJEB31778, sample SAMEA3449381) | human gut metagenome | biome: human gut; feature: human-associated habitat; material: faeces | place: United Kingdom | collected 2010/2012 ...
CAAACAAACTACCCGTTCAAAAAAAGAGCTTTACTGACAACGTAATATCCGAGGAAGAATATCACAAATTGTTGAAGTGTCTAAAAGCGGATAACGATATGAAGGGATATTGGATGATCCGCTTTTTGGGACAAACGGGTGCGAGAGTCAGTGAATTTGTGAGGTTTGAAAAAAAAATTTAGAGGTCGGTTACATAGACTTAGATACGAAGTGTCATAGCCGACGGATATTAATACCGGATAGACTGATCGAGGAAAGCAAGGGATATTTTTCAGGCGTACAAGGCCGCTGGTTGTTTCCAGGACAAAAAAAAGGACAGCATATGACCACCGGCGGTGTTAATTCGAGATTAAAGGATTTTGCTAAAAAATATGATATACGAGAAGATGTGATGCACGCACATGCATTCAGACATTTTTTTGCTATACAATCGTTAAACAACGGTGTAGATATGTCACTGCTAAAAGATTTATTGGGACATGGCAGTATTGATACTACGCAAATATATACCCAGTTGTCATCAAGTGAACAGAGGAAACGCTTTAATGATGCTGTTACATGGTAACTATTAGATATTTGAGATACAAAGAGGTGAAGTTGTAAAAGTATATTTTAAGATGATTATTTTTTGACTGATAGAAAGGGATGATAAAAATGAGTAATGTTTATGTCAGAGACACTACACTAACTTTAAAAAAAGGTAGTTGGGACATAGATGAACACAGTAAAGTGTTTCGCAAAATGCTTGATTTTTTAGGGCAACATGGGTTTTATGTTTGCAAGGATAAAGAAATAGTTAAAAATTTTCCGTCACTTAGTAAATATAGATATGAAGGTGGTTTTGGTGAATTACGTTTTAAAGCTGAATATCATGAAAATCGCTGTAAAATCGAATTTTATCAAAATGTCAACATTGTAAATCAAAATGGTGGCTTTTACGATTTTGATAAACTTGAAAAAATGCCGTATTTAATTAAATTAAGATTTGAATGGATAAAAGAGCATTTGATAGATTTTTTTACCCAGTATTTTAATCAATCCGTTAAGATTAAATACTATGATGAACCTACGCTTGCGGTGGATAAAATCAAGAAAAGATGGGTGAATAGTGGTCATCATCGTATAAAAGATATGAATTTTAACTTATCAGATTTTGACGGTAAAGAACAACTTGAATATCCAAGCTATGGTCATATAGGTGCAGATGGGAAAAAACTTTGTAATGGTGATATTAAATACTTCTATGACCGTAGCGGTCACTTGTGTCGGGGTAAAATTTACGAAGATATTAATGATAACTGGGACGTAATTATTAACAAACACGAAATAAAGTGCAATTACCACAGTTCAAATTTTTTTAGTGAATGTACAAAATATACTCCACGTCGTAAGGCTGACATATCAAATGCAGGTCGCAGGTGGCAACAAAAAATGAGATATTTGCACGAAAACTATTCAAATAAAGAAATTGAGCATGAATATAAACGCCGATTGGAAGATAAAGCAAAATAGCGACGTATTGCAAGGAGGTAGCGGAATGAAGCGACAGGAATTATTAAATAAAGCAAAACCAATATTTTTCAACACTGAAATGATGGTGGAGGCAATGTTGGATAACAAAAAGACGGAGGCAAGACGAGTTGTGGAATTCCAAGGTACAAAAAATCCTAATTGGACCGGATATGTTAAAGACGGATTGAATTTGTATAATGGCAATAATGAAATTTGCAATGAAAAACTACCATATAAAATCGGCGATATTCTATATGTGTGTGAATCAATACATATGCCGAAAGAGGCGGCACGGATATTTCTTCGTGTGAAAGATGTGAAGGTAGAACGGTTACATGATATTGTAACAGGTGACTATAAGACGCCGTTAAACATAAACGCAGAAGGAATGTATAAACCGTGTTGCAACTGTACACACGTCAACGGCGATTGCAAAGATTTTATTTCACAAAATGATTGCAAGCTACTTAGTGAGTTTAAGAACCTATGGGACAGCACTATAAAGAAACCTGACATTGACCGTTACGGGTGGAAAGCTAATCCGTGGGTATGGGTTATTGAATTTAATAGGATAACGGAGGAAATGAAATGAGATTTTTTAAAGTAGAAGAAATTGACGAAGATACATTCACAAAGCAAGCAGGTAGCTATGAGAACATTTTTGTTAGTGGCTCACAACGTGGAAAAGACGGAGCAGTATATGTATTCGTAGATGAAACAGAGGACGAGTTTGAGATATATTTGGACGAGTTTGAGGAGGAGTAAAAATGAAAGTCAATAAAATAATACCATGCGTATGTTGCGACCACGAGCCGAACAGTGGCGACAGTGTTTACTACGGCATGCCACAGTTGAAAGTATGTGGTGGAAAGCCGGAAACGTACTTTGAATGCTATTGCCCAAATTGCGGACGTGGTGGTTTAATTCAACACAAATCAGCGTATCTTGCATTGAAAGATTGGAACAGACTTCAAAAGCGGTGCAGACGAGCAAAGGAAATAGTTTAAAAATGGTATGGAGGTACGAAAATGAACAGAAAAGACACCACTAAATTTTTAAGTGATTTACTTGTCAAAGAGCGATTAACAGGAATGAGCATATATTATGCGAGTGAGGTTACTATGGATTATGGTAGGGGTAAAGGAAAGACGAAACGTGTTGACTTTGTACAGTTTGTTCCTAAAAATCAAACTGTAAGTGGTATAGAGCGTGGTGAATTTATTTTTTATGAAGTAAAAAGCTGTAAAGAGGATTACAATAGCGGAAATGGGTTGACATTTGATGGCGATAAAAATTATATAGTTACTACGGCAGAAACATATAAAAGAATTATCAAGGATATAGACTATGATGTAGGTGTACTTGTAGCATGCCCGGCTTTAAGAGATGTTAAAGATGAAATTGAAGATCCTATGCAAATAGACGGCAATCTAGATGATTGGAGACTCAAGGTTGCAAAAAAAGCACACATCAAAAATCGAGAGCGACCATTGTCACAACTTCTATTTTTTATGATACGTTCAGGAAAGTGAGGATAATAAAATGCGAGGTGTAAAATGATAAAATTATTAGCAATGCTCGTCACAGTTATAATAATTGTGATAGACATTAATAGAATGTGAGGTGGGTAGCAACCAATGAAGAATAAAGTGGCCGAACGTGCGAAGAAAAAAAGACGTGCGTTAAAAGAGGCTGAACGACGTAAAGAACAAGAAAATTTACTGAAAAAATTTAATGAGATTGCAAAAAAACACGGTGTGAATAATGTAAAATACAACAAACAAACATTGTGGCAAACATTCATGAAAGTCGATAAAGAAATGGTTAAATTAAGCATTGTATATAGCGTTATGGCAGTTGCATATTGTTTAAGAAAAACATTCGGTTGGGGAAAAATTAAGATATACAGATATGCTGTGGATATGAACAGATATATTACTTCTGTCGGCAAGCAAGACAGAGATATTCCGGCATTAAATGATGAATTACGAACAGAGGCAGGAATTGACTGTACCAAAATTTTTGAGGGTTATAAGCCATATATGCTAAAAAAGGTAAGTCTTCAAAAATCGTCAGAAGCAGAGGCTATGTTTGAAAAAATTAAGTACATATTACCTATGGTTATATATCCGTTGTATTCAAGAGAGGGGTGGAAACAAAAACGAATGAACCGCTTGGGACAAGCTTTAAAGGAAACTTTAATTGATATTTTAGAAAGTGATGAAATCGATAATATCAAAAGGACCATGTATGAGGAGTGCGGTCTTAAATTCTATGATGATGGAATGGTAGACCCTAATTAAAAATGCTATTCATAGAGAGCCTTCGAACTCCCACAACCAACACAGGAATCGGAGGTATAAAAAATGCAGGCAGACGAAAAAAGAATTATAACTGATGAAGAATTAACCGAAATAGTGAAAGTAGCTGCTAAAGCAGGGGCTGACGCAGCTATGGAACACTTTAAGGCAGAAAAACTTAAAGAAAAACGCAACCGAAAGGATAGGAGATTACATAATACAAAACTCTTGATACGTCATTACAGAACGTTTAAAGAATATGTGAATAATGCAGTGTTTGAAAGCGAAGAATCAAATGAAGATGCACTTGGTGCCATTGAAGAATTAATGTGGGAGCCAAGAGTGACGTCTGACATGATTGTAGAGTCAATCAAACGAAGTGCAGCCAGAACGCAGATTATCATAAATCATATAGACGGAATGATTAACGTGTATCAAGATATGTGTCAAAAGTCAAACAGTGAAATGAAAATACGTCGTAGCAAGGTGCTTTATGATATGTATATATCTGATACAGTTTATTCAAAGGAACAGATTGCAGAAATATATTTCATTGATAAACGGACAGTGTATAAGGATATAGACGCTGCCTGCAAAGAATTAAGTGTATTGCTATTCGGAATTGACAGTATTAATTAGGGCACAAACAGGGCATTGACGTGGCTATATGAACATGATAAAATAGTATTAGTAAAATTCTAAAATAATTTTAAAAATCCATTTATTCAATTTGCGAATAAGTGGATTTTTTTATTGCCGGAAAGGGGAATTTAAAATATATGCTCCCTCCTAACACATTTATAAAATTAGGAGGATGTATATGGAAAGTACGATAGTTATGCGCAGTGTCAGTGCATTAAAATGTTATGAAAACAATCCAAGACACAATGAAAATGCGGTTGAAAAAGTGGCAGAATCAATTAAAGAGTTCGGTTTTTTAGTGCCAATAGTAATTGATACGAATGACGTGATTATAGCGGGAGAAACCCGTTTAAAAGCGTCTAAACTGTTACAACTTGACAAAGTACCATGTATTATAGCAGATAAACTCACAGATGAGCAAATAAAAGCATTTCGATTGATTGAAAATAAAACATCTGAATTTGCAACATGGGATTTTGAAAAGCTGCAGGAAGAACTAAAGGCTATTGACATAGACATTGGACTGTATAATTTCCCAGAATTAGATGATGTAGAATTAAATGTTTCCGATGATGATTTTTTAAAGGATACGGAAATAGTGAGGGAACATCATAATAAGACAACAACGTGCCCTAAATGCGGCGAGGTGTTTGAAATATGAGAGTATTTCTTGCGTCCACCGGGTCGGGTATGTCAAAGGAATTAAGGGATAAGACGGTTAAAATATGTCGGCCGAGATATATACTTGAAACATTTTTCAATGGTGAAAAATCATGTCTTGAGGCTATGAGCATTGTAGGAAATGATAATTTTTTACTTGATAGCGGAGCGTTTTCATATATGAACGGTGCAAAGGTGACATTGTCGCAAATGGATAGTTATATTGACAAATATATAAAATTCATAATCAATTATAAAATCAAACATTATTTTGAAATCGATGTTGATAATATTTTTGGTCTTGATCGCGTTGAGTTTTGGCGGAACAAGATGGAGAGCGCAATAGGTTATCAATGTATTCCTGTGTGGCATAAAGGCAGGGGCGTTGAATACTGGAAACGGATGTGCAAAAAATACTCATATATAGCGATAGGCGGATTAGTATTCCATGTAAAGAAGCAGGAATATGAATTGATACGACGATTGGTTGAATATGCGTATTATTGTGGTGTAAAGGTACATGGCTTAGGTTTCACGAAAACACGAGAATTGAAAAATTACAAGTTTTACAGTGTAGACAGCGCAAGCTGGGTAGTGTCGGCCACAAGAGGACAACAAATACACTTTTTCAAAAATGGGTATATGAAAACTCGGCAGTTAGAGAAAAAAGGGCATAAAGTAGATTTGCCGAAGTTGGTAGCTCATAATATGATAGAGTGGACAAAATTTCAAAAATATATGGATGGAGTGAATTGATTATGAAAAAGAATACATTTAATTTAACACTATTAACAGGAATATTTTGCTTAGGACTTATAACGTCCAACTTATTCGGTGGTAAGCTTATAAGCGTCTTAGGATTAACCGTTGCGGGTGCGATAGTAACATATCCACTCACATTCTTGACAACTGATATTATCGGTGAAATATGGGGAAAGAAAGAGGCGAACGATTGCGTTAAAGTAGGTATAATTGTTCAAATCGGCTTTTTGATATTAGGGTATTTATCATTGAAAATACCGACATTATCGCAAACAACTCATTTGCAAGAGTGTTTGACAGCAGTATTAAATCAAGGAACAAGAATGACGTTCGCGAGCCTTGGAGCATTTGCAGTAAGTCAGACAATGGATGTTATTTCATTTCATTGGTTAAAGAATAAGACGAACGGAAAGTATAAATGGTTAAGAAACAATGCAAGTACAATGAGCAGTCAACTTATAGATACTGTTATCTTTATAGCTATAGCTTTTTACGGTGTAGTTGATAATATAATACTTATGATATTTGCTCAATACTTAATTAAATTGATTTTAGCGGCATTAGATACGCCGTTTTTTTATTTCTTCACAAGACGAAGAAAATGCAAAAATTAAGGAACGAATTATAGGGAGGTGTCTAAGGTGGCACGAGTGCCTAATGAAAAAGCAGCGAAAGCAGAGGCTATGTATCATGACGGTATGAAACTCGTGGATATAGCAAGAAAACTTGACGTGCCGCCGGGTACTGTCCGAAGATGGAAAAGTACATACCATTGGGATGGAAATTCTAAAAAAAAACAAAACGAGCGTTCGGATAATAAAAGCGAACGTTCGGATAAATCAGAAACACGTCATAGAGGTGGTCAGATAGGTAATAACAATGCATTGAAAAATGCAACCTATGCCAGTGAATATTGGAAGAATATCAGTGATGAAGAACGTGCAATGATGGCAGATATGCCGACAGATGAAGAATTTATGTTAATTGAAACATTGAAATTGGCTACTTTGCGAGAGCGGCGTTATATGGCATTATTGGCACGATATAATGAATTGTTGAAAAATTCGCCTGATGGAATGATTTTGAAAGAAGATATACGGGTGTTGACTAAAGAAAGTAACGCATTCGGAAAATGTGTCAGTAGCAAACAACATCAAACGGTTACGGCACAACAAACAAAGGTTGATGCAGTAGAACAAATGCAAATAATAGAATCCGAATTGACTCGGGTGCAAAAGTTGAAAATCAAAACACTTGAATCATTGGCTAAAATTCGAGCAGGAAAGGCAACGGACGGTGACAGTGAATTAATAGATGATTGGATAAAAGCAGTAGAGGGGTGTGAGGATGATGACTAAAACGCTTGAGATATTTCAAAAGCGTATTCCTCTTTACAGGAAAAACATAAAATTGTTTGCATGGGAAATGTTCAAATTCATACCGGACAAATGGCAAGATGATGTGTTTTGCGATATAGTTACCGATAATCGTATTACCGTAAAATCGGGGCAGGGTGTGGGAAAGACAGCAATAACGGCAATAATCCTATTGTGGTTTTTGAGTTGCTTTTCATACCCGAGAATAGTTGCAACGGCTCCGACCAAACAACAACTGAATGATGTATTGTGGTCCGAAGTTGCAAAATGGCAAGAAAAAAGCCCTGTGCTGAAAAAAATATTGAAATGGACCAAGACATATGTTTATATGAAAGGTCACGATAAGCGGTGGTTTGCGGTGGCGAAAACGGCAACAAAACCCGAAAATATGCAAGGTTTTCACGAAGATAATATGTTGTTCATAGTAGACGAGGCTTCAGGTGTTGCGGACACCATTATGGAAGCTATACTTGGTACATTGTCAGGTGAAAATAACAAGTTATTGATGTTAGGAAATCCGACAAAGACTTCTGGCGTGTTTTATGACAGCCACACGGTAGACAGAGCATTATATAAATGTCATACGGTCAATTCCGAGAATGTGGCGAGGGTAAATAAAAAAAATATAGAAAACCTGAAAAAGAAATACGGCAAGGACAGCAATGTTGTTCGTGTTCGTGTATATGGTGAATTCCCGACACAAGAAGATGATGTATTTATACCGCTCTCTATAATTGAACAGTGCAGCAGTAAGTTGTATGAACTTCCCGACAACAATAAATTACCCTATATTATATTAGGTGTAGATATAGCTCGTTTCGGAAATGACGAAACTATTATATATCGTAATGCGCAAGGAAGATTAAAAATCATGGCCGAGCGTAAAGGTCAAGATTTGATGGCGACTGCTGGTGACGTTATAAGAATATATAAAAAAACAATCAATGAATTTCCCGAATACAGAGGGAAAATATATGTCAACATTGATGATACGGGCTTAGGCGGCGGCGTGACGGATAGATTAAAAGAAGTCAAAAAGGAACAACAGCTATATAGATTAGCCGTTGTTCCTATTAATGCTGCTGAAAAAATTGAAACTGATACAAAGGCAGGTAAAGAGGCGGCAGAGTATTATAATGACCTTACAACACATATGTGGGCGTGCCTGAAAGAATTAATCGAACATAAAGAAATTGAAGTGGAAGATGACGCTGATACAGTAGCACAGCTTTCAACACGAAAATATAGAATAGCTTCAAACGGAAAGATTGAGATTGAGGGCAAAGACGAAATGAAAAAGCGTGGATTAAAATCACCCGACAGAGGAGATGCCGCCGCATTATCGGTATATCTTGGAAAGATAAAGAAATACACAGGCAGTATGCCAAATATCAGTGACGGTCTGAAAAAAGAAAGCGAATGGATGATGAGGTGACTGAAATATGGGTTACATGAAAGAATTTGGTCGTGCAGGTCAAAAGCGTACAGGCGGAATTTTTTACGAGGAATTCTTACCGGAACTGCAAGGAAAAAAGGGTATAGAAACATATCGTGAAATGGCTGACAATGATGATGTAGTTGGAGCTATTTTATTTGCGGTTGATATGCTAATACGAGGTTGTTCATGGGACACTCAACCGGGCGGCAATACTCCAGCGGATGAGGAAGCGGCTGATTTTGTGTGGCAATGTATGAATGATATGACTGAAACGTGGATTGACACAATATCAGAAATATTGTCTATGTTGACATACGGATGGAGTGCTCACGAAATTGTATATAAGCGTCGAATGGGACGTAAAAAAGATATTCGTCTGAACAGTAAATATAATGACGGTCGAATAGGGTGGCAGAAGTTACCGATACGTTCACAGGAAACTTTGTACAGATGGGAATATGATGATAATGATAATCTGTTGGGATTAACGCAAATGCCACCGCCGAAGTTTGATTTAATCACAATTCCTGCAAATAAATTATTGCTATTCCGTACGAAAAGCAGTAAAGGAAACCCCGAAGGACGCAGTATATTGCGTAATTCGTACCGCTCTTGGTACTTTAAAAAGCGAATACAAGAAATTGAGGGTATAGGAATTGAACGTGATTTGGCAGGTTTACCTGTAATGACCGCGCCTGAAGGTGTTGATATATGGGATAATGATGATAAAAACATGGTCAGTGCAAGACGTGAAGCGGAACGATATGTTAAAAGTATACGTCGCGATTCATTGGAGGGAGTTGTAAAACCTGAAGGGTGGAAGTTAGAGCTACTCACGAGCGGTGGCAAGCGTAATTTTGATACAAACGCTATTATTGAAAGATATGATACACGAATTGCAATGACGGTCTTAGCTGATTTTATAATGTTGGGACATCAGAGTACAGGAACATATAATCTCGGCAGTGATAAGTCACAGATGTTTTCTGTGGCAATCGGTGCGTATCTTGATATGATAGCGGAAGTGTTTAACAACAAAGCTATCCCCGATTTAATAGATATGAATGGTGATACATTTAAAGATATTACGGATTATCCAAAGATAATACATGGCGAAATTGAAAATAGAAATATCAGTGAACTTGGTGACTTTATACAAAAAGTTTCGAGCGCAGGATTTATTTCACCTGATGAACAGCTTGAAGATTATCTTCGTGACGCCGCAAAGCTGCCGGAACGTGCAGATTACTCCGGTAATGGCGGAACATCACCCGAAAAGAGCGAATTCAAAGAGGAATAATATAAATATATGTTTACATTCAGAAAAGCAAAGAGAATATTTGAAAAAATACGCAAGCCCGATAGAAGTAAAAAGGGTGAAAATGCGCTACAACGTATTCGTAATATGTTGGATAAATACGAAACTCCGATAACATTGGCATTATTATTTTTATGGGATGACTATAACATAGATGAAGAAACAGCAGATGAAATCATGCGTGGTAATGAGAGTGTAGAAGATATACATGAACCGTTTGAATTAAATCTGAGTGATTTTGAAGATAAAACATTGATACCAACATTGGAACAGGTTGGCGAAGAAAGATTTGAAACCGCATATGAAGATAATAAAGACTTGATAAGTATCAATACCGAAACATCAGATGATGATAACGAAAATAATGAAGATAGTCAGTTTGATTATTCTGCATTTTACACCAAATGGTGTGATGAAAGAGCGGGTAATCTTATTGCAAACATCAATGATACGCAGAGAGAAAATGTTAAAAGCATTATAAATACTGCATTACAACAAGGTGATACACCGTATTTTGCCGCTCGTAGAATAAAAGATACGGTAGGATTAACAGAGCGACAGCTTAATCAGAATACCCGCTATTATGAAAATATGCGGAATACTCTGCGTGAGAATAATCCTAAATTAACTGATTATGAAATTAACAGCAGAGCTACAAAGGCGGCAAGACGGATGGCAGACAAACAACGGACCAAACGGGCAAAAGATATAGCACGAACTGAAATTGTTACAGCACATAATCAGGCAACCAGAGCGTACATACAATGGGCGATAGAACATGGATATATGCAGAATGTATATAGACGTTGGGTAACATCAAACAATGACAATGTTTGCCCGATTTGCGTTGCATTGAACGGACAGACAGTACTATTTGATAAACCATATAATGTACCGTCCGATATTAAATATAACGGTCCTGAGATAATGGCACCGCCGGTACATACAAATTGTTGTTGCGGCGAAGAATTTTTCACGGGTGACAATAATAAAATACCGAGTGTTCCAAACAAATGGGACAGAATGAGCGAGGCGGAAAAGAAAGCATGTGTTAATTATTATGCCGACAAGTCACAATATGCAGAATATAAAAAACAGCTGGGGACTGAAAATGTCCCTAAAACTCTTGAAGATTTCCAAAAATTAAAGTATAATAATAAAGAGGAATGGGACAAATTAAAGGCTGCATATAGAGCTACGAAGTCTGAACGAAGTGGATATAAATATTCGACTGATGGAACATTTATAGCAACCAACCATAGAAAAGGTGGCTCTGTTCCAAGACAATTAAAGCCATATGCAGTGTTAGATTTAGAAAAATCGGATGGACATATAGAACGTACAATATATGACAAAGACGGATATATGGTAAAACAAATTCATCCTACGGATCACGGCAATCCAAAACAACATCCATATGGTAAAAACGGAGAACATATTCATACATACAAGTGGAAAGACGGAACTTTGGAAGAACGAAGAACTCGAGACATAACGGATTCGGAAAGAAAGGTCAATGGTGATATTTTATGAAATTAAATTCAGAAGAAATAAAAAATTTAATATTATCGCTTGTACAAGATGTGGTATTCGAATATGACAATAAGACTTGTTGTATCAATCCATGGAGTAGGACTAAATTTGAAGTGGGTTATAATGACATTGTGAAGATATATTCGGATATAGATGATTTAATGAATGATACCATTTTTGATGGACGTTCATTAAGTGATATAGCGGATGAAATTGAAATTGAATAATGTTTAAAAATGAAATTTATAAATTAACACGTTGGTTGTAAATCAACGTGTTTTTTTATACTGAAATTTAGGAGGTTGATTAAATTGAAAAGCTTTAATGATTACATCATTCACAAGGCAAGGGATGAACCTGAAAAGGTAGTAAAGGCACGTTTTAATGTACAGAAATCATATGAAGAACAACACCTGGTATTTGGATGGGCGAATGTATCGGCTCGTGCCGACGGCGAAAAAATCACCGATTGGCAGGAAGATATTATTGATATTGACGAACTTGAAAAAGCGGTTTATCACTATGTTGAGTTTTACGGTGACGGTGGCGAACTTCATGAACGTGGCGGTGTAGCCACAATGATTGAAAGCATGGTGTTCACCAAAGAAAAACTCAAAGCATTAGGTCTGCCTGAAGATGCATTAGCTGACGGTTGGTGGATAGGTTTTCATGTGACGGATGAAAGCGTGTGGGAAAAAGTCAAAGATGGTACATACTCAATGTTCAGTATTGAGGGTGAGGCTATCAGAGAGGAGGTAGAGAGTAATGCCGAATAAGTTGAAAAATTTGAATATTACAAAGGTTGATTTAGTGCCGGAGGGTGCCAATCCTGACGCATTTGTTACAATGTATAAGTCTAAAACTCCTATAAGAAAGAGCGGTGAGGCTGAAAGCTTTGCTGATAAATTAAAGGATATTAAATTGGACGATGTAGTTAGGCAAATATGGCAATATACGGAATCGCTAAGTAGTAGTCTTATTTCAATTCTTAGAGATGATAACGTTACAGATAAAAAATCTGCAATGGATAAAAGTCTTGAAGAATTTTACGGTGCCGCTACACTTTCAACAGAAAAATGGAGCGGTGGCAGTGTAAGTGACTATGTTGCAACAGGTTCAGAAGAACCACAAACAGCCACGATTGTAAAAGCATTAAAGGCAGAAACACTCGGTATATTAAAAAGTAATAATGAAGGAGCTGATAATGATATGAAAATTGAAGATATTGATAAGGATAAGCTAACTGATGAAGAAAAGAAGCAGTTGGAGGCTATCGTCAATAAGGCTGGTATAACGAAGCCTGAAGATGATGACAATGGCAAAAATGACAATAAAGACGACAAGGACGTTAAGAAGATTAAGGATGAACCGATAAATCATGATCCGGAAGATATTTATAAGGGACTTCATCCGGCGGTTGCGGCCGAACTTAAAAGCTTAAGAAAGGCTCGTGATGAGTCGGAAGAAAGAGAACTTACAGCTATTGCGAAAAAGTACGAAGTTATAGGCAAAAAGTCCGAAGAACTTGTACCTACACTAAAGAGCCTAAAAGCCGCAGGCGGTACAGCATATCAAGATATGATTGGTGTATTGGATATGGCGGTTGAGGCGGTAGAAAAGTCGGGTGCATTCACCGAAATCGGCAAGAGCGGTCATTCTGATGTATCCGGTTCTACTGCCATTGCCAAAGCTCGTGCTATTGCCGATGAGATTAAGAAATCAAATCCAACAATGAGTGACACAGAGGCTATGGCAAAAACGTGGGAAACACACCCCGAACTTATGGAAGACTATGATAATGAGATTGGAGGTTGATATTAATGGCAAAGCAATATATTACAAACGGAATTAATACATCAACTACCCGTGTCGGTGTTGCGGCTGAAGATATGGAAAACGTCGCCGGCAAAGCTGTTAAGTTGAACAGTGACGGATTATTGGAAATTTGTAATACCAAAGGGGAAATGCCTATCGGTATTGTTACTATTGACAATGAGGCGGACGTTTCAAAAGGCGATAATGTTACATATCAAATATTTGCTGTCGGTATTGCGGCTATAAGTGCCACAGTAACAGCAGGAACAGAATTAACACCTGGTTCGGACGGTACATTGGTTGCCGCTGAGGCAGGTGATTTTGTGTGTGCAATAGCAATGAATGATTGCAATGCAAACGCAATGGGAACAGTCAAAAGAGTTGACTATTATAAAAAGGAGGCTAAATAATGGGTACAGAAGTTTTTGATAGAATAAGAAAGGGTAAAACACCTATCAATGTTCCGCTTACGAATATCAGTACGGCATATTTTCAAAGTAAGAGTGGCGGTGCAACATCATTTTTTCCTGAAATACCAGTAACGCTTTCGAGAGCAGCATATTATAAATTTTCAAAAGAAGATTTGTTAAGAGATAATGTTCGTCCTAAGCCTATTCTTGGTAAAGTAGATCCTACCGTTTTCAGTTACGATACTGATGATTATAAGTGTACGCCTGACCAAATTATTGTAGGTTATGATAACATTATTCAATCAGATATAGAGCGTATGGGAGCAAAAGGAATAATGAATTTTCGTCAAAACAAGTCGAAAGTTATCGCTGAACAGATATTTATTCACCAAAATAAAACATTTGCACAACAATATTTTAAAAAGGGCGTATGGGGTACTGATTTAACAGGTGGTACATCGGCAAGTTCAAGTTCTACTGATTTTGTATCATTTGATAATGATAATTCAAGTCCGATTAAGTTTATTGGAGATTGCATTACAGAAATCAAAAGGACAACGGGTAGAAAACCTAATAAACTTGGATTGGGTCAGCGTGTATTTGACGCACTAATTAATCACCCTGACGTAATGAATCGTGTTATTTACGGCGGTAACACAGCCTCACCTGCAATGGTTACAACAAAATCATTGGCTGCTATTTTGGGTGTAGACGAGGTTGTTGTATTTGACGCTATATGGAATAGTGCAAATCTTGGCGAAGAAGAAAATACAGGTTTTATTTGTGATGAAAACGCAATGCTTTTGGCATATGCAACATCTACGCCAATGATTGATGAGCCAACTGCCGGATATACATTCCGTTGGGATATGGGTACAGGAAATATTCTTCCTATCATTGAATGGGAGGGCGATGAGGGAACATATTCTCATTACATCGGCGGTATGATTGCGCAAGATATGGAAATCGTGTGCAAGGACTTAGGTTTCTATTTCCAAAATGCCGTTACTCCTAAAAATTGATTTAAGGGGTGTGACTAATATATGAGATACACAGCACTTAAATCTTGCCGTATTGGCGGTAAAAACTATAACAAAGGTGATATAATTCAGCCTGATGAATTGTCCGCATATGAGGGGTTAAAGCTGGTTAGATACGGTATCCTATGCGAGTTACCTATTAATGCAGAGGAAATGGTTGAACCGATACAATTTGTTGTATCGATACCGATTTTATCACAAGACGGAAAAAGCATTAATTGTACTGCGGACGATGTAACAGAAATTTTCCGTGTACTTCAAATGTCGGCCACAGATGCGGCGGAATATATAAAGAATATTAACAGTGATTCTGTATGTGACGTATTAGGCGCAGTTGATACGAGAAAAACCGTTTTAGCGGCAATTTCAAAGCATACAACAGAGCAGGAAGAAGATAGTGGCGGTGATGAGTAATGCCGAGATACTCATATAATCCCAATGCAATTACGGAAAACGGAGTTGACCGATTGAGGTTTGAACTGGGAGATACAACATTCAATCCGGCAGAGTTGACAGCGGCTTTGTCGGATGAGGAGTATCAAGCGGTTTTGGATATGAACAGACATTGGAAACGTGCTAAATTAGCAGCGTTGGAAGCTATTCTAATGAAGTTTGCACACTCTTGCACTACAAAAATAGGTCCTGTGTCGTATGATTTTTCAAGTAGAGTAGAGGTATGGAAAGACCTCTATAACCGATTGAAGAATGAAGCAAGTATTTCTGTTCCGCCCGTATCGGGAAATGATTACGGACAGGTAAGACCACCGTATTTTTATGAGGATATGCACAGTAACAGCAGAAAGGGCGAGTAATTATGTTCACAGCAAATATTGTACCTGGATATGGATTTCAAGAGGTAGAAATTTATATAAAAAGACATGGGAAAACAGCCAGCGGACGTGTGACAGAAGTAGGATACCAACCTGCCGAACAAGCATTTTTGGGTATTGCTGCCGAGGCAAGTCAACGCGAAAAAGAAGAATGGCGGCAAAATCAGCACCCTATAACACATACAGTTGTACAATATGGAGCAACGGTAAAAGCAAAGGCTACCGATTATCTTGTGTTCCCAGACGGACGTAAATTTTATGTTCAGGGTGTAGATAATGCAGGTAGCCTTAATGTATCTATGATTTATTATGTTGAGGAAAGGTTTGATATAAAATGATTAGCATTGAAATTATTGTTCAAGCTGAACTTGATAAGATAAAAGCACAGTTGCCGGGAAGAACTGCACGAGTATCAAGTGCATTGCGAAATTCTGTTTTTAATGTGATGGCAGGCGGCGGTGTATCTGCTCCAGGTCAACCACCGGGAGTGAGAACGGGAAATTACCGTAATTCTTTTGTTTCATCAACAGAAAGCAACGGAATGTCATTTACAGCGAAAGTAACAAGTGATTGTTTGTACGGTCCGTTTTTGGAAGACGGTACAAGTAAGATGGCAGCAAGACCACACTGTGACCGCATTGCAGAAGACGCATTGCCGCAAGCTATTGCAATATACAGTGAACCATATTAAAGGAGAAAGATTTATGTTTGAAGAAATTTTAAATAATCATCTAAGGAAATGTTCCGATATAACATCATATTTAACTAAATATGATGATGAGCCTGCGATTTTTAATCAGACAGCCCCTGACGATATGTATGATTTATGGAACGATAACGTACAATATGGACGAATTGTATTTTTTGCAAATATGCAATCCGACACAGAACGTAAAATCAGTGGTACAGTAGAAATTGATGTGTATTTACAAGACACATCAGAGATTGAAGCAATAGCAGAAACGGTCAAAACAAATGTAGACGGCTATTTCTTTAGCGGTAAGTCGGAAACAACCATTCTTGCGAAATGGAATTCTACACGATACGTTGATGTTGCGGACAAAAAAATAACCGTTGCGGCGGTATTGTTTACACTACTTGCGTTTCCTAATCAACAAACCTGCGAGCCTGATCCGATTAAACTGGTTAATGAATGGACACGAAAATTACTACCCGATGTAAAACTGATAGGATATGATGAAGATATTCCGACCGTATGGAAACCTCAAAAGGATATTCCTGCGGTGTACTGGCGAAAATCAAAGGTAGGTAATTGTGAACGAATACCTAGCATGTATGCAGGTGATTGGTACACAGCTGTAATGAACGCTCATATCTTTACAGAAGATATAGCTGTTTCTAATGCTATTGCGAGTATGATGTGTACTAAGCTAAATCAAAAAAAGGTATTACAATTTCCTGATGGAACATGGATGCGTGTTGATAATAACAATCAACTTCAGCCTGGAACTGATGAATTAAGAGTCGGTCAATTATCTGTTGAAGGTGATTATTGCGTATTGCGCAAAGAGCCTGATTCAGAATTATTGAAACATATTAAAATAAATGATTAAGAACGTCTTAATTAAAGGCGTTCTTTTTTGTTAAGGAGGTAATCTTATGGCAACCAAAACTGTAAAAGATGAAAAAACAGCAGATGTGCCAGCTGAAAAGAACTCTGCAAAGGTAAAAACATCATCTGTATCAAGATATACCGTTGATGAATTATCAAAGGCAGAAAAAGAACTTAATGCGAATAAAGTTATTATTCGTACAGCACTTTCAAGAGCGGATAAAGATTTATTTACTTTGGAAGAGGCTAAAGAAATTGTATCAAAGTTTAAAAATAAGGAGGTAAAATAAGCATGGGATATGTTTATGAAGACGGCAAGGAGTACCCTCGTGCCGGTGTTTACAGACGTTCAAGCAACGGCAATGTAAATAATACTGTGGCATCTGCGTTGGACGGAATAGGAGCATTACCAATTAAATCTGATTGGGGACCTTTGAATGAAGTGACTCTTCACGCAAAGGGAACAGCTGATGTTACAATGAAAAATACATATGGTACAGGCGGTACAATGAGCGTAGCAGAGGCGTATATGAACGGAGGCTTAGATAAGTTATACTTGATTCGTATAGGAACCGGTGGTAAGAACGGAAAGATTGAGCTAAAGTCAAATGAAACAAAAGCTGTTACACTAACACTTAAATATCCTGGAACACATGAATTTACTGTATCCGTAAGAGATAAATTGGGTGTAGAAAATACAAGAGAACTTGTGATTTATGATGGTGCAAAGGAAGTTGAAACAATTACATTTGCATCAGGTACAGGCGAGCCTAAAGCGTTGGAAAAGGCTGTTGAAGATATTCAGAGTAAATACGTTACTGCAAAAGCGGAAGATGGCGTTACGGACACCATTACTGGTGTTTCACAACAACCGTTTGAGGGCGGAGAAAACCCTACTACTACAACGGCTGATTACAGTACAGCGTTTGAGGCATTTGAACCGTATTACTATAATACAATCGCACTCGATACCGTTGATTCGGATGTACAAGCACTATTAATAGAATATATAAACACATCATTCAAAGATGGTAATCTTGCCATAGCCGTTATAGGAGATAAAGGCAGTGTCGATATAAATAAGCGTATGGAAAATGCGTCTAAGATAGACAATTATCCGATTGTTTATTTCGCAAGCGATTTTGTGAATTCTAATGGCGATACCGTCAGCGGACCTGAAGCAATAGCAACAGCGGCAGGCGTTATTGCCGCCACACCATCAAGTAAAAGTATAGTTCGTACAGAAATGCCGGGAGCGGCAAAGCTTACAGAACGACTTAAAAACAGTCAATATGAAGACGCCGTAAGAAACGGGTTGCTACTTCTGTCTGTTAATGCAGACGGCAAGGTGGTTTTTGATAGTGGTGTCAATACGCTTATTAATCCTGATGAAGAAAAGCAGGATAACGGTTGGAAGAAGATTAAACGTGCAAAGGTAAGACATGAAACATTCTATCGCTTGGATTGTGAAATGGATAAACTTATCGGAAAAGTAAACGGAACAAAAGACGGTATTGCAAATGTCATTCAAAGAGGTCAGGCTGTACTTGATACTATGGCTGACGAGGGCAAGCTTATTGACCCTACATTTAAGATTGATACAGATAAGGGTTACGGCGCAGACTATGGTTATTTTATAGTTAATGCGGTTGACGTTGATACCTTGGAGCGTATTTTTGTTCACTACAAGTGGAAATATAGCGAAAATTCTTAATGATTGGAGGTAATAAAGATGGCATCTGGATATAATAATACTTTAGATACAACTGAATTAATGACAGGAAAAGACGGAAAACTCTTTGTTGAAGTTGGGGGTGTTAATACATTTCTTGCTGAAATTAACGAATTTAAAGTTGCTATGAATGCAAATACAACTGAATACCAAGGAGTTGGCTCTATTATTGTCGGAACAGTTCCGACAGGTGTAACATTTGATTTGACATACACAGAGGCTGTAATCAGAGATGATGTTATAATGGCACCATTACTTAATGCAATACAAAACGGATATTTTCCGGTGTTCAATTTTCAGGGTGTTACTACCAAGCCTGACGGCAGCAGTGAAGAACGTATAACATTCAACAATGCTATACCAAACGGAGCATTTGACTTAATGAGCTTAACACCTGGTGATGTAGTTAAGAGAGCACATTCATTCAGACTAAATTCTATTCCGAAGATGATTTCGGAAATGGCAGCAAGTAGACTGTATAATTAAGTTGTTAAGGTTAAAAGGGTTTGTTCTTAATTTAAGAGGACAAGCCCTTTTATATTTATGAAAAATTCTTATATATGCGGAGGTAATTAAAATGGCAAACAAAGAAATTACAAATGTAACAGGTCTTGAGTCTTCAACAAATTTTGAACAAGACGAAAAGAGCATTGTTAAGGCATTGCTTGAAGCGGCAGATTATAAAACAGGCAACGAAGATAATACAAAAAAAATATTTGTAAAAAAGCAAAGTGGTGAAACCCTATTTTCATTCAGAATAAGAGGATTATCACAAAGTGAAATACAAGCGGCGGCAAAAAAGGCAACAAAGCAAATTCCTAATCCAGCAGGTCCAAAATATCCTAAAATTTCGGGTGAAAGAAGTACAACTGAATATCATAACAATCTGATTTATACGGCTACGGTAGATGAAGATAAACAGAGAATTTGGGGTAACAATGACATAAAGCAGAAATTCAATATCTTTGATGAGGCTGACTGTGTCGATATTCTGCTTAATGCAGGCACAAAGTCAAAAATAGTTGAAGAAGTTCTTAAACTCAGCGGATTTGACGGTGAGGATGTCGTTGACGAAGAAGACTACATAAAAAACTGATAGAAGTCAGTCCATTAATGCGGAATTTGTATGATATTTTTGTGTATTCGGGATTTCGTACATTTCCAAATGAAATAATGCGACTGACAGAGGGTGAACAAAAAGTAGTATTTGCATTCATGGAAAAAGCCAAGAATGAACGTAAAATGCCTATTGTGCTTGGAAACTTCCCTACAAAGCAAAATAGTTGACAAATCTTCTTCTATTTGCTAAAATTATACAAAAGGGAGGTTTTTACATGAAAAAGGAAAAAATAAAAATTTTTATTATAATATCTGTAATTGTGGCTATATTAGCTACAATAGGAGTGATTGGCGTTTTTCAGTATCGTAAAATTACTTTGGAAAAATACAATACAGATATACAGGAGCAACTGACGAATTTGTCACATCTTGAGAACGAGGTGTATTTTAATCCTGATTATAAAAAAGATATTTCTGACATTGAATCAGAAAGCAAAATTGCTTTTGAGAATAAGCAACTATCAAAACTATCCGAAGTGAGAAATCAAGCGACAGATTTGTACGATAAAATATCTGCAGAGATAGATAAATATAATAAGTATTACACACTGTTGACGGAAACTGTTGAAAATTCAAACAATTTAAAGAAAAACTATTTCTCAAAGACTTATGATACTTCGAAATTGGATACTACTAAAGATAAGGCTGAAAAAGCTATATCAGAGTCAGAATATACCCAATATGAAGAGTTATATAATACGTTGTCTGAGCAAAATACCATACTTGAAACCAATATCCAAAAATCGTTATCAGAGATATATAACAAAGTCACAGATGAAGAAAACTTTGATTTTCCTTTTGCAGTAAAAGAAGCAGAAATTCCAGCTCAACTAAGCTTTAAACCACTTGTAAAACAAACAGAATCATATCCGACATGGGTTACGTCAAGGGATTCAGAAGTGTTGAATGAGCCTCCTGTTGCTTGCTTATTTATAGGTGGTTCATCAGCCGAGTATAATTATACAATAAAGCAGATACCAACTAAAGAGATAGCTGTTCAGGATGAAAATAGAGAACTTCAGAAAGTTTTAGTTAATACTCAAATAACATTTAAAGTTTTGGAAAAATTCAGTTGGGAGAATAAGGTTTCTTTAAATGAACGTCCAGCGTACTTTTTCAAAGATAAAAAGGACCAAATATATTTAGCATTAAAAGACTACGAAGGTGGAGAATATTACATATTATATCTACCTGGTCAGTGAAAAGAAAAATAATACCTAAAGAACGGTTATCAAAAATGATAGCCGTTTTTTGTATGTAAATTTGATGGAAAGGAGGACACTATGGCAAATTCAAGTATAGAAATTGAAATAGTTGCTGATTTTAAAGATAATGCCACAGGTAAAGTTAAAGCATTAAATGCCGAACTCGATAAACTCGAAAAAAGAAATGTTAATGTTGATATTACAGCAACAGACAGAGCCTCAAAAGCTATGGAAAGCATAAATGGCAAATTAAGTAAAGTTGACGGTACAAAGACTGCTACTGACGAAATCTACAAAGCTGTTGACAGAGTAAACAATATAGCTGATGGAGTATCACCAATTAAACTTAAAGCAGATACATCAGAGCTTGAAAATGCTGTTGATAAGAGTATCAATAAAATAAACACAGTTGAAAATAGTATCGGAAAAATGAGTGCAAGGGAATTGTCGGGCGCTGATTTAAGCGATGATGACTGGTTTAAAAAATATTTTAAAAATTCAGAAACAAGCACACAATCCGCAACCCAAAACGAAGCAGAATGTGCGATTGATACTGACTGGGAACATGTCGCTAAAGTAAATGGCAAAGCAACGGCTGAAATAAATAGATGGAATGAACTTGTTGATAACGCTGGAAAATTAGGCATAACAACAGAAGGTTATGGACTCTATAACATTGATGAACTTGAAACAGAAGTGCAAAAGAGTGCCAGTTTAAAAAATTTGCAAGAGTCAGCTGATGAATACGGACTTAAATATTCAAAAAATGCCAGTGAAAGTTCAATGCAAAAACTAGTAGGTGCTTATGAAGATGAACATTTTCAAAAAGATTATGTTGATAAAAATACTAAAGCTATTGAAAAAACAACTAAAATGCTTGGTGATTATGGGAACGATAACGAAAATCAAACCATAGATAGTATAAAATCATTTGGCAAAAGTATGGCAACAAGGTACTTAGGTGTTCAATCTGTGTATTCGGGGGTAACGGATGCTTTTAGTGATATTACTGACGCATATAGCAGTGGAAATCGCAATGATATGCAACGTAGTTTAACTCGTGGATTAACAAAAGGCGGTTTGATAGGAGCAGGTGCTGCAATAGGCTCATTTATTCCTGGAGTAGGAACATTATTCGGAGCCGGAGCAGGTGCATTGATTGGTCAGCTATGGGGTGATGATATTGCTGACGGTATATCTGGAATTCATAAATCGGCTGAAGAATTAAGACAGGATCGACTGGATGAATTATTTGGTGATATAGCAATGTCGACAAGTGATTTGGGTAAAGTGGTTCAAAACATGGTCGGCTCATGGCAGACACAAGTATCACAAGCACATAAACAAGCATTGACAACAGGATATTCATTACAAGATACTACTAATTCGTCTTATTTTGGAGTTGTTGAAAGCGGAAGTAAACTTGATATAAAAGGAAATTTAGGGTTTAATATTCCTCAACAAGAATTCACGTCTTATGCTGATGAAGTCAACAGTTATATGGATGACATCGAAAATCAAATGAATCAAGAAATGTATAACGCATTTATGGTTAATGATGATTTGTTTGGCTATGGACAGTGGGATACAACTGCCTTAACTGACAAATGGAAGACTGCTTTTGAAACTTTTAAAAAACAGAAAAAAGAACTGAGCAAATATTTAAAGACAGCATTAAACGATAATTGGTTTTCACCGGATGAAGAAAGTCATGTTTTTAGCACTATACATAATATGCAACAGACATATTCTGAAGTTGCACCAAACACAGACCAAACAAAAGCCGATACATATTCATTTCTTGTTCAAAATGGTATGTTATCAAAAGACGCTTATGACAGTGTTATAAAAGATATTCAGTCGGAATATACAAGCGATATGTATAATTTAGCTGAAACGAGAGCAACAGCTATTGCTAATGGAGCAGATGTTACTTCTGCTGATAAAGCAATGTGGGACGCTACAAGTAGTAAAACAGAAAGTTATTTGCAAACGATGTTGAACAATACACAAGATATGTACGGCAAAGACTATAATTCTGTTTTAGCAGATGTATGGAATGGTAAAGATACATGGTACGGCGGACATCTAATAGGATTAAACGACCAATTAAACGGAGATAGATCTCATTCTGCATTTAGACAAACATTAGACAATTATGAAAAATACAATGGATACAATGATAAAAAAGGTAGTTTAGCTGGTGCAAAAGGTGAATTGGAACACTCAATGAACATCGGAGATACTGCTGAAAAAGAAGTAGTAAAAGAAGCATATGAAAAAATGCAACCTACGGTGGAACAAGCAGAGCGACAATATCAAGCTGCAATATTACAACATCAAGACCCAAGTCAATACTTGGATGAGATGATGGGGTTATATCAATTTGGTGCAATGGGCGGAGATGACGTTGCTAAAGAAAAATATGCGGCAATGCTTATGGCTGGTGATATCAAGGCAAATAAAGCCATAAATGATTTCTATGGTACTGATTACAAGCGTATGGCTGAAGAAATGGGTGATGATTTTGCTGATATATGGCAAATGCTAAATGGCGGGAATACGGAAAATGCCATTGAACAAACAACAGAAGCTGCAAAAAATGCACTCGAAAAAAATGCAAAAGATACAGTAGATGCAATAAAGGACAATAAAGACCAAAAGATTGATGCTATGAATGAAACTGACGAAAAAGCAGCACAAGCTGTTGAAGATAGCACCAAGGAACAAGAGGCTTTAGAAAGCAAAACCGATGGAACAGAGCAGTCCAAAGAAGATACAAAATCAACTGAGTTGCCGGACGATTTAGGAGAGAATGTACTCAATGCTGTCAGCAGCAGTATTGAAAATATTAAAGACGGAAAACTAAAGGATTTAGAACTTGGTAAAACGGTTATGGATTCAATCAGTGAAAGTCTTTCAACGGATAATATGGACTTCAAAGAACTTGGTTTTGGCGAAAGTCTTATGGGAGCAATCAGTGAAAGCCTTTCAACCGATAATCTTGATTTTAAAGAATTAGGCTTTGGCGAAAGCTTAATGTCAGCTATAAGTGAGAGCTTATCAGTGGACAATATGGATTTTGGTAAATTGGGTTTTGGCGAGAGTTTAATGTCTGCAATAAGTACAAGTCTATCGGCAGATAATATGGATTTTAGCCAAATTTCAATAGGCGAAAGTGTAATGAATGGCATTAGTTCTTCTTTGGCTGAAACTGATTTTAGCGGTTTAGATATAGGTACAAAGATAACTGATACTATTAATGCAAGTATGGGTGAAAGCGTTGAATTACATCCTAATTTTACGGTTGTTCCAGGGAATATAGATACATCAATTTTAACATCAGCTATCATGGACAGTGTATCAGCTTTGACAGGAGATACATCTGCACTATCGGTATCAGCGAATGTTGAGGGTACTGTAAATTACGAATTGGGAACATATCCGCAAGAAGTACCGGCTATTAATGGTATATCAAATTATACACTGGGAACATATCCGACAGAAGCACCTGATATAACAGGCAGTGCAAGTTATACAGGAAGTTTTCCTACATCAGCACCGACAGTGTACGGAACGGTTGTATATAAAGCGTCATTTGGACATTTTGCACATGGTACTCGTAATGCACCTGAGGGTATGGGAATTTTGAATGATGACGGAAGTGCGGATCCTCGCGAATTGGTTGAACACAACGGTCAATTTATGATGTATGAAGGTCGTAACGTACTTGTTCCTTTGGAGGCAGGAGATAGAGTTTTTACATCATCAGAAACAAAGGATATTTTATCCGGACGTGGTATTCCGCATTATGCGACAGGACTTAATAATGACGTTATTGAAACTGAAAAAATACAAAGTGTTGGTTCATCAAGTGGAGCAAATGTAACTATTGGAAGTGGCGCAATATCTATGGCATTTCACATTGATGGTGCTAAAGACAGTAATGTTGTTGAACAGATAAAGGCACATGCTCCGGAAATTGCACAGGTAATATCAGATGAAATTGACCGACACTTAATAGCGTCATTTGCTAATTCGGGAGGTGATAATGGGTGAGAAATTGTGAAAGTATAATTTTTATAATTGAAAAAGGTACACATGATGTATTATCAATACCTTGGACACCACAAAAAATAAAATTCCGTTCGGGTGGACAAAATTTTGCCGAATATGACATAATGGACCTGGGTACTATTCAAGAGCCTACTGGTACAGGTGTGCGTTCGATTCGGTGGGATGATGGTATATTACCCGGTAGAATGCAAGCAAATATGCCTTGGCAAAATGGTGCTTGGCAAGCGCCTGTCAATTTTCAAGGTATGTTTTCAATGTGGAAAGCTAATAAAACGGTACTTACGATTTTGATAACAGGTACACCGATTTGTATGGATGTACATCTTTCGGATTATGATATTACATATCAAGACGGATTTGGCAGTTATCATTATTATATAGAATTTACAGACTGCGTTAAACCGACATTCACCGTTACAAATACCGAGCCTGATTCAGCTGATGGAACGGACAGAGATAAAGACCCTGCACCTGCAATATATACCATAGTTGAAAATGATACATTATGGGGCATTGCACAATGTTATATCGGTGACGGATTACGTTGGGAAGAAATCTATGAATTAAACAAAGATGTAATCGAGGACACCGCAAAACAGCATGGCTTTAGTAGCTCGGAAAGAGGTTGGTGGATATTCCCCGGTACCGTTATTAAAATTCCAGGAACATCTTCCGGTGATAACTCTGCCGGTGCAACAGTCGAACTTAACAATGCACCGATATATGTTTCGTCTGATGCGGAAAGTATTGCAGACAGAGTGACGGGAACATATTATTTGTATGACGGAAAAGAAATTCTCGGCCGATATAGGATAACAGATAAATCTTCTGATGTAGGACGTACACCAGTTGGTGAATATGTCATTGGTTGGCTGCCAAAAGAGTATATATAAGATTAAACAAACAGAATAGCACTATTTTTTATGATAGTGCTTTTTTTGTACGATTTTTAGGAGTGGGGTTAATGGATTATGTAAGAGTGGCGTCAAAGTCTTCACCGATATACAGCATTCATTTTCTTAATTCTGATAAATTAGATGTATTTGTTGACGCAGTGACAACGGATTTAAAACTTACCGAAAATAAAAACGAGCTTGCACAAAAGGTAACGATAAACCTTGTAAACTGTATGAACGGCGAGTATTTGTTATCAGAATTAATTAATGTGTGTGATAGGGTGTTTATATATGCCAATGACGGTGAAGAGTGCAGAGAGGTTTTCAGAGGGTATATATGGCGTAAAAATTATCAAAACAAGCAGAAGAAAATAATATCTTTGACATGCTATGATAATTTGATTTATCTGCAAAACAGTGAGGATAGCTATTATTACCCTGCAGGTTGGAAAACAGTAGATATATTCAATGATATATGCTCAAAATGGGGCATTGAAATTGTATACAATTATGAATCTATTGAACATAAGAAACTACCTCTTTCAGGTAAAATTTCAACTATGTTTACTGACCTTTTGGACCGAGTAAAAAAGAAAACGGGTATAAAATATGTTATACGCAGTGCAGAGGATATTATCTACATAGATAGGTACGGAGCCAATGCAAATGAGCGTGTTTACGAAATTAACCGTGGCGAAAATGCAATATCTACCGCAAGTAATATTTCAATGGAAGACGTTGTTACAAAAATAATCTTCACAGGAAAAGCAGATGATGACGGAAAAGTATCTATTACAGGCACTTTGGAGGGGGACACAGCAAAATGGGGAACACTTCAGAAAGTCATTAGAGATGATACAGAAGATGAAAAGTCAAACAAAAAGTCAGATAAAGAAAAGGAAGACTCTTTGTATGAAAATGCTCGTGATGAAGGTCAATATATTCTTGATGAAAAAGGAAAGCCTAAAGAAACATATGAAGTAACAGCTATAAATAATCCATGGATACGAAAAGGCGAGCTTGTTAAAGTAGGTGCAGGCGATATGAATTTTCGATATATTGTTACAAGTATTACACATAATGCAGTAAATCGACAAATGAATATTGATTTTGAACTTGCGGATGAAAGTAAGTTATAAGGAAGTGGTTATATGAATGCGTTTGACAGATTAGGACGAACACTTCAGGCACAGATGAATAACGCTGTAAATGAAGGTAGAAGTGTTTTAATTGAATACGGTACGATTACATCAGATTTTGGGCTTAAGGTTACAAGATTTGATACCGTTATTCCAAAAGGGGAGTATTTAATTGATAAGAGATTATCAATAGACTATAAGCCTGAGATTGAAGTTGTAACGTCATTATCTGACGGTCATAGTCACACTGTTAAAATTCCTATCACAGAGGGGATAGAACGTATTAAAGCGGGCGACAGAGTATTGGTATGTTGGATAGACGTTGATCCTATTGTTGTTGCTGTTATTGTAAGTAGCAGTGACATAGGAAAGGAGAGTTAATTATGGCAAATCTGTTTCCGACAGCAAATAACATTATGACGGTGCCGTTGGATAATCTTAAACAAAATACCCCTGTCGGATATAAACGTAGCTTGAAATTTGATTATGATACAGGTGATTTTGTTCGTGACGGACAACACAGATTAATTTCAGCGTCAGGTGTTGAGGCATTTAAACAATGGTGTGAAAATTGTATCTCAACGGACAGATATGCGTATAGCTCATATTCGACCGATTTTGGTATTAATTTAGATTTGATTATGGCATTGCCTGATAAAGCTGCACAAGAAATTATGCTGAAAAAAGAAATAACAGAGGCGATAATGGCTGATGATTATAAAAGGGCAAAGTCAGTAGATGATTTTTCATTTAATTGGATTGATACCGATGCGGTTGAGGTGGAATGTACGGTAACAGACATTGATAATGCCGAGATAGATATAAAAGCTACGGTAGGAGGGTGAGAATATGTCGCAATTTATTATTCCTGATTTTATAAAAAATGCGGATGTCAATAAGATACATAAGCGAATGAGAGATAATCTGCCAAATGATATTGACAAGTCGGAAGGTTCGGATGTTTGGAATTTAACATATCCAACGGCATATGAACACGCATATTTTGCACAGTTTTGTATTCTGAATGCACTACGATTAATATGGCCCGAATTTAGTTATGGTACATATGCAGATTATCACGGAGCATGCAGAGGCATGGCAAGACGAAAGGCGCAGCATGCTACAGGAAGTGTCAAGATTATAGGGAATATAGGTGTAAATATCCCCAAAGGTACAGTTTTTACTACTGCACAAATCGCTGATGAAAGTGTAACGGAGTTTGTTACAACAGAAAATGTGTCAATAGGTGATAATCAAACGGTAACGGTTAATATCATTGCGGCTATAGCGGGAAAATCGGGAAATGTTCCGGCAAATACTATCACTGTTAATAGTGATAAAATTGTCGGTTTATCCAGTATTACAAATGAAACAGCTACAACAGGCGGCTATAATGAAGAAAGTGATGAAAATTTTATTGAGCGTATCAAGGAATATGACCAGTCACAGGATAATTCTTTTATCGGAAATGATAACGATTACAGACGTTGGGCGTTGGAAGTTGACGGAGTGGGTGAGGCTGTTGTAATCAGTCCCGAAGATAATCCGAATGTTGAAGATGATAGCGGTGTTGTAAATATTATCATAGTTGATTCAAACGGTGTACCTGCAGATACAACATTATGTGCGGCAGTTTACAATCATATTATGCAACCGGTCCCATTATCAACAGACGGAAAAAAGACGGATGGTCAAACCACCACAATCGAACGGCTTGCACCGCCCGGAGTTATTCTTGAGGTTACAGCACCAACAACTATAGCTATTAGTGTTTCGGGCTTAATTGAATTGGATAATACAGTTGGAATTGAAGATATAAAGAGTAATTTTATTTTGTCAATATCTGAATATCTTGTACAAGCAATAAAAGACGGTGAAGTTCGATATAGTAAAATTGCCTCGATATTATCAAATACCGCAGGTGTAGCTGATTATAAAAATTTGATTGTAAACGGAAATAACACAAATGTACAGTTGATGTCAAATCAAATTCCTACAATATCAGAAACAACAATAAAATTTGATGTTGGCCTTGTAGACGGGTAGGTGTAGTATATGTATTCAACAGAATTAATGGAGCAGATATTAACCAGTGAGATAGGACAACAGATAATACAACGAGTTACCAATAAATATGGTAACAGTTATGTCGGACTATGGTTATTTCAGATTATCGGAATGTCTAATGACGAGGTTAAGGCAATGGTTGAAGATTTCAAAAATCAAACGTTGCCACAAACAGCGACATGGTCTTTATCATTATGGGAGCAGTCAATGGGCTTGCCTGTTAATGAAAGTGAGAGCGTAGAGCAACGTCGGCAGAATATTATAGAAAAACGTCGTAGACGAAATGCTATGAATCCTGCAAGAATAGAAGAAATAATATCAGCAATGACAGGTGCAGCTGTGCGAATGGACGAATATTACGCTAAAAATAGATTTGCAATATATATTTCATCTATTCCGTCAATGGTAGACGAAGAATCTGTTAGAAAAAAAATCAAACTGATTAAACAATCGCATAAAGTGTTTGATATATTTTATGAACAAGCTACTAAAGGAGATATATATGTTGGTGGTGTTATTCAAAAATCAAAAGAAATTACATTAGAGGAGGTATGATAATATGGAAAAATTCTATCCTACAAAAGCAGGTCTTGAATATGCTGCATTAACCGCACAAGGTAAAATTATAGAGTTTACCAAAGGTAAGTTTGGTGATGGGATAAGAAGTACAGAAAATATAGCAGAGCTTACTGATTTGATACATCCTCTTGGCGAATTGCCAATATCAAAAAAGAGTGTAAAAAACAGTACAATAATTACAACAACACAATTTTCAAATAGAGTTGGCAGCAGTATATTGCCAACTTTTTATTTGACCGAAATAGGTTTGTTTGCAAAGCTGGTTAATGTTGATGGTACTGATGACAAAGAACATCCGGCAACTTTAATAGGATATGCGTTTGATGTTCATGGTGATAAGATTTCCGGAACATCATTAAGTGAATTTATTATTAATATTCCGTTGACAGTCGCTGATGTCAATAATGTAACTGTTGATATTGACAGTCTTGTATATCCAACATTAAAGCAATTTGAAGATGAAGTCAATACAAGAAAAACAGAAGATGAAGAATTACAGAATAGTTTAAATGTACATATCACAGATACAAGCAATCCACATGGTGTCACGGCAGAACAGATTGGATTGGACAAAGTCCCAAACGTGGCAACGAACGATCAAACACCAACATATTCTCAAAATTCATCTTTGAGCAATATTACAAGTGGAGAAAAGTTATCAGTTTCGTTTGGAAAAATTATGAAAGCAATAGCAGATTTAATTAGTCATATTGCAAATCAATCCAATCCGCATGATGTCACAGCAGAACAGATTGGATTGGACAATGTACCAAATGTTGCAACCAACGACCAAACGCCGACATTTACTGAGGCAAGCACACGAGCCAATATAGCAAGCGGTGAAAAATTAAGTACATTGTTTGGCAAGATAAAGAAATTTTTTGCCGACCTAAAAACAGTAGCATTTACAGGGTCATATACTGACCTATCCAACAAGCCTACATCAATGCAAAATCCTAATTCATTGACACTGACAATGAATGGATCGGCTACAAGTTATAACGGTTCGGCAACAGCAAGCAAGTCGTGGTATGCGCCGACAAGTGCGGGAACGGCAGGATATAGCTTGATAGGTAGCGGAAGTGGCGCACCGGTGTGGCAAGGTCCACCTTATGCAGAATGTACCACTCAGGGTAATGTGGCGGCGAAAACTGTTTCTATATCAAACTTTAGATTGGTTATAGGTGCAAGAATTGTTGTTAAATTTAATTCGTCACATACCTCTAAAGAAGGAGCAACTCTAAACGTAAGCAATACCGGAGCTAAACCTATTATAAAATTCGGTGCTCGTGCATTTTTTGATAACGATGTCGCAAGCTACGCACCAATAACCTCATCAAAATCTTGGAGTGCTTTTGAGAGTTTAGAGCTTGTATATGACGGTACGAATTGGGTTATTGTCGGATCATCAGGTTATACATCAGGTGGTAGAAATTCTTCTGTTATCACTATAGGTTCGACAACTGATGAGGTGGCAGGAAGATATGTGGACTATATGTATAACCAATATGAAGATGCAGGGATTGTCATACAAAAAGCTATTGATTCGCTACCCAATAGTGGTGGCAAAATTATTCTTTTAGAGGGCACATATAATTTGTCAACTCAACTCACACATAGTAAAAATATTATAATTGAGGGACAAGGCAAAGGGATTACGAAAATCAATACAAGTAATAAGGTTCTTATATCTAAAACATCTGAAACAAGCGCAACCGCAGTGTTTAAGAATATGGATATTAATTTTGCTTGTAGAACTAATTGGTCCCCTGATGTTGGTGTTTTTTGCGACTATACCTCGTTGGAGTTTGATAATTGTTCAATTACATATGCAAACACACTACATAATACAGATTCACTATTTAAAAATTGTAATGTAAAGTTGAGCAACAGTAAAATAACAGTAACATTGCCTGCAAAGAGATATGATAGTAGTCACGTTTGTTGGTGGGTATTCAGGGAGTGTACTGTAGAACTTACCAACACGGGCATTTTATTTCCGAGTGGTAGTAACAATACTCTTAGCAACGGTGTTTTCTATGCGTGCAACGGTACTATGTTTGGTGGATTTATACAGCATATAGGTACGACTATAAGCAGTACACATAGCTATGTCGAATCATTCTCAGCAATTTCTTTTGTAGGCACACAAATTGAATGCAGAAGATTTAGTCAAACAGAGGTATCAACAGGAGATTTTAATACACTTAGTAATTGCCGTATTAAAATATTACAAGCGTCAGGTTATTTTAACGCCTCACACATAAGCCATTGTGATTTTTACATTTCAGGAGCGATAATTTTCTGTGCGTACTGTATGGCATCAAACAGCAAATTATGGTTTTCGGCAGCAAGTTTGGCTACATTACGAAATTATTGCTACTTTGAGGCGTGTTACGTGAATCAATCGACTTGGATAATCTCACAAGGAACAGGTGTATCAACTACTGATACAAAAACAGGAATAAGCATAACAGCACCGTCTTTCAGAAGTGTAAGTTAATTGGGAGGAGCAACTATGAATATAAGTGAATTTTTTAGAATTACACCCGACAATATTGTACAGTGTGTAAATTATATCGTGACTTTAAAGACCTTGAAGTCAGTAAAATACTTAAATGAGGGCTATGATGATCCTGATAACTTTGACCTAACACTTGAGTATTTTTTGGACGAGAAAGAAGTAAACGGTTTTAAAACAAATTATGTTGACAAGCATAAATTGTTAAGTGTTCAGAATGTAGAAGAATTGGACAACCCATATAAATGGGCAGAGGGGATAGTGTTACGCACAGATGACCCATACACTGAATTAGCCGAAATAGTCAAGTACGGCAGTAAGGAAGCATATGAGGCGTCATTGCCGGAGGCACAAGATGAATTTAATATTGATATGGATTACAGAATGTCTAAAATGGAATTGGGATTGTAAAGAGGAGGAAATGATATGACTTATGGTTATTGCAAAAAAATAATCGCAAGCGGTAAATACGATAAAAATGAAATGAAAGATAAGTTGGATGTTTTTTTGTTGGCTAATCGTATTACCGATGAGCAATACAAGGAATTAATGCAAATGATGGAGGGTTAATTTATGGATAAGATTTTTGTTAAGATTAATTTGTTATGGGCGACAGTGTTGACGTTTTTAACGTCTGCGTTTGGAGCATACTGGTACATATTTGCGGCTTTTATGGTGCTGAATGTGGTTGACTTCTTCACCGGAGTTGAAAAGGCGAAATATTCCAACACAGAAAATAGCAATAAAGGTGCAAAAGGGGTTATAAAGAAATTAGGTTATTGGATTGTAATATTTATAGCCTTTTTCATGTCATACACTTTCAAAGATATAGGCAATATTATTGGTATTGATTTAGGAATATCCGCATTTATAGGTTGGTTTGTATTGGCTACATTTATAATCAATGAAATACGTTCAATAATTGAAAATCTGATAGAAATAGGCGTAGATGTTCCGAAGTTTTTAACAAAAGGCTTGGAAGTGGCAAGTAAAAAGCTTGATGATATGACAGATGAGGGGGATAAGAATGAGGACAATAAATGATGGTTTCCCAATCAAACAGTTCAAGGGTATTGACATTGATACGTCAATACAGTCATCATCGGCAAACTATTACACATACAGTAGCCGTGTAGTGAAATTCATTGTGATTCATTACACAGGAAATACAAAGGATACTGCGAAAGCAAATGCAACATATTTTCATAATGGTTCACGAGGTGCGTCAGCACATTATTTTGTTGATGAAAATAGTTGTTATCAATCAGTTGCGTTAAATAATGCGGCGTGGGCGGTCGGCGGTACATCGGTGTATAAACACGCCGACTGCCGAAATAAAAACAGCATATCCATTGAAATGTGTTGTAGCGGTAATTCTATTGTGTCAGAAAAAACAATCAACAATACCGCCTATTTATGTGCTGAATTGTGTAAATACATAGGTATTACGGCAGATACCGTTGATATATTTGTTTTGCGCCACTATGACGTGTGGGACAAACAGTGTCCGGCACAGTGGGCAACTGAGAACAGTGCCGGTTGGACGACATTCAAAGAAAAGGTTAAGGCGATTTTAAGAAATGAGGAGGGACTGACAGTGTCACAATATGAGGAACTTATCGAAAAAATAAAAGAGTTAGACAATAAAAAGGCAGATAAATCAGAAATGATTTATGACTGTATAGACCACAATATGCCTGAATGGGCGCATAAGCCTGTTCAATGGTGCTTAGATAATAACATCATTTCGGGTACGGATGAAGCACATTTGGATTTGAATAAAACCAAGTTATGGACTTGCGTGGTAGTTTACCGTGCTATAAAGTTCGTGGCTGGCTTGATGAAAATTAAAATCTGATTATAAAAATAGGGTGTCTAAACTTAGTGCTTAGGCATCCTATTTATAATACTACTGAAAGGCTATTTCCAAACCAGAAAATAAATCTTGAGTTGATACAAGCTTATAATTATAGTCAAAATTAAAATCATATTTTTTTGGTTCCGTGATTAATTCATTAAGAATTATAAATCGGTATTCTTGTTGATTTATAAAAGATACATCTTTACATAATAAATGTTTATATCCTCTATCCCAATTCATAGTTAATTTCTTTTCGGAATTATTTGGATTGTCAGATGTTAAAAATAGATACTGTTCTAAATTGTTTTTTGAGTAATCATAGTATCTGACAGTAGAGGCTTCCGCATGCAGTTGCTTTTTTACAGCATTAATAAAATTTTGCGGATTAGGGATAATAAGAGCACTATCAGGATTGTGAAAATCATGAATAAGCGTATTTTTAACATCGTCAGAAAGATTAATCGTATATTTTTTTCTTGATATATATGAAGAACAGTCCTTTAATGTACCGGTAAAAAAGCAAAGTATAGGCATATTATTAACATCGGCTATAGATACAGTAACATCTGCAGGCTGATTATAATGATATACTTCACCAGTTTGAGTATTTGCTTTCATTGAAACGGAATGAATTTTCATTTTACCTTCTAATAAATCGCCTTGACCTTTATCATACAATTTTTGCTCTTGCTCAATGTATTGTTGCGAAGGTGCAAATCTAAGTTTGTTATTAAGTATATCTTGCAAATGAGTTTTTTTACCGAATTTTATTAAAAATAAAATATCCGAATCATCAATAAATTTATCATTAATATTAGCGTTCATAAAAAATATCTCCTTAAAGTATATAAGTATAGTAGTATTGTTAACAATCAGTTGTTTTTTTATTTATTTTGTCGTTCTTTACAATAATTTATTGACCAAAGTAATTTAGCTTTTATTCGAGTGTCAGTTTCATTAGATAATTCTTTTTCTAAAAATGAAATATAATTCTTGATTTTGTTTTTAATGTGCTTACAATTTTCTGCTCTTGATTTTAAATAGTCTATATTATATATACCACCAAAATTGTACTTATAACATCAAAATAAAAAATGATAAAATATATATTGTATGGATAAAATATAACAAATGTCACATCAACATACAAAATAGTGATATACTATTGCAAGAGGGATGCAAAATGGCAATTAGAATTTTACTAAGCCGAAAGCTCGGTGAGCTACGGTGGAACCAAGCACAACTTGCACGAAAAACCGGAATAAGACCGAATACCATTAATGAATTGTATCATGAGTTGGTAGAACGTGTTAGCCTTGAGCAACTTGATTTGATATGTAAAGCATTGGATTGCAAATTATCAGATATTCTTGTCAGGGACGACGATTAATACATAATTTGTGCAAAATGAAGAAAGAACGATTATTTTTAATCGTTCTTTTTTGTGGGCTATTATGGATAACATCAGTGTGCAAAAGAGCTTGCTCATTTGGAAATTGTCGGCTCACTTGTTGCACAGCTTTCAAAAAATGCTCCGCCTAAAGAGTGGAGCGAAATGGGCTCGTGGGAGTATTATTCGGATAACGGTGCGTCAGTATTCCCACAAAGCTCACAAGGTTCACCTTTTAACGCCGCAAGCATCGCCGTAACCGGTGATCCGCTTACAAATCTCTATGAAGACTTGGCTGCGGAACAAAAAGCACGTGCCGTATATGATAACATACTTAAATTGTCAGATGACCCTGACGTTAATGAAGTAATTAAATTCTTGCGCCAGCGTGAAGTAGTACATTTCCAAAGATTCGGTGAAGCAATTTTGACTCATTCAAACAGATTTTGGGGGATATAAAAGGTGTGTGAAAATGCAATTTATAGATATTGAAAATTATAAATTTTTGCTTGAAATATTATTATTGATAAATGTGAGTAGGGGGTGCGGACATATTTTTGGACTCCTAAAGGAATAAAATAAATGTATACAAAAGAACAGATAGAAATTGCATTAAAAGAATATGAACGCTTAGGTTCTGTCCAAGCGGTCATAAATTTATTGGAATATCCATCAAGTAGTACCCTGTACCGATGGTATGAAAGAAAAATTGCAGAAAAAACAAATTATCGTGGTTCGCTTGATAAACCATATATAATTAAGGAAAAAATCATTAATGCACCTAATCATCCTCGTATTCCTGATACAAGTTTAAAATTAGATGCAATTAAGTGTTGCTTTTCTATTGGCGAAGGTGTAGAATATGTATCAAGAGATATTGGTTACAGCCGTGCCAGTATATATTCATGGTATCGAAAAATATGTACTGCAACCACCGTAGGAATTATAGGTAGTTCATTTATTACAGGACCAATGCATGCTGCAAGTGCTATTGGTGAATTTGCAAATGTAGTAGTATTAGTAAGGTTTAATGGTGATACACAAGGTGATAACGGCACTGGGTTTAATAAACCGTATAATAGCACTATAACAAATGCACCGAGAACATATTGGGGAAGTTTAATACGTAAGTTTAACGGTGCAAATGACACATTTGCTGGGGGTTCATTTAAAGAATATTTGAGAAATATGTCCTGTGGACAACATATGGTAGAGTCTGTATTTCCTCAGACAAATAGTAATGATGGTACAGTGTATTATTTAACTATGGATAAAATGGTTGATGAATACAAAGGTTCTGTACAGGAAATACAGCTTATTAAAGAAATTGCAAATCAGTTGAACACAAAGTATCCGAATCTTGACGGAAAGATGATAGATAAAGATAATGACGGTGTTGTAGATAATCTTATGATTATAGCATCGGTACAGTCTTATGGACATTTTGTATCACATGCGACAAATGCAGGAAATGATACGAAACTTGCAGGAAAAGGAATAGGACCATATGATTTGATAGAAACACATCAGGTTATTATGGATTTAATATTCATACAGCGGCACATGAATACATACATTCGGAGTACCGGATTATTACCGTCAAAGTTATGTATCTGAGGCGAGTGACACACCGGTTGGAATATGGGATCCGATGTGTATTCCGGGAGGAAGACATTGGCCTCTGTCAGTAACTCGTGAAGTGATTGGATGGACGAAAGTTGATGAAATTCAACCACAGAATGGTGAATATACGTTGTATGAGGCATCGGCTGCATATAAGGATGAAAATAAGAGACAGGCGATAAAGGTAAAAACTCCGTTTTCTCCGACTGAATATTTTGCTATAGAATATCGTAAAAAGGGAGAAAGATATAAGTTTGATACATTTGACCAGACAGCACCTGCAGATGGTATTATTGTATATAGAGTAAATCCGACATATAAGGATGAGGGTAATCTGAGAGGTAATGATTATATCTATGTGTATCGTCCAAATGATACAAGTATTACAGCATCAGCAGGTTAAATTAGAAATGCACAGGTAGGATTGTCGCAATATCTTGCAACAAGGCAAGAAATAGGAAGTCTTGATTTGGATAAAACAATAACAGATAATGCTATCTGTTATTCAGACGGTCGAAATTCCGGTATACATATTAAAGTAACAGAGCAGACGGCGGATTCAATTAAATTTAGTATTGAATTTCCGGATTATGACAATATGGATATATGGCAATCAGTTTCAAATTCAGACGGAAGTAATCTATTGTCAAACATTATGGCATCGGAAGTAAAAACAACAGCGGATAAAAATAACATGTATGTACTTGCGCAGGACTTTTCGTCATCAACTGTAGTAAAGTATAGTGGAGATAAGTGGACGAATCTTGGTAAGTGTTCAACGTCTGCCGGAAACGGAGCAATAGTGATATTTAACAATGAAGTATATGTACTCTTTGTCGATTTCAAAGGGAAATGCGAACTGAAAAAATATTCAAATAATAAATGGAATACAGTGTCAACACTGAATATCGGATCAAATAAAATTCAAGCACTTTTATGGAATAACTTAGAGGATATTTCACCACTTTGCAAATCGGCTGAAATATAAATGATTTATTATACAACAAGGATTTTATATGATTTTATTACAAATATATTATACGAAAGAAGGCGTAAAAATGAAAAATAAACAAATTAACAGAACTCTGTCTTTGCTACTTTCTGTTGTTATGGTATTGAGCTTATGCCCTTTAATTGCTAAGGCGGAGGGAACAAAACCGAATATCAAAATTGGAGATTATATTAAACTAGGTACATATGAGAATGAACCAATTTTGTGGCGTTGTGTGGACATAGATGACAACGGTCCGCTAATGCTTATGGATAAGGTGTTGGGAAGTATGCCATATGATGCCAAAACCAGCGAGAACAGTGCGACAAGATCCCATAGCCGTAATAGTTTTAGAAGTAGTTACGGTTCCAACCACTGGAGGGATAGCAATATGCGTTCGTGGCTTAACTCAGATGCTGATGCAGGCAAGGTAGATTGGCTTTGTGGCAATCCACCGAAGAGTGATTACGTTGGATATGGAAGTGAATATGACAAAAAAGCCGGATTTTTAAATGGTTTCAGTAAAGCTGAAATAGCCGCTATCAAAACTGTGACACAGCGTTCTATTGTGTCTCATCCGGAGTATAGTGCTGGTTATATAGCAGGACCGGGATCTGATCTTCCGTATAATACAGATATTGCGTCAGTAGCATATGGCTTTGAGAAGGCGTATTATGAAAATATTATAGACAAGGTGTTTTTGCCTGATGTTAAACAACTAAACACAATTTATAATAACAGTAATATACTGGGAAATTACTATCTTGCGAAGAATAAGGATGGGATCAGTTGGACATATTGGCTACGTACTCCGATTACGAATTGTAATCATGATATGAGGTATGTGGAAACTGATGGAAATATTTATCGTGTTGCACCGTACTTTGGACATATCGGTGTTCGTCCTGCATTCTATCTCGATACAGATTATTATATCGTTTCGGAAGGAAATGGCGAAGTGAATTCACCCTATGTCGGTGATGCTGCAGATAAACCCGGAGATGACATTAGTATTTCAGGACCTGATGAGGAAGGTGGAGATGGAGACTGGGATATTGATACAGATCAGAGTATTCAACTAAATCTTGGCCCATGGTACTCATCGGATGGCGAGTATGCAAACTCGACCATACCAGTGCAAGTGATTCAAAAGACACGTAGCGATTTGGAAAACATGGTTATCGTCATTTGTGGTGAGGGCTACACTAAAGATCAGCAGCAGAAGTTTATAAATGATGTTAAGCGAATATGGGCAGGTGTTTTGAAACATGAGCCTTACCGTAGTATGGCAGATAGATTCAATGTTTATGCTCTCTGCACGGCATCAAAGACCAGTGGGTTTGCCAGTGAAAACACATTCTTTGATATAACAATGTCAACAACTAGTAGAAGCCCAATGATATCACTTTATAAGAGTGTGCTGAAAAACCAGATTCTCACACGTTGTATTGGACCTGCATTTATTGAAAAAATTCACGATGCACATATCAAAGAAAAAACAAATCCTAATGAAATAACAATAGGCGACGAATATGCTCCTTATTATTATGTCAATGAATACATCAGTCAGTTCGTTGTACTGGTAAACAGTGGACAATATGGAGGAGCATCAATGAATAATCTTGATGTTGGTCTACATTATGTTACTGCAACGGTAGATAATATACAATCTGAATATACTTTGGCTCACGAATTGGGCCATGGTCTGCTACATCTTGGCGATGAGTATAATGCATATGGTGGAGCATATACAATGCCAGAACAGCAAGATAAACAGTCGTTAAATATAGCAGGGCTAAGGGAAAGTCCTATAACAATAAAATGGAAAGATATGCTAGGCTTTCGAAAAACATATACCTGCCGCGATAGTAATACTTCGAACTCAAGTAACATGGTTAATTCTAGCTGGCAGTGTATGATGAGGACGCAAAATCAGGAACTGTGTGATGTGTGCCAGTTGCAGGGATTTAAAGTCATGAGCCAGTTGATTAAAGATACGGATGACATCTATATAGCAATCCCGGAGGTTAAGTTGTATACCGGCAATTACAAAAATCCTTTTGAGGATTATTCAGCTTATACTGAAGCTGAATATTATGGATATTTGGCCTATGCGAGCGATCGGGCACAACGTCTTTTGAGTGGAACAAGCAAAAATAAGTTTACCAAAGATATGAAAGGTCAGGAGGTTGAACTAAGGACAATCGCTCAGAATCTCTCGGGTATTGAAGAACAAGAGATTACACTACAACTGTGGGTGGAACATGAGGATGGGACAAGGGCCGTCACAGAAAATGGTGAGGAAATTTTAAAGGAGCAAACTTTTACCGTTCCTGTCTGGGATGAAAAGGAAAACTTCTACATCAAGGGGATGAGAAACTATAGTGGTACGGAATTTGATTCAGGTCTTATGAATTGCTCTCTTATATATAAGATTCCGGAAAATGCAGACTTGAAGGATGGGGACACTATTAAGTTTTCAGTAATAGACAAAATGGGTAAAACTTTGGCTGATGATAACACAGAGACACAGAATTATGCAAATGTTACAATTAGCTATCAGCTTGAGGATAGCAACGCAGTTCCAAATACACAGACTGCTGTAATCCCTGTTCCGATTGGTACAAAGATGGATATTGAACCGCCTGGGGAGCTGTATGGATACAAATTTGTTAAGGCAGAAGGTTTGGGAAAGATTGTTGGTGATGATGGTCTGAACATTATTTGCTATTATGAGGATCCATCTGGCAAACTACCTGTTGAATATAAAGTGGAGTATGACTGGGGAACAGATTATCCGACAGACACGACATTGCCTACAGATAATACAAAATACGACAGTATCGAAAATGCAAAAGAATCGGTAAAGAATCAGAAGTATGATGAGAACTCAACGTCTACAGTTAAGAAGAATGACAAAGACGGTACGTGGACATTTAGCGGTTGGACTGCAACAGTAGAAGGAACAACAGTAAAGTTTACTGGTGCATGGACATTTACAGCAACCCCAATTATTACTTATACTGTTACATATGACTGGGGTACTGATTTCCCGACTGGTGAAATGTTGCCGGTTGACAGTAAGACATATAAGAGCGAGGAAGATGCTAAAGCTGCAATGGATGGCAAGTATACAAGTTTATCAACCTCGACAGCTGAGAAAGACGGCAAGAGTGGAACTTGGAAGTTCTCAGGTTGGATTGCAACATTGATAGGAACAACAGTTAAGTTTAATGGTATGTGGACGTTTACTCCGGATGCACCGGTGGTAGATGCGGATACTCCGACCAACATTAAATTGGTGAGTGACGAATATAAGATTGGTGATAAAGCTACAGCATTGGACGGCAAGGCTACTGTCAGTGATAATGGTGTACTATCTTATCAGTGGTATAAATCTGATAAGGCAGACAACTTCAACGGAACAGCTATAGACGGTCAGAACGGCGAGACATTTGTGCCGGATACGAGCAAAGAGGGAACCTATTACTATTATGTAATTGCTACTAACACCAAGGCAGATGCAACAGGTAAAAAAACTGCCAGTGTCACAAGCTCTATGGCAATTATCAATGTTAAGGAATCTGTCAAATACACCGTAGTTTATGATTGGGGAAGCGATTATCCAACAGATGTAACAGTGCCTAAAGATGATACAAAGTACGAAAACATAGAAAAAGCCAAAGAGGCGGTAAAAAATCAGAAATATGATGAGAACTCAACTTCTACAGTTAAGAAGAATGACAAAGACGGTACGTGGACATTTAGCGGTTGGACTGCAACAGTAGAAGGAACAACAGTAAAGTTTACCGGTGTATGGACATTTACAGAGAATGCCATACCTGTAGTAACCAGAAAGCCAAGTTCAGGCGGTTCGGGGAGCTCTGGTAGTTCTACATATAATATCAAAGTGTCACCAGAGATTACAAATGGTTCTCTTTCAGTCAATCCAAGCCGTGCTTCAAATGGTAAGAAAGTGTCAGTCATTGTAAAGCCTAACAATGGTTATGTATTGAATTCTGTAATAGTCAAAGATAGTAATGATAAGGAAATTGCAGTTACAAATCAGTCTGATGGCACTTATACTTTCATTATGCCATCTAGCAATGTAACGGTTTCGGCTAAGTTTGACACTGAGCTAGCGAAAGATGTTGTAACAGAAATTGAAAAATCAATCGAGTTTAAAGATGTAAAGAAGGGTGACTGGTACTTTGATGCCGTTCAGTGGGCAGTTAAGAATAACATAACAGAAGGTAGTGGAAAAGATACTTTCAGTCCTGATGTGATTTGCACACGCACACAGATGGTGACTTTCCTATGGCGAGTAGCAGGTAGTCCGGAACCAAAGATTACAAAGTGTGATTTCAGAGATGTGGATAACAGTGCATATTATTATAAAGCAGTTCTTTGGGCTGTTGAAAAAGGTGTCACAGTCGGTACAAGCGATACAACATTCTCACCAAATGAAAATGTAACTCGAGGACAGACGGTTGCGTTCCTATATCGTGAGGCAGGATCACCGTTTGAAACCGGAGAAGACGTTTTTAATGATGTAAATAGTAATGATTATTACTTTAAGGCTGTATCATGGGCGACGAAGAACGGTATCACAGTCGGTACAGGCAATGGAAAATTCGAGCCGGATATGGACTGCAATCGTGCTCAAATTGTAGCAATGCTATATCGTACCCAACGATAATTTTGCTAATTTGCTTTTCATTTATATTCGAAAGATGTGGAAGAAATGACTCATATCTTTCGATAATATGTTGGAATTGCAGTAGATATAGTTGTTAAATACTTAATGCGATATATGATTTTTCAATATATAACATAATAAATAAAGAAAGGGGTGTAGATTGATAAAAAAGTATGAACGTGAAGTATGTGCATACGTATATGATCCGGAACTGGGTGATCCTGATGGTGGCATTGCACCAGGTACAGCGTGGGGAGATTTGCCGGAAGATTGGGTTTGCCCATTATGTGCAGTCGGAAAATAGCAGTTTCGGGAAGTTGAATAACTAAGTAATATTTCTGAACTGACAGTTGAAAGTGGAACAATAGAATTACAATCACTTACAGCTGCGAAAAACGGATTCAAGCTAAATGTTCATAATGGTGCCAAGCTAAATTTGAAAAATATATATAGACCTGTCGTATCTGATTTTAATGGTGGCGGAACAATCGTAATTTCAAATTCTGATATGTTTACTATTACAGGAAGTGTGACAGGAACAACTGCATTTGAAACAGCAGGAGGATTCGGAGGCGAGTCTGGAATTGCACAAGCAGGGCATACATATATAACAGCTCCTAATTCTAATGAAAATTCTGAAGAAGGAAACGGTTCGTTAATTGCTATAACGGATAGTACCGGAAATTCTGTAATAACGATAAATGCCGGCAGTTTTTCGGCTAAAGCAGTGATTCCAACCAAAACAAATAAATCAACTGTTATGATTGCAAAATACAATGGTGATGAGTTGAAGAAGATAAGAATATACAGCGCAAATGTAATAACAAATGAAAATTACACAGTAAAAGAAACAGAGAGTATTTCAGTTTCTGAAAATAAAGTATCAAATGGAGTTAGGATAAAAGCATTTATATTTGAAAATTTAGAAAATGTAAAGCTATTATGCAAGCCAGAAGAGATTTAACATTATGAAATAGAAAGAAGGAAATAGTGATATTAAAGATAAAAAATATTTTAACCTGTGCCATAAGCATTTCCTTGTTTTTAATGTCATCAACAGCTGCTGATGCAACACAAACAGCGGAGGATTTGCGAAATAGTGACATATCAAAACTAGTGAAACAATCAAAATTTGACTCGAGGGATTATGGCATTGTTACTCCGGTTAGAGATCAAGGGGATACTTCGCTTTGCTGGGCGTATTCTACAGCAAGTGCATCAGAGACATCAATACTTAGAAGTGGTATTGATAAAAGTGTAGATAAGAGTTCTCTATCACTTTCCCCGCAACAGATTGGATATGCAAGACATAATCGAGGAAGTGACCCTCTTAATAATACAACTGGTGAAATAACAAGCAGTTCAGGAAATTGGAGCTATGCGGGGGGAGGAACTAAATATGCAGCGGCTTTGCTTTCTACATGGTGTGGGCCTGTTAAATCCGATAAGGCGTATAATGTGAATGGTTGGAGTAATGCCGCCTATAAGTTGGAAAGTGCAATATCTGTTGATGGTAAGAATCTTAATAAGGATGCGGCGGCAAGAGAAAAAATGAAACGAGCTATAGTCAAATATGGTGCAGTTACATTTTCGTATAATAATGTGAGAGAAGCATATTATTATAATCCAAGCGAAGAAAGCGGAAGTTCACCGCATGCTTGTACTATAATCGGATGGGATGATACCATTCCGGCAGAAAATTTTTATCCGAGCAAAACAACAACTGACGGAGGATGGTTGGTCAAGAACAGCTATTCTTCGTTGCCTTACTTTTATCTGTCTTATGAAGTAACCTGTGAACAGATATATGCTTTTGATTATGTAATGAATGATAAGTATGATAATAACTATTTTTATGATGCGTCAGCAACTGATAGTGGCATAGGAAGTCTTTTGAAAATTAAACAGGCAGCCAATGTATTTAAAGTCAAAGGAGATACTGAAAATGAATGGATTAAGGCAGTAGGTGTAGGTATTGTTGGAGAAAATACTGATTGTACGGTTGAAGTTTATAGCGATGTACAAGACGGAAGTTTTAATCCTCAAAATGCAAAGCTTGAAACAACAAAGACAGTTTATCTTGAATATGGTGGATTTAATTGCATTGAACTTGATAAACCTGTAGAAGTAAAAAAAGGCAGTACATTTGCAGTTGTTGTTAAAGTCAATAACGCGTACATAACGCTAAGTGAAAATGAGGGGGAATCTTATGTATACCGCGGAGGTTGGACACCATCACAGGCAGTGAGAATAAAGGTATTTACCAAAAACGATGAAAAAAATCAGAATTCTATTGAGTTTATGGATGAAGGACAAGTTAAGGTAAGAGGAAATGGTGGTATAAAGCAGTTAATTATCACCATGTCCGAAAATGAAGAATTAAAAGATTTTTATGTTGAATCTATAAATTTTGATGAGAATAAAGAAAAAATAGTGACATTGCCATCAGGATGGATAAGGATAGAAAATATACGCTATAAAGCTTTTCTATGGGATAATTTTGAGAATATATCTCCTGAGTGTTCAGAGATAGAATGGTAGAAAAAAGAAAGGTGGCAATATGATATTTCATCGCATAAATATTCCGACAGTTACAAATACGATAGGAGAACCTGGAAAACAAGATTCGACGCAGAATAGTTCAGACCATATTCAACAAAAACAAACTGATGAAAATAAAGAATTGAATATAACACTTGAACAGGCAAAAGATATAGCGTTACAGAAGGCAGGTGTATCTGAGCAAGTATATTTTAAAGAAGCAAAGTTGGATTTTGAAGATGGAAGATGGAAATATGAAATTGAGTTTATGCAAGACAATGTAGAATATGAGGCAGAGATAGATGCTCAGACAGGAGTATTCTATAAGTGGAAAATTGATAGAGATTAATAGAAATGGAGATGTATTATTATGATTAAGAAGGTAACTTTATTAACTACATTAGGGGCAATTACACTAGGTATTGCTATAGGAGTATCGGCAAATGGGATTGTACAAAAAGTACAATCGGAAATTAGAGGTGATTTTGTAATAAAGACAAATGGACAGATTCAAACATTAAAAAGTGTAGATGGTGAAACTGTATATCCTATGCTTTATGAAGGCACAACGTATCTTCCGGTTAGAGCTATTGCTGAATTGAACAACAAAGAAGTTGTATGGTATGAAGACACAAAAACTATAGATATTGTGGATAAAGCAAATTCTACAGTAACAGATGCTGATAAAATCGTAAATGGTGATATTAGTAAACAAACACCGGTACCAAGACAGACATCACAACCGTCACAAGGAGGATATGGCATTACAAATAGCACGAAAATAACACTTGATAAAGCAATAGAAATTGTGGTAAACAAAGCTGGAGTTTCGGAAAACGACTTGTATTCAAAAAATGCAAATTATGATTATGATCATGGACAATATATCGTTGAAGTGGAAATAGATACAAAAAGCACAGAATGTGATGCAAAAATAGATGCAGTGAGTGGAAATGTGCTTGAATGGAATTCGAAGAATGAAAGAGTAAATTCATATATTAATTTAAACGGAGTAATTTCTTTAGACAAGGCAATAGAAATTGTTGTTGCTGAAAAAAATATAGATACAAACAAGATTTTAGCGAAAAAAGCAAGTTACGATTATGAAAGAGGCAAAACAGTTATTGGTGTTGAAATCTATGTTGATGGCTTTGAATATGATGTAGAGCTTGATGCAATGACCGGTACAGTGCAGAAATGGAATTGAGTAGCAAAATATAACTTTTGAAAAATAAATCTATGATAAGGAGATATAATGAAAATAAAAAGAATCATATTAAGCATTGTAGTGAGTTTGTTGTTGCTTTCAACAGTTGCCCTTGCAAAAACATCAGAACACAAATTACAACTGTTTTTTCAACCGGCTATTATGGACGACATAACAGGAGATGTATTAACAGGCATAAACTTAAAAAATGTTGATTTAGCAATTCCACAAGATAAAGGCAGTATATGTGGATTGAATTTTGATTTTGAATATGATGATAATGTATTTAATGTGCTTACTAACAATAACGGAGAGGTTGTTATAATTACTGATGAAAATACATTAATCAAGGACAGTTCTAAAATTCATGCAACAGTTGAAAATGGTGTAATACATATAAGTTACAACGATGATAAAGATTTAATTAAATATGATGGTACTTTATGCCGATTTATACTAATTGCAAACAATGTTAATGCGTTATGGAATTCATTTGACTATTATCCAATACGATTTGTTGAAGATTCTATTTCTGTAAATACATACAACGAAATAACAGAACCGTGTTATAATATTGAGGGGATAGATGGTAAAGTTGGAGCATATAATAAACCTCCTGTGTTGGAACAGGTATCAGTCAATAAGAGTATGGTATTTTCGCTCAGGAAGTCAGATATTCAGGTGAATGGTGAAGTTATATCAACTGATGCTGTACCATTTGTTGTTGATGGAATGTGGATGTTACCGATGAGATACTTTGCAGAGGCGACAAACATGGAGGTAGAGTGGAATGCAGAAAAAGCCACTGCTTGTGCTTATGGTGAAAACAAAAATCTTAAAGTTTCTATTAAAGGTGATAAAATATATATAAATTCAGCATTGTGGAATGGAAAGGAGCATGCCATTGAAATAAATGGCAGAATATATATACCACTATCTTTAGTTCAAGAACTTTATCCAAACGTATCAACTAATGCATTGGAAAATGAAATATCAATATATGTACCATAAGGAAGATGTGTAATTTTATGAAAAAGAGTGTTAAAAAATTATTGACAGGAATGATAATTTGTTCAATGTTGAGCAGTTCATTCAATGTTTTGGCGGCGAATAACGTAGAGATTAAGGGAATATCTGTATTGGAAAATGATAAGGTTGTTGCAACTTTTGAGCCGACAGACGGAAATATACAGCTTACTCCTGAACAAATGCTACAAGTAACAGTTTCGGTAAAGGGCGACGAAATGGAATCGGTATATGCTTCGTTTTTATCTAATTCAAATAATAAAGATATTAGTAATGCGACGGTGCAATATGTCGCACAAAAAGCAATAGGTGAAGATAATACTGCAACATTCAAGTTCAGACCGAGAAAGTCAGTAGGACAAGGATCTTTTATTGCAAAATCAGGTGCGACAGGCGCAGAAAAAGCGGCAACATTCAATTATATGGTTAAAGAAGAAGACAAGACAATGACATTGACTGGAAAGAATAATATCATAAAAGCTAATGAAATAGCGGATGCTACATTTGTTGTTACACCTACAAGTTTTACAGGAGAAGATTATACTGGATTTAGTGTTTATATTGATGACAGTTCGACGGCATTGGCAACAGATAAATATAAAATCGAGAAGGTTGAAAATGAACTGATACTTACAGTAAAACACGAAAATTTTGCTAATAAGGTATCAGGGGACAAAATAAAGGTAACAGTAAAACATAACGGATATATGGATGCAAGTGGTGAAATCACAATATTAGATGCTGTATATAATGTGACATTAAATACAAATGGAGGCGTTTTGGCAAACGAGAGTGATAATATAACTAATTATACACAGGGAACAGTCGTAACACTTCCAACACCAACTCAAGTGGGTTATAAATTTGAAGGCTGGTATGAAAATAAAGATTTTACCGGCAATAAAGTTACAATGATTACGGCTGATTCAGAAGGTGATAAGGTATATTATGCGAAATGGATAGCTGAAACATATGCAATCAGTTATGAGCTTAATGATGGAATTATTGCAGATGGAGAAAATGTGACTAGCTACACATATGGAGTTGGTGCTACACTACCAACACCAACAAAAGCTCACTACAAATTTGGCGGTTGGTATGAAAAATCTGATTTTAGCGGTGAATCAGTGAAAACAATACTAACTAATGAAATCGGTGCTAAGACATATTATGCAAAGTGGATAGCGGATACATACAAAGTGACATTGAATACACAAGGTGGAACCATTGCAGATGATAAAAATATAACAAGTTATGAATATGGAACTACTGTCAAGCTCCCAACTAGTAAAGATATAACAAAGGCAGATTATTATTTTAATGGTTGGTATGATAATGCTGAATTTACAGGAACGCCAATAACAGAAATTACTATAAAAGAAGTTCCTGAAACAGGCAATAGCATGATATTCTATGCGAAATGGACTGAAAATGAGCCGGATAAGTATATGGTTACATTTGAAAATGCAGACGGAACAGTATTGCAAAGCGGAGACGTGGAAAAGGATACAATGCCAGTGTATGCAGGAGCAACTCCGACAAAGGAACAAGACGACAGGTACACATATGTGTTTGATAAATGGTTTCCGGAATTGACAAGTGTAACAGGTCCGGCAACATATAAAGCGACATATACTTCGACTTCAAGAGTATATCGAGTAACACTGAATGTGAATGACGGTACTATCGGAGAAAATGTAACAGACTACACATATGGAACTGCTGTAACATTACCAGTGCCGACGAAGAACGGATATAAATTTGAAGGTTGGTATGATAACGCTGAATTTACAGGTGTTGCGGTTACTGAAATTTCTGCGGCGGCAACAGGAGATAAAACATACTATGCAAAATGGGTAGCAGAGCAATATACCATTACATTTAATACAGATGGTGGAGCATTTGTAGAAACACCTATTTCAAGTTACATATATGGAACAACCGCAACATTACCGGTGCCGACAAAGAATGGCTATAAGTTTGAAGGTTGGTATGATAATGCTGAATTTACAGGTACAGCTCTCACTGAAATTTCGGATGGAGCAATAGGAGATAAAGTTTTCTATGCTAAGTGGCGTAAAGAAAGTATTGTAGAAAACCTTGAGGTTTTGGACGCGTTCAAAAATAAGGTAGATGTCACAAAACTTATTGATGAACAAGGCAATACAACAGTTACAGTCATGGCAAAAGAAAATGTTACAATGCCTGAATTAAAACTTTATCGTGCAATATACAAGGGCAATAAACTACTTGGAACATTGGAGGAAATGAAACCTAACATGGTAGGTGGAAACAGCGTATTCATATTTGCACCTTTGACACTTAAAGACGGTGAATCATCAAAGATAATGCTTTGGGATGAAAAAAATGCGCCTACAATAAATGCGATTATAAATTAATAAAAAAAGGATTGAGTATATTAAGATGGAAATAACAAAAGATATAAAATATGTGGGAGTAAATGACTATGATATTGAATTGTTTGAAGGTCAGTATGCTGTATAGAACGGTATGGCATAGCTCTCATCATCGAAAAATCTCACATTTATTCAGGAAGAGGTACATGTTAAATCGGCGATTGATGAGCAGAGCAGAGCACAGCTTGAGGCGTTGGCTAAAGCGTTAGTAGTTGATTAAATTGAATTATTAAAGAGCATTTGATAGTAAAAACAAGTCTTTTGCAAGACTTGTTTTTTGTTTGCGACACATCTTCAAACCAAGAAAATGCCACTGAGTTAAGTGTATTTTTTAAAGAAATGTAAAATAATAAAACATATACTGATATTTTGATAAGAAAAGTTGTAAAATAAAATGTATGATTGGAGATGTGAGTTAAATGAATAACAGCAAAATTATAGATGTAGAAGAATTAAAAGGTAAAATAGGAGCTTTTACGCAGTATTTGATAGATGAGGAAAAATCAAATTCTACAATCGAAGGATATAGAAGAAATGTTAAAAGATTTATAGAATTTATAGGTAAAAGCAAGATAAATAAAAATACGGTACTTGAGTACAAAAGTGCACTGATGAATATGTATAAAACAGCTACAATTAATGCTGCATTATCAGCAATCAACAGCTTTTTTGCCTTTGTCAATAAAAAACTGAGCCACCTCGCTAATAAAAAAGTGAGCCAGTTGTGATAAAAAAATTTTGAGCCACTAATCGTGATTCAAGGTTGAGTCGATGCGGTAAGACGAGCTGCAGTTCATGTTCAGAACAAAGGATCGGAAGGTGACCCTGTCTATGAGTGCAGCAAGCAGCATTTCATTTTCAAAAAGCTGTGTCCATTGTGAAAATTCAAGATTTGTACTTATGATAACACTGGCTCTTTCTGAACGTTCTGATATGATCTGAAAAAGCATCTCTGACTGATACCTGTTAAAAGTCAGATAACTGAGTTCATCGATGATCAGAAGATCTATCTTACTGAGACTCTTTTCAAGTTTGGAAAGCCTGTTCATCTGAACTGCTTCTGCAAGCTCAGCAGCAAGATTGACAGCCGTATAGAATTTTACCCGATACCCGGCCTCACAGGCGTTCATGCCAAGTGCAATCGAAAGATGTGTCTTTCCACTCCCGGGATTTCCGATCATGACAATGTTTTGACGCTGCTTTATGAAATCACAGGAAGCGAGCTGCTGTATGGTGCTTTTACTGACGTTTTCAAGTCTTGCCATATCAAACGCATCCAGCGTTTTCAGTGTCGGGAATTTCGCAGCTTTTATCCTGCGTTTTTGACCCGCTGCTGAACGTTCTGCAAGCTCTTGTTTCATCAGCTCTATCAGAAATTGTGCATAACCATCGTCAGCAGAAAGCTGTCGTATGACTTTTTCATAGTTATTGAAAGTCGGCAGTCTGAGTTGTTTTGCATAGAGCCTGATCATTTCTTTCTGTACGCTGTTCATACCGCATCACCGCCTTTCAGAAGCGAATCATATCGTTTGAGATCCGGCGGTACGATCCCGATGGAGGATTCTATCTGTATTTTTCTTACCGGACTTCCGATCACTCCTGCATACAGCGTGTTGTAGGAATCTGCATAAGGCAAGTGTTTCAATACCGCATTTCCGATATCCAGGTACAGCCGCAGCACCTTGACAATTTCTTTGGGACTGCTCAGTTTCATCAAAAACTGATAAAGTTCGGTCGGAACAGTTTTCTTGATCGGTGCAGCATTGTAAACACTTCTCGGACGCTTTTCGATCAATCCGATGTAATGCTCTAAACGATAATGGGTCTGGTTATGACGGTAATCACGATCATATTTTGCAATGATCTTACCTCGGAACAGCATTATGACCTGATTGCCGCTTCCTTTGACCGTTATCATCTTGGAACTGTACTGATACGGCACTGCGTATTTGTTGTGATCAAATCTCACAAGTGAGAAATCATCCGCTTTGATCTGAAGTGTATTTGATGTATCATAGCGGTACGGCGGTAAAGGGATCCAATGATCCTTACAGTTTTCAGCCATTTCACCTACCGTCAGATCTTTTCCGGGTATCTTATGATTTCTGTACACAGCGCAATATTCCAGAAGCTTTTCATTCAGCTCATCTATGGTCGATATGTTAGGGACAGGCACGAAGAAATTTCTTCTGACAAGTCCTACCAGACCTTCTACAAGCCCTTTTTCATGCCCCTGTGCCGGATTGCAGAATACTGGTTTGAAGGAATAGTGTGCCGACAGGGAAAGATATTTGTCTGTTGCTTTTGCATGACATCCAAAGCCTTCTTTTACAGCAACACGAGCATTATCAAAAATGATCTTCTGCGGTGTTCCGCCAAAATGCTCAAGTCCTTTTACGATCCCTTCCAGAAAGCTTTCTTCATTCTGCCGGTAAAAAGCGGAAACAAAGATATCCCCGCTGTGGCATTCACGCATACACCATATTTGGATTTTCTGCCTGATCCCGCCAAGTATTACAGTTGCTTCACCCCAATCCACCTGAACGGCTTCGGCTGGGTCATAGGACAATGGTACAAACACATTGCTCACCTTGCCTTTGAGTTCTGCCACCGTCCGTCTTACAGAAGCTTCACAGCCATCAAAACCACATTCGGCAACCAGGCGTGTGTATATCTTATGTGCTGTATGCTGCTGCTTCCGCGGTGCTTTCTGGTCAGAATCCAGGCACTTCATGATAAATGCTTTGACTTCATCGGTGATGATGTCATTTTTTCTGCCGCTGCCAGGTTTGCGTTCCCATGGAACTGTTCGTCCTTCCCAGTATTTCTTTACTGTGTTTCGTGAGATCCCCAGTATCTTTGCTACATTACGCTGGCTGAAGTCTGTATGCTCTCGATAATATCTGATCTTTTCATAGATCTCCATTGCTATTGCCACTCCTTATCCCTCCTGTATACAAGTTCTTTCTCTTATGATACAGGATTTTTATTATTTGTGGCTCACTTTTTTATTATCATTTTTCCCTCAGCTGGCTCAGTTTTATTTTAGCAGATATATCAAAAAAACACAAAAAACGCCAAAAGAAGAATTAGAACGTGCGAAACAATATAGGGCAGAGTATCTGAGCAGAAAGGAGCGTGATCTGCCATGACAAACTTCAACGATTATCTCACCCAACAGATGAAAGATTCAGCATTCAAGGAAGCATATGAACAATTGGAACCGGAATTTGCAATTATTCAAGCGATTATTGACGCACGAAAGTCTGCCGGAATCACACAAAAAGAATTATCGCAAAAATCCGGTATCGCACAAGGAGATATCAGCAAACTGGAAAATGGAAATGCCAATCCTTCAATCAAAACGTTGCAGCGACTTGCAGCTGCACTTGGAAAGACTTTGAAAATTGAATTTGTATGAGAGAAAGGGCGGACAATTGATGGTTGTCCGCTCTTTTTTCCGACATAGTGAAACTCATCCATTCACCTGCTGCGGCCATACCCATTGTCACGCAACTCTGGCTCATATTTTTATTCGCAATCGCAATATAGGGTGCATTTGAGTATAGTATAATAAGGATTTGCACCCTATAGAGGGGGCTTTCATATGCGTGATTTTTCTTGGCAGATGTTCCTATATGTCTCCTCTTTCAATAGAGCTTGATGGTAAGAATACAAGTCCAGAAAGAGCTTGACTTCATAACAAAATTGGAAAGTGATGTTCCGCCTTTGAATACAATTTCAGGCACTTTACTAACGAGCTTGCCAAGAAAAACAGTTACAAAATAATCCTTCTCAATAATCTCAAGCTTTATATCCAGATATTCTGATGTGCGAAGTATCAGCTGTTCAAAAGTTTCTGTATCATTGTGCAACATAATATATGATCTCGCTTTCGATTAGGTTCCTCATCGCTTTATCAGGAAATAGTGGGGCATATCGTGATATTTGTTGTCTGTTGATGCCTTTTTCCTGTACTAAACTGCAAAGGATATCCCGCTTTTCATCATCAAAAGAATCCATTGATAGGCTATTCATCAATTCAAGAAAGCTTAGAATATCCACATTTTCATTTGTAATAGCCGTTCGGCTTTTACGCAATATAACACTCATATTGCCTACCTTTACACTGCGAAGTTTAGAGGTTTCGTTATTCGTACAAATTTCTGTGGTATTCGGGACTTGCGTTGTGAGTCCATATCTGTTGAGTGCAGAAAGTCCCATGTAAAATCCGTTTATCTTGCCGCATTTTTCAATGTATTTATACTTGATTATTTTATTAGGGTTCAAAACACTTGCACCAAATGGCGTTTGCGATGGAATATAGTAAATTCCTCTTTCATATCTGACAATCTTTTTCGATTTGCATAATTTAGAAAGCTCTTTATCTATCCAGGGTCTTGAATAACCTCCATACTTTATATCACTTACAGAAATCGGCTCATTTGTTCCAAACGTATCAAGTAAATATTCGTACAACATACTGACACCTCCTTGCATTTTCATTATATCATATTCAACCATATAAGTCAAATGAAATATAATCACTTGTCAGATTTCACCACAGCGAATTCGTCAAAATAATCACAAAAAAAGAAAAGTCTGCCCCCTACAGGCAGACCTCTCCTTCTATCCAAAAGCCTCGCAAATCCTCAGTGATTCTGAATAATCTCGTTGAAATAGCCGTCGATCACGCTGTCCGCCTTGTTGCGTTCGCTGTCGAAGGTTTCCTGGTACACGTTCTTATACACATCCGGTGTACTCCAGCCGCCCATTTCCATGGCATATTTCTCTGGAATGTTCAGCATTGCCGTGGTGCTGGCAAAGATATGCCGCAGATCATGAAAACGGATCTCTTCCAGACCGTGTGCCTCCAGCAATTTCTTGAACCGCTTGCGGATGGTGTTTGGTGTGAACGGAACAATATGATCTGTTCCCGACTGATGGGGCACTTGCTGTATCAGTGCATAAATGTATGCCGGCAGATTGACATAGCGCATACTCTTGACGGTTTTGCAGTGGTCGATCTCCGCCCAGCCGCTGTCCACCTTGACGATCTCCCGACGCACATAGAGCCGCATCTGCACCGGGTCAATGTCGCAGAACTGCAGACCAGCCACTTCTCCAATGCGTAGTGACAGCCACATGGCAAGCAATACCGGCAGTTCGCTGCTTGTCCCCTTGACGATGGCATAGATCACATCTGCGGACGGGAGTCTTCGTTCCCGCACCTCCTTTTTCGGCAGGCGAATGCTGCCCATTTTGATGGTAATATCATTGGCATTCAGCACCGCACGCAGGAAGCCGACTGCGTTCTTGATGGACTTATAGCCGAGACGCTGAGCGTCCACATTGATGGCAATTTGAATGTCACGGGCAGTCAGATCTTCGATTTTGATGTCCATGATGTACTGCAGCTTGTTGCGGAGCATTTCCCGATAACAGCACAGGGTGGTGGGTTCCAGCACTCTGCTTCTGCTGTCAATAAACTGCAGCATGGCTTCTCTCACAGTGTAAGGATTTCGTTCTTCTTCCTCAATGCCCTTGAGCCACTTTGTCGCCTTGAAATACACTTCGTCCTCTGTGCTGCCGGTAAACATTCTGCGGTTTCGCTTGCCGTCCGGACGAACACCCTTGGACACCTGGGTGAAATATGTGCCGTTTTCTGCCTGCTGAATGACCAGTTTTGTCTTTTTCATTTTCATAAGCTCCTTTTCAAAATGTGCAGGCTGGTTGAAACGTAGCCTGCTCTGTGTGTTATGCCGCCAATAGATCGTCCAGTGTCAGATCGTTGATGCAGAGGAACGTGTCCACCATTTTCAGCGTAAGCCCTCTCGCATCATGATCGTAGTTCTGGAGCGTTCTTGTGGAACAGTTCAGATACATCGCCAACTCATCATCTGTCCAGTCGTGGAGCAGCTGCCAGTAGCGAATCTTGCACCAGATGGTTTTCTGGAGCGGAATGTGTTTTTGCTTGTTTTTCATAGCCATTGTGATTTCCTCCTCGTTGGAATTTGGGATATTGCTTTACGTCTGCAAATTCAGAATATTTTATCCAACTGTTTGGGCGGTTGTATTTTTCAAATTTTGTTTCCGAAAAAAGAAACCATTTTCCTTGTGGGAAAGTGGTTTCTTTTTGTCAGCAGTGTGTGATTTGTCCTATTCGCAGCAAATCTCCTCTTCACACCGAACCGCACAAAGCGTTTCCAAAAGCAAGTTGCTGTCGCACAGCATTTCCTCGATCTCATCAGCAGAATAACCATAGTCCAACAGCAAAAGAACATCCTCCTCTGTCACGCCGTAGCAACCGCACATCTCCAACAGCAATTCTTCCTGTTGCGTGTAATACTCCTCCTCCAACTCGTCATACCAGTTATACCACTTGCCAAACCGGAAATTTTCCTGCACCTCAAAGGTGGAACAGGTCAGAAAACCATAGCGATCAATCTTCAAGATCGTGCCTTCTTCCACATGCAACACTTCAAACGGATACTTGTGGAAACCAGACTTCTGCAATGCCCTTTTCAGAATGCTTTCGGTCGAAGCGTAAACGTAAAGCCCCAGTTGTGCAAAGTGGAGCAGGCACATGGGATTGCTGCCTTTGACGATGTAGAGCGTGTTGTTCTCGTCCAGAGCGGTAAAGCAGAAACTGCCCTGAACTAACTCTGCCATGCTTTTGAGTGCATCGAAGTCCAACTTGTCCTGCTGTTCCAACAGCTGTACTGCAATATAGCTGTCTGTTTCAATTTGCGTATTCGGCAAGTGCTTTTCCACACGCAGTTCCTTATCGTTATACAGTACGCCATTATGGGCAAAGGCAAAATTGACATCCGCATGACCGTAAAAGGGGTGATTGTTGTAGTTGAACTTCTCGTTGCCCTGTGTGGTCATTCTTGTGTGTCCCATGACTGCCCTTGTACCGTTGGGTGCGTTAAAATGAATCTTGTGAGCTGGCTTGGGTCTTTTATAGATGGTGACCTTGCCGCTTTTCACATAGGCAATACCAGACGCATCTGTTCCTCGTTCTTCTGCCGCATTTGCCAGAGCCTGTGTCAGTTTTTTCAACAACCTGTCCGAAACAATGCCTTTGTAATCCAGCCAACCAAATAATGCACACATCTTACATCTCCTCCTCTGCACAAACTTCTTCATTTACGTACAACTGACGCTCTTTCAGATACTGAATCAATTCTGGCTCTGTGATGTCTGCCACAAAGTCCGACCATGACAACTTTGCAATGCTGTCATCGGTGTTGTACATTGCAACGTCACAGATGCGGTTGACCAGCTGAATGGTGGCAATGAACGTGTTGTACTTCAAAGTGCCTCTGAAAAGTCTGAACTCCACGGTATGATAATTGCAGAGGTTCACGGCAGCATACCGACCGTTGCCGCCCTTTTTTGCCTTGTCCATGATTGCTTTTGGGGTATGCTCGTAACCATAGCGAGCCGCCCAACGGTTCATGGTGTATTCGGAACGGCGGGAAAACTTTAAGAGTTCATTCCAATGATGCTCCACAAAATACAGGATTCTGGAGATCACCTCGTCCTGTTCTTCCTGATTGTCGGAAAAAGCATTGCGGTTCACATGGAGATGCAAGCCGCAAGTGCTTGTCTGATGCGAGCGGTAGCCTTGACGAACGGCATGGTGCATAATATCCTCCCACGGGAATTCGTTAATGTGATAGTCCATGGTGCATGGGTGGGAGACCAGTTCCATACCATCATCTAACGAGCCATCTGTCTTGATGTAGAGCAGGTCTGCATGGGCGTTGGCAATGTCCAGCAGCTCTTCCGCATAGTCATCATCTCTGCCAGCTCCGTCAATTTCCAGTTCGATGCCGAAATAGCGGTTGCCTTCGCCGTAGAAAATGGGATTCGGCTTGTAGCCGTATTCGTGGATCAGATTGCTTTCTTCACGTTCATCCTCATAGCAGTCACGGCAGTATGTCTCGCCGTCCAGATAGTAGGCATCGTCCTCATGCAAAAGAGCGTCACAGCAACTGCATCTGGTGTAGCTGTGATGGTAGCAATGGCTGCACAGCGTAATATCATTATCACCATAAACATCCTCGTCCCAGATTCGCTCGCCACAGCATTCACAAGTAGTAGTGTGATTCTCCAGGCAGTCGGAACAAATGATCTGCCCGTTCCACTCGGTGTAGTCATCGTCATCAATGACACAGCCACAGCACTCACAATACAAGGTTTCTTCCTGTTCGTTCTGTTCTTTTTTTACTTCTTCGCTCATTTGAAATTCCTCCGTAAAATGAAAATAGCCCTACCGAATGGAATCGGTAGGGCTTTGTGTTTGGGTTTAGTATTCTTCTGCTAAGAGCATGGTCGAGTGGTCGATGTCGTCAATGACATAGACCTTTTGATTGACTGGGTTTGTAAGGTTAATCATATAGTCTTGACTGTACTCCGGCTGTTCGGAAAAGTGGTGGATGTGCTGTTTTCCGTCAATTTCTTTCAGTGCAAGGACTTGAAAGTAATCTCGTTCTTCTGGCAGATTATCGATGCAGTTCCACAGGAATAGCTGTAACTCCATCGGTATTTCTGCCTGCACACCTCTGGTCAAAAATCGCTTGTTCTGGAACATTTGTATACCTCCTTTCGCTGGTTTGTTATGTCCCTATGTTCCGCCCGAAGGCGGCTTTTCTATGCGGTCGACATGATCGTATCATCAGTACCTGGCACAGATTCACGATAATGATATATAATTGTATCCGTTGACTTTTTCAGTGGATTACAGTGATTTTGCAATGTTTCAGTTTACACACTGTGGTATGTTCAGGGTAAAAAAAATCCCCTGTACGCTGTTGTACAGGGTGTCGCAGAGGGTATGAGGGCTGACACGAGGAGTGGAAGGGCAAAGGCAATTGCAGCGTTCCTTTGCCCCTCTGCTGAATCCGAGCCCTCACTTAATAGAAGTCTCCTCTCTCAGATTCAGCTTGTTTCTTCTTTTTCATACATCGTCTTTTCAGGTAGCGATCATTCGGTTTCGGTGGTGTGTTGATGCAAAAATATGTGGTATGTTTGTGTGTGAAATAAAACCGATCGTGTGGCGGATTTTCCTTGAAATATCCGCAAAAACCATGGACAGCATACCCTATAGAAATTATGTATACTGCTATTATCCATATGTTTGCTTGAAAGTTGAAAATCATCCGGCACTGCTGACCATTTCTTCCATGGTGTTTTTGTCTCCCCGGTCGACAAACACCACAGAAGAACAACCAGACGGGAAAAATGCACAACTCCCTTATTTATATAAGGGCAGTGTACAAAAATCCCGTTCTTTCTGGCGTTTTGGTCTGTGCGTGACGGCGCATAGCGACGACGGCACGCATGGACGGAATTTTCAGCACCGCCGGTTTTCAAAATAAAACGAACAGAACTATCTGGTAAAAGATAATGCACGAAGGGAGAAGATAACGTGAAATACGTCATTGCACTCAAACATTTTCAAACCGATCCCCACGGAGACCATATGCTGAACCTCGCCTATCACTACGGGATCTTATACCAGGAACAACACGGCGATATGCTGTTCTTTTTCCGGGAGGAGCTTGCCGACAAAAGAACCGCACGGTTTTTTGGCGACCTGCTCTGTGCGATTTTTCAAACGCAGTATGCAGACCGAACCTATGCCTATCCCACCCAATTTGAGCCACGCTTTCAGATCAGCATTTACGATGTCCTGTTCGCCTTTTTGAGCTATGTAAGAGGCTTGACCGATGCCAAGCACTATAAGGAAGTGCTGCGAAGAGAATTTGCAAAAGAAAAGACAGAGGTCGAAGATACGCTCCCCATCCTCTACCTGCTGAAAGACAACACCTATTCCGTCACGCCTCTGGATGCCTGCACCTATGGATACGAGACAAAAATGGTCATGGCGAAATGGAAGCTCCACGGCAAGACCCAAGCCAGACAGGGTGTCCGAAACAAGCAGCGAAGAGCAGTCTACCGCAATTTCAGCTGGGAAAATCTCTATGACCGCTGTCCGCTCTACTGGGATTTCACCGAAGGCAGAATCGAAAACACCCAGGACATCTATTTTCTGGCAAGAGGCATGTGCGGTGCAGAAAAGGGAAAGCAAAAGTTTCTGGAGATCATGCATTCGGAAAAGAATGCCGAACAGCACTACCAGAATATCAACTGGAAGGAAATTCTGACAGCAATCATCAAGGACAATCTGCCTGTGCCGCCCTGTGAGAACTGCGATTATTGTGACCGGTGCAGCCATTCCGAAAATATGCTTTCCACGGCGAAACCGACCCGGCGAGAAGTGCGCATTTTGAAAAAGGAGTGCTATGTGGATTTGGAAAGGGCTCACCAGGACCTGCAAAACGCCTTTCAAACGGCAATGGCATCTGCGGAAAACAAGCTTTACCTCATCAAGGGGCAGACCGCTTTGGGCAAGACCAGCACCTATCTCAACTACATGAAAGACAGCGTGCGTCCTGTTGTGATCGCTGTGCCGACTCACGAACTGAAACGGCAGATATTCTATGATGCGAACCTGCATGGAATCGAAGCCATCTGTGCCACGCCGGATATTGCCACATACAGCATTTCAGAGGACGTGACCGAGGAGATGCAGGATTTTTACGACATCGGAGCAGGTGCTTATGCTCTGCGGTTTCTGGCGGAAACGCTACAGCATATGGGAAAAGATAACCCGGATTATGCGAAAATCTCCCGGTTTTTGAAGGACTGCAAAAGCACTGCCAGATTTCAGGGGCATATCATCACCACCCATGCCAAGCTGCTGCATTTGCCGAAGGAAGTGTTCCAGACCCATGATGTGATCTTGGATGAGGACATTTTCCGGACGATTTTCCGCACGGAGTCTGTTTCGATGCATACCCTAAAAAAGATGACTGGCAGTCGGTATCTTCCGGACTCGGTAAAAAGCCGCCTGAACGGAATCTGCCTGAAACGGGGTTATCATCAGATGGACGAGTTTGTGGTGGAGCTGGAGGAAAAACAGCTGCGGAAGATACGCCATTTTGGGGTGAATCTATACGGTCTGCTGCGTGCAAAGTACATCCATGCGGACAGAGAACGGGTGACCTTTCTGATCGAAGAATCGCTGCCGGACTGCAAACTGGTGATGCTTTCGGCAACGGTTTGCCGGGAACTGTATCAAAAGGTTTACCCCAATCGGGCAATTGACTTTCACGAATGCCCAAAGGCGAAATACAAGGGGCAGATTTTCCAGTACACCGATTCCAGCTACAGCCGATATGCTTTTCAGAATGATTATGACAAGATTCGCCTGCTCAAAGAGTTGTGCAGAGATACCACAGTTATTACTTTTAAGGACATTGAAAAAGAGTTCATCACACACTATCACTTCGGCAATGTGGAGGGCATCAATGCACTGAAAGGAAAAGATCTGTCTGTTGTGGGACTGCCCAATCTGGACGAGGTAGTGTATGGCTTGTATGCGATGCGTGCAGGGGCAAGTCTGGCAAAAGTGCATATGTACCCGCAGAGAATCACCTATCAGAACAAGTCGTTTTTCCTCAACACCTACAAGGACGAAACGCTCCGGATGGTGCAGACCTGGCTGCTGTCCTCCCAGCTGGAACAGGCGGTGGGACGTGCGAGACTGCTGCGGGAGAACTGCCGGGTATTTGTCTATGCCGGATTCCCGGTGGAACAGGCAAAATATATAGACCGCTTATGTGTCCAAAAAACGGAATAAACCGGAAAAATCCAATATGGAGCTGTGCAGGCAAAAATAACGGAGCTATGGCTTGAAATCTTTTACAAACGGCCTAACATAGAGATAAAAAAAGCAGGAAAATACGAGAAAATGCGGAAAGGAGTCCTGTAACATGGAAAATGAGATCATGAAGTTTGAGGAGGTCATGGAGTTTCTCAGCGTTGGAAAAAATACATTGTACGCACTCCTGAACAGCGGTGAGATTCAGGCGTTTCGGATCGGGAAGGTCTGGAAAATACCGAGAAAGTCAGTGACGGCGTATGTGGAGGGGAAGCTTGCGGGGAAGGACTGAAAAAGGCAGAGCATGCTTGTAAAAAAATACAAGCATACAAACATTATAGTAATGGTTGTAAGAATGCTCTGCAGGAAACAATATGCAAAGCGACTGTGATGATTTCATATAACAGGAGCAGGCAAAGTCCTGCTCTTCCTCCTTTTTTGTAAAAAACAGAGCACGAATTTTGACATATGAAGACCGTTGAGATGGAAGAACAAAAGCACCAAAGAAAACAACCCCGCACAAAACCCAAAAAACAAGTTTTGTACGGGGTCATTTTATATGGTATTGCGGAATCCTTTTCCGATAATTTCGCTGCTATTGGTAATCATCATAAACGCCTGGGGCTGTACTTTTTTAATATAGTTTCGCAGCTGCACAGCCTGGCTTCGTTTCATGACGGTCAGTACAATATATTCCTCCTGTCCGCTGTATGTTCCCTCCGCGGTAAACAGCGTCGCACTTCGCCCCAGTTCTGTGTGGATAAAGTCACAGATCGGCGTGGGGTCTTTGCAGACAATGGTGAAGTATTTGCACAGGTTGATATTTTCAATGGCGGTATCAATGACAATGGTTTTCGTAAACAAGCCGCACAGGGAAAACAAACCGGTGGTAATATCGAACACAAAGCAGGCTGAAACGGCAATCAGCAGATCCACCACCAGCAAAGCGGTCCCGATATTCATAGAGGTATACTTTTTCAGGATCATGGCGACAATGTCCGTGCCGCCGCTGGAGGCACCCATGTTAAACATGATTGCGGAGCTGATGCCCGGAATGGCAATGGCAAAAATCAGTTCCAGAACCGGCTGGTCAGTCAGCGGTCCGGACATGGGAAACAGCTTTTCTGCCGCAGACAGTGCCACAGACATCAGAACGCTGATATACACCGTCTTTACGCCAAAGCCTTTCCCCAGAAACAGAAATCCCAGCACCAGCAGTGCCATATTGATGATAAAATTGTACGTTCCCGCAGACAGCGGTGAAACAGCACTCAGCACCACTGCCAAACCGGTAACACCGCCAAAGGAAAAGTTGTTTGGGAATTTGAAAAGATAGGTACCTGCGGACATCACCAGTGTTGCCAGCGTCAGAATGGCATATTCCTTGCACACCGATGCCGCCGTTCTCTCAAATCGCCTAGTTTTTTTCTGCATTTGCATCGCCTCCTTGTATGAGAAATCCGTATCAATGACTAAATTGCGGATGTTTACAGATAAATTGTTGGAATATAGCCGCAGTCCAATGTATAATTTTATTATAATCTATTACACCGCAGCTGTCAATACCAATTGATTCAAATTTTCTCCCCGGCAAAAACTCACAGATACTGCCGCAGTTCCTGCTCGTATGGTTCTTCAAAGATGCAGTCGTCAATGGTGACGGTTTTGTTGATATGGTTTACTGTGAAACGAAGTTTTGCATGAACTGTCATATAAGAAAACAGCCTTGCCCAAATACGCTTTTCATAACTTACAACTGGATCAATCTGCGATGATTCCACAACACTCCAACCAAGCTCCGTAGCGACAAACTCAAGTGCCTGAAACGGTCGAGAACCGCCTTGATTTATACTTTGTGCTGTTAAAATGCTCAACAATTTTCTTTTCACAGCTATATTGCGGAATAAAACCCAATAATTCTGTTGCATAATCAGCTTAACCGGGTATTTGTTTATCCCGGGATATTCGTTTTGCATGATCCGCATACCAAATGACCTGGTTTTCGTCCAAAACACAATATTGAAACAGCTATTATACATCCACAAGAAGCTATCATGAAATGAATCCATCAGAAAAACAAACTGCATTGTGTAGTTCGCTTTTCTGATATCGTCCAGCGTCTGAAGCTTACAGGAAAAAGTTTCCTGCATCACCAGAAGCATTTTCTTTTTGATGGCATTTTTGCAGTCTGTGATCTCTGGCGAACTGTGCATTTGCGCAATACAGTCCCAGGTAAACTGATGCAGGATCGCAGCGGAATGCATTTCTTTTCTGTCTTCCCTTTCCTTTCGCCTGGAATGGGGATCGTCAGACAATGATTTTACATTTCTGTCCGCATTATAGCTCTTGAAGATCGATGACATAGTTTTTAGAACCTTTTTTCCCTCCCAGTTGTAGGAGATCAGTTTTTGCTCAAACTGCAAACCATCATAAACGATCTTGAATAATAAACACCATTGGGTAACCGCTCTTTTCACATCATGAGAAGATGTAATCGGCTCTTCTATGTTTTTCATGTACTTTATGATCTTGGAAAATTCACCACGGCTCTGAAAGAATTCCTTTCCCGGAATCTCAGGAGCGTACTTTGAAGTAATGCCCCGCCACAAGCACAGTTTGTCTTCGTCGCTGCCAAAACGCAAAAGCTCTGTAAACTCCTCAAAGGAGATCTCTTTTTTATAGAGTTCGTTCTTTCCAAACTCCTTCAGAACTCTTATATCCATCACACGGTCAGCCAACACTTTTTCCTTTGTATAGTCAAATGTGCCGAGGAGCATATCGTTGATCTCCGCTCTTTTTTGCGCAGTGACCAGCATAATAAAGAAACGTTCTTTCAAATTGGAGTATGTTTGCGGCTCTTGTGTTTCTGCTGTATCCAAATTTACTCCTTTTCCATTCTTTGGTGTAGAAAGAATGCGACTCGGATCGAATGCAATCTTTTCAACAGCATCTCTTTGCTTTTTCATCTCTGAGAGTTTATCCTCAAAAACACTGCCTGTACAAATACCTAAACAGAAAAACGCATTGATATGAAACCAACCGCTGTATAGCGCATCTACCGTCCTCTCAATTTCATCTGCATTTTTCACAGACATTTGGACATTTGTGTATACTATGTCAAACGCATCCATAATGGCATTGTTGTAATCACCGCATTTATCGTACATATACATCCCTTTCGGGTTTGCGATAATATCCAGAACCTTGCATCGGCTCAAAAACTCCCGTTCCGGCAGTTCGGCATTTTTCGCTGAATATCGGTATACGCCAATCTTTTCTGCAACGTAGATCTGTTCCAGCAGCCAGAGCTTGTCCGACCTTTCCTCCGGACTGTCTGTTTCTTTGAGTTCCAGATCCAGGTTGATCTTACTTTTTATCTTTGGGATCAAGCCGCCGGCTTTGTTCTTTTCGACATAGTAAAAATGCCGCTTGATCTGTTCTATGGTGCTTGGACTTTCCTCTGCCTCGCCATATTGGTCAGCGTGTTCCTGCCGGTACATATCATAAGAATCCCATATGTCTGCTATGGTATTATAAAGTCCTTCCATCGATGCCATACGGATGCAACCCCTTTTGTTTTACAAGATATCTATATCATACCACATATCCCAGGGAAAGAAAAGAGGATTTGAAAAAAACTACAAAATCAATTTTCTTCCTTATAGCCTCCCCTGAAAGGAGGAGGTGGGCGGCAAAGCCGCTCGGAGGGGTTTTCCTTTGCCTGGCAGCACTATAAATCTCTTTTCCAAAATTTTTTTACCTGGCACACGGCACAGCCCCAATTCCCTCACCCGCATAATTTTTACCCGGCACACGGCACAAGAGCGTCCTCCGAAAAAAATCCGGAGGATTTTTGTTCCCCTTTTTCCAAAAACGCATCGGAGAAGTTTGATTTTCGCCCAAACAGGAACTTTTCCGGCGGCAATTTCAGAAAAGGGGTACAAAAACAAACGGAATTTGATTTTTTTCTGTGCCATGTGCCAGGTGTTTTTTTGTCCGTTTTATATTTTCCGCCCCTCCCCCCAGAGCGCCTGCAAAAAAATAAGAGCGTTTTGTCTGCATGAAATTTTCCGATGTGCTATAATGCTTTTTGGAAATACAGAACCGCCTGTGCCGTGTGCCAGGTAAAATGTATTTCAATAAAGTTTTTAGGAGGTCCCCTATATGAACGGAAGTCCAAATATGCAAATAACTCCGGATGTCAATCAGGCGCTTGCAAACGCAAACATCCCTCTCTCACCTGCATTAACGCAATATTTTCAGCAAAACGTCACGCCATATCTGGATCAGCTACAGTATCAAATGTATCAGACACAAGTCAGCCTTCAGGATACGCTCCAATTTTTCGTGAATCAAAATCGATGTCAGCTTGCAGAAATTGATCGACTCAAACAAGTTCGACAAACAATGCCCCGGATGTTTTGCGAACGTCAAATAGATGGTTATGGAGTTTGCATAGATCATGGAAACCAAACCCTAGTCGGCAAGTTAAGAATTCGCAGTGTTCACCATTGCTATATCGACAAAGACGGATACCGAAAAGAACTTTTGTATGTCTTATATTCCAGTATGGACGACAACATCCATTCTGCGGTCGTTCCTCGTGACAAATTGGCAAGCAAGAATCTGTTGCCTCTGTTTGAATCTTTTCAATGGGTGTGCAAAAGCAAAGCTATGGCAAACGATTATGTTGCGCACTGCATCAACAATTTTGCTCAGAAACGTATTCTGTACATTTCAGAATATCCTGGCTTTTCTTTTGTGAAAAGCAAAGAAGGAAGTACGCTTGTTCAATTTTGCTGCAACAGAAATCAGTTTGGGATGAATCTGCTGAAACACTGCTCCCCCTATTTCACCAAAAAAGTTCTTCCCAGTACAAAAGACCGCCCTCTCGGTATAAAGGGAATCTGCGAAAAGTACCTTGACACGGACAAAAAGATGATGCTCTTCGTTTTTTCCCTCTGCGGTCTGCTGAGTTCTTTTTTCCGGGAAGAGAAATACAGCACGGAACGTATTCTGACCATATCTGCACCTGATGCCGCATCGGAACGGTTTGCGACGCTCCTCATGCAGATTTTCAACAGAGACACAAAGCCGCTGACCCTCTGTTCCAACAAGAGTGCTGTGAAAACGGAACTGCTCCACGCAAAGGATGAAACCGTTATCCTGAGCGACCGCAGCATTATCGACGATGACAAAAAAAGAACAGAAATGTTGCAGCACATCCTAACGGAAAATGACAGCATGGATTGTCAGCCCCATAATCTTGCGATTTTCTCCACCCATGCACAATACCTGCTCCCTCCGGAGAAAAAGATCTGTCTGACGCTGCCGGAAAATTTTGCCCCTGCTATGACAAAGGAAGAAGAGGCGGAGATGTGTGATGATTTGAATTATCTCATAAACACCATAGCATCTTACATCTGTAAAAACTACGAACTGTTTCGAGATAGGTTCAAACAAAACTTTATCGATATCTTCAACTCTGAATTCGAGCAATACAGTCCCTATTTCCAAGGCAAAAGCAAAGAAATCATTACGGCTGGTGCATTACTGGATACCGTTTACTTTTGCGTGATAGACTGCATTCTCGATTTCGACAGTCAGCCTATCGCCCCATTGATCTACTCCATTTTGTACGATTCTCAGACAGTTTCCGGCACTTCAGAAGATGCGGTGTCAGAGCATTTTATTGCTGCGCTCAATGATGCCATTCGCAGCGGCAAGCTCAAGATCCTCCAGCACAGCAAGGAAATGGACTTCCAGGAAGGCACAAACCAGCTGATCGTCAAGGACAAGCTGCTGATCCTGGAAGAGTCTGCGATAGAGAATGTGCTGATTCCGTCTATGAGAACTGCCGACAACACCTGCCGCATTCTGAAATGCCTGAAAGCGTGCGAATATCTCCATGCCACCAAGAAAAACCGTTATCCGCTGGTGGTGTATTCCCACCACAGAAGCCTGCGGCCTGCTCTGATCGCCCTGAAAAGCGACCGGATTCTGGATTCCGACGTGGAACTCATGATCGAGGAAAGCCGCTATGCAGAATGGTACAGCACAGCACCTGCACCGGAGCATTTTATTCCCCTCACGGAAAACCGCATCGGCGGTGTTTCCTACCAGGTCTTTGACGAAAAACGCAAGGATAATATGCACTTCTTTGCACTGGGAAAAAGCGGTTCCGGCAAAACACACTGTCTCACCGAACGAATGGTGAGCCTGCAAAAGCTGCACCGTCCCGTTATTGTCTTTGATACCAGTGAATCCTTTACAGAAGAGGAGATACTGGAAAAGCTGTCTGTAGGCTGCGGTGAAACGGCAGAGAAGAAGGTTCAGGCGTATATCGCCGAGCATATCACCTTCCACCGCATCGAAGAGGACGGAATCCCCGTTGACCTGCTCAAACTGGGCGACTCCGGCAATGGGGAAGATACCATCCGAAAAATCGAGTCCATTGTGGAATCTCACAACCCCAATATGGGCAGCAAGCAGCAGGCTGCTGTGCATGCTGCCATCAGCGATATGATCCAGAAAGGCAATGTGGATATGACATCTCTGTATGAGGTGCTGACAAGTGAACAGATCCCGTATGATCTGGCAGATCAGCTGGCGGATACGCTCTCCTTTTTTGTGAACTTCAAGGCAAACGACAGAGACTGGGGCGAGCTGATCGAAGAGAGCAAGGATATTATTATCATTTCCACCAAGGCGGTACGCTCTAATGGCGGTTCTGGTCTGATCGATATGCTGCTGATGTCTCTGTATTACTATCAGCAGGCACACGGCGAGAAGCAGCTCAGCGTATTCATCGACGAGATCAGAACGCAAAACCTCAGCACCAAAGGCCCCATCGCCAAGATTCTGACGGAGAGCCGCAAGAACCGCATGAGTCTGAATTTTGCCACCCAGTTTCTGCCCAAGTCCGCCCAGGTCCGGGAGATCATGGACAATGCAGCGATCCATGCCTTTTTCCCGCTGGACGACAGAACCGCCGCCTCTGCGGCAAAGCTGCTCAATATCGATCCCCAGGCGCTGACCCTGCTGGAAACGGGCGAATGCTATATCAAGGGAACGTTCTACAACCAGAACAGACAGAAAGCGATCCCCGGCATTCTCCACGGCACAACATACCGCAATTTCAAGAAAGCCAAACCGAAATTGCACAAACGTCCCTTTATTGATGTGCCTTGCTTTGACGAAAAACGCTGCAATTTTCCCCCTGCAAAAAATTAAGAGCGTTTTGTAAGACGGCATTGCAAAAGTGTGCTATAATACCGATTGTACAGAGGCGACGGCAGCATATCGCTTGCCGCTTCTGAAAAAATGAAAGGATCTGATCAGTATGAACGAAACAGTCAACACCCACAAGAAGATGGAAGAACTGGACAGAATGAGCATTCCCTATGAGGCGATCCCACCTTCCGAATGGAAGCGCAACGCCTACGACAGCAACAACAGCGTCAGCATAGATACATTATGTATTTTTTACAAATGTGCAAGAGATTTGGAAAAGATAATAGAGGAACAGGAGGGTGACGAAAAGGAGGTCGAAGAATATATCATCAATCTCCTCTCATTGATACTGACACAAAAGCTCCATCTCATCGTCTACCATGACAGATGGCTCTATTTCTTCAACGGAAAATACTTTGAACCGTGTCCGTCTAAACAAGAACTGCAGTGTATTCTCCGTGAACTGTGTGAGGCAGCTGCTTACCTTTGGAAACGTTTTTCCGTACACGACAAGACCGTAAAGCGATTGCTGAGCCATGTGCAGCAAAACGCTGTCAAAGTGGATTATCCGCCGGATATCAGCAAGTATGTTGTCTTTGAAAACGGCGTCCTGAATCTGGACACCTTAGAGCTGGAAGACTTTACACCGCAGAAATTCTTTACCAGCATGATCCATGCGGACTGGCTTGCGGAAAACAAAGCCTGCCCGGAATATGAAAAGGTCATCAACACCTACACCAATCACGAAATGCCGCTGAACAAGCGAATCAACGAAGTCCTGGGCGTTTGCCTGACCAACGATATGGTCAAGAAGCTGTTCTGCTTTTTGGGTGTGACCAACTCCGGCAAGACCCTTCTGCTGAGCTTTCTGATGCGTCTGTTCAACAACTCAGCAACCGTTACCATGCAGCCAAACGACCTGGGTCGCCAGTTTGCGCCCAGCATGGTCTATGGAAAATCCCTCTGCTGCTGCATGGACATGGACTCCGCACCGCTGAATACCAAGGCGACTGCCTTTCTCAAGGGCATCTCCGGCGCTGATATGCTTTCAGCGGAATTCAAGGGCGAAAACGGCAGTGTCCCGTTCCAAAGCCGTGCACACATCATCAACGCCTCCAACTACGACATTACCACGAAGATGCCGGATGCGGCATTTGATATGCGTAAGCTTGTGATCCCGTTCAAGTACAGACTGACCGACAATGCAGAGCCCTTTGAGGTACTGATGGACAAGCTGGAGCGTGAGAAGGCAGCCATTGTGAGAAAGCTGATTCTGGCGTACAAGGCGCTCAAGGACAACCACTACGAATTCAGCGACTCCGAAGAAGGCGAAAGCTATGACAGCTACGTACCGCCCACGGCAGTCAGCCGCAGCACCAGCAAGTCTCTGGACTTCTTCTTTACGGCTTGTTATGTACGCACCGAGAACGACGATGACTACATTTTCACCGAAGATATGTACGCCGATTACAAGGAATATGCCCTGGATGAGAGCTATGCGTACTGCTTCCCGAACTACGATGCCTTTGCAAAGGCTGTCAGAGCGGAGCTGCAACTGAAGTCCGGCCGCAAGCGTAAAAGCAGCGATGCCAACCCCAAGCGCTGCTACCTTGGCATCAAGCGAAAAGCACTGGTGACAGAAGAGCAGGCGGAAGACTGAGTTTCCGCTCCGAAAGCACAAATCACCCGAATTTAAAATGATTTTTTACCCGATGGAAGGTGATCCATCGGGCTTTTTTGATGGTGCAGAAAATGCTGCTTTTTCGTTCCCCAGCGTGAATTCCTGCGAAATTGGCAGATGTTCCGGCGGGAAATTGACAATATGAACAGAAAAAATTAATTTTTCGGTGTTATTTTTTCGGTTTGTGAGCGTATTTGTCGAGGGATTTGCTTGACACTTGTGGGGGCGTGTGGTATAATTGTTTTATATAGGTGTAGGCAGATGTAAGAGGCGTTGGAAAAAGCTTTTTGGTTTGAAAAAACGTAGTATTCTGCCGTGTTTTATGGTGCTTTGCACAATGATAGGCTACAATTGGAGTTTGGAATCTAGAGGCGTTTTGTATTTAGGATTTGGCACACAAATGTCTTTGTAATGTTTTCAGATTTTTTGTAGATGGGTAAAATAGAAAAAGAGGAGTATAATTTTGGAGAATAAGGCTACAATCATAATAGCTACGCATAAGAAGTATCAAATGCCAGCAGATAAAATGTACTTGCCTGTTCATGTTGGAGCAGAAGGGAAAAAGGATTCTGATGGAAAAGATTTGGACTTAGGATATGTTAAAGACAATACCGGAGATAATATTTCCCTTAAGAACCCTTCGTTTTGCGAATTAACAGGTCTTTACTGGGCGTGGAAAAATGTTGACTCAGACTATATTGGTTTGGCACATTACAGACGCCATTTTTCTCTGAACAAGAAGTCTAAAGATCCCTTTGATAATATTCTCACATACGATGAACTTGCACCGCTTCTGAGCAAATATAAAGTGTTTGTTCCTAAGAAGCGAAAGTATTATATTGAAACGCTCTATTCTCATTATGCACATACACATTATGCAGAGCATCTTGATGTGACAAAAGAGATTATTGCCGAAAAGTACCCTGATTACACAGATTCCTGCAACAAGGTATACAAGCAGACCTATGGGTATATGTTTAATATGATGATCATGAGAAAAGATCTGTTCCAGAACTACTGCGAATGGCTCTTCAATATTCTTTTTGAGCTAGAAAAAAGAATTGGAGAATCTTCTAAAGAATTATCATTTTTTCAAGGTCGCTTTTACGGAAGAGTTAGCGAGATAATATTTAATGTCTGGCTCGACTATCAAGTAAAATCAGGTACAATAAGCCAAAAAGATATCAATGAAATACCCTGCATTTACACTGAAAAAATCGACTGGAATCGGAAAATCAAGTCGTTTATAGGTGCGAAGTTTGGGCATAAGAAGTATGAGGGAAGCTTTTGATGAAAGAAAATCTTATCTCTGTTATTTTACCAATTTATAATGTTTCTGATTATCTTGACCGATGTATGAAATCCGTTATCAATCAAACATATAAGAATATTGAAATTATAATGGTTGATGACGGTTCAACAGACGATTCTGCATTAAAGTGTGATGAATATAAGGAAAAAGATGATAGAATAGTTGTTTTTCATAAAGAAAATGGTGGACTTTCAGACGCCAGAAATTATGGTATAAAACGAGCATCAGGTAATTATATAACGTGTATCGACTCAGACGATTTTATAGATTTGGATTATATAGAATATCTATATAATCTAATCAATAAGTATAATGCAAAAATGTCAATATGTCAACACAGAGTCTTATATAGCAATGGCAAAGTTAAAGAGTTTGGAAAAAGCGGTGAAGAGGTCCTTTCGAGTAAAAAGTGTCTGGAAAGAATGCTCTATCATGATGTTATAGATACATCAGCTTGGGCAAAACTTTATGACCGTAGTTTGTTTTCAGATGTTGAGTATCCTAAAGGAAAACTATTTGAAGACATTGGTACAACCTATAAATTGATGTTGCAATGCAATAATGTAGCTGTCGGTTACGAATCAAAATACAATTACATAATAAGAAGAGATTCGATAGTTAATTGTTCTTTTAATCCTAAAAAATTTGATTTGCTTGAGATGACAGATAAAATGGCTGATGATGTTCTAAAACTGTATCCGGATCTGAAAAAAGCCGTTTTGAGAAGACAAGTTTATGCAAGATTTAGCACACTAAATCAGATGTGTAAAACAACTAGGTGGAATAATGAAAAAAAAGAAGTTATTGCGTATATAAGGAAGAACTCAAAAGCAATACTTTTTGATAAAAAAGTTCCACAAAGAGATCGAGTAGCAATAATATTACTTTTATTGGGCTATCCTATTTATAATGTGTTTTGGAACATCTATTGTAAAAACAAATAAGTGGTTTATGGGGGGGTCACAATTCCATAAAGTATGCTAAATGCACTGCCTTGCATTCCCACAAGTGAGTTCTATTTGCAAATATAAAGTTTATGGAGCGCAAAGAATGAATGATATCAAAGAAAAAATGAAAATGGCATATATAAAAACATTTAGAATTATAAACAAATGTTTTTGCCTAAAAAAAATAGAAGAAACCAAAGTGGTTTTCGAGGCATTCTCAGGAAGTGTATACGGTTGTAACCCTAAATATATTTCCAAAAAAATACATGAGATTTATGGCGACAAAATAAGACTTGTATGGGCGGTCAAAAATCCCGATCACTTTTATAATTATACTAAAAGTGATGGGATTGAACTTTGCCAATACAGAAGTATTCAACATATTTACCAACGCATGACAGCTAAAGTGTATATATCAAATTTTCTTGAAGCAACAGAGATTCCAAAACGTAAAGGTCAGTACTTTATCCAAACATGGCATGGTGGTGGGTGTTATAAGAAACTAGGTAGTAGTGAAAAAAAACACCAAAGCATTCATGATAAACGCAGAAATATGCAATTAGATGAAACAGATTTATTTCTTGTAAGTAGTCGCTTTTTTGAAAATACTGTAGTTAGAAAGCAACTTGGATACAAGAGGGAAATTGAAAAATGTGGAATGCCAAGGAATGACTGTCTCTTCTCAATTGATCTGAAAAGCATCAGGAAAATAAAGACAAGACTTAAAATTGCAGAAGATGCGTTTGTAGTACTTTATGCACCTACATGGTCCACAAATAAAGATAAACTTGAAAAATTAAATCCATCACTAATATCGATGGCCTTTGAAAAAAAATTCAAGAAAAAATGTGTGATCTTATTTAGAGCACATCCAAATGACAAGTCAAATTCAGATAGAATGATCGATGTAAGCGACTACGATGACATGCAAGAGCTTCTTTGCATAAGTGATGCCCTTATAACGGATTATTCATCATCAATATGGGATTTTTCATTTACTTATCGTCCATGCTTTTTGTTCGCAGTTGATGCAGAATGGTACACTTCAAATAGAGGATTTTGCATGCCAATTGATACTTGGGGGTTTCCTGTTGCAAAAAGCAATCTAGAACTTGTAAAAAATATAGATAGTTATTCTCAAAGTGAATTTGTTGAAGCTATGAAACAACATCACAAAGTTCTTGAAAGCTATGAAGACGGAAAAGCTTCAGAAAGAGTTGCTAAAATAGTAGGAAAAACTTGTGGATTAGAAAAGGAATATTAATGTGAATAAACTAGATCAAGTAAGAACTTGGATTAAAAGATATGGTCTACAAAATGTCATTCTAAGAGGTGCAAAAATGATTTTGCCAATTCAAAGAATTGCAAATAATAAAAAATTACGTACTATTAATTGGCAGTCCTATTGCAAAAAAAAATTAAAAAAGCACCTTGTGTTTAAGGAAAAAGAAAACATCGACAACTCATATTCTAAAACAATCTGGTGGCTATGGTTTCAAGGTAAAGAGCAAGCCCCATTAATTGTAAAAAAATGCTATGAAAGTATAAGCAAGTATTCAAAAGAAATTGGATTTAATCTAGTAGAATTAAACAAAGAAAATCTTCGAAAGTATGTTCAATTTCCAGAAAGAATATGGGAACTTTGGGAAAAAGGCTGTATAATGCCTGCACATTTCTCGGATATGTGCAGAATAAATCTCTTAGCTTTTAAAGGGGGGATGTGGATTGATTCTACAGTTATGCTTACAGGAAAAATAAACAATGAGATTTTAAATTCAGATATGTTCTTTTATAGAGCATCATTTCTTGATTTATCAGAAACACAGATAAGTAACTGGTTTTTATATTCAAAGAATTCGGGGGAGTCTTTTTTCCTTTCACTCTATTATTCGATGGAAAATTGGTGGTTACATAACAAAACAGTAAATGATTATTTCATTTTTCATTTATTTGCTGCTTTACTTATTGAATCCGGAAAATTTGAACGTCAGCTTTATGAAATGCCATATTACAGCAACACTTATCCAACGCTGCTTCAACATGAATTAAAGAAGACATTTTCAAGCAGCAAATTTGATTCGATAAAATGTAAAACAAATGTGCATAAGCTTACATATAAAAATTTGGAAGGTCTAAAAAACGACACCTTTTATCATGTTATTCTTAATTATAACTTGGAGGAATTAGACAGTGGAAAAGTTAAGCCTTAAAGATTTACAACATTTAGAACTTGAGATATTTAAATATTTTATTTCTTTATGCGAAAAATATAAGTTGCGCTATTTTCTAGCTGGAGGAACACTTCTTGGGGCAATAAGGCACAAAGGATTTATTCCTTGGGACGATGATATCGATGTTCTGATGCCAAGAACAGATTACGATAGATTACAAAACATCGGCAAAAAATTATGCGATAAAAGGTACAAATTAGCTTCTTTCGAACTTGGAAATTTAAACTATCCTTTTGCAAAAATATTTGACACACACACACAGATTAAAAAAATTTTTGATTTTGATGAAACTGAACAGCAAGTATGGATAGACATATTTCCCTTAGATGGACTTCCAGAAAGTGATGCTGAAACAGAAAAAATCTTTAAAAAGTCATTGTTCATGCGAGATATTTTAAAGATTCAAAAATCACAAGATGGAAGCGCAAAGAGTACTTTCAAAAAAATTGTAAAACCTGTCTTAAAACCTATTCTTCTTAAATGTATTGGAATAGAAAAATCTGTCGAAAAAATAGATAGATTTGCCAGAAACTACTCATTTGATGATTATGATTATATTGGTGGAATTGTATGGGGCTATGGCAAACAAGAGAAAATGAAAAAAACAGAATACCTCAAAACTGTCCAAGTAGATTTTGAAGGTCTTAAAGTTAATGCACCTGGATGCTGGGATAAGTATCTTACAAATCTATATGGAGATTATATGCGACTTCCACCAGAAGAGCAGCGTTTAACTCACGATATGGAAATTTGGCTTATAAAATAAAAAGGAGTGATTTGTATGAATATAGCAGTGATTTTCGCAGGCGGCGTCGGCAAAAGAATGAAATCGAAAGATAAGCCCAAACAATTCCTCATGGTTCATGGAAAGCCAATTATTGTTCACACTATTGAACTCTTTGAAAATCACCCAGAAATTGATGGCATAATATGTGTGATTGTTAAAGATTGGATTCCTTATATGGAAGAAATGAAATATCGCTATCGCCTTGATAAGATAAAAGCAATTGTTCCGGGTGGTGAAACAGGGCAAATGTCTATTTATAATGGCCTTTGTGCTGCTGAAAAAAATTTTGGTGCAGAAGGTAATATTGTCCTTATTCATGATGGTGTACGCCCACTTATAGATTCTGAAACTATTAGCAATAATATTGCTTCAGTAAAAAAATATGGTACAGCAATAACATGTACAGTTGCAAAAGAAACCGTTATTCTTGTCGACAAAGACAATAATGTTTCCGAGGTTCCTAGTCGTGAACAATCGAGATTTGCAAAAGCTCCTCAAAGTTTTTGGTTGAAAGAAATTCTTGATGTTGAACGTCAGGCCATTAATGAAGGCAAAACGGATATGATTGATTCTTGCACTTTAATGCGCCATTATGGGAAAAAACTAAATGTTGTAGTTGGACCTAATGAAAATATAAAAATTACTACCCCAGATGATTTTTATATTTTCAGAGCACTATATGACGCAAGAGAAAATCAACAATTGGAATAAGGTGGAATAATTAAGAAAATGAGATATATAGTAAGTGAAGTGCAATATGATTCAGGTGTTCAGCGTACAGCTGGAACAAAAGCAAGAAATGATGTCGAAACAATACTTTCTAAAGAAGGATATAAAAAAATAACTATAGAAAAGAAAATAAAGAAATCAGAGCTCAAATTTAAAAGTATTTCTTATCATTTTTCTTGTTTTAAAGAATGGAAAAATGCATTTCTTAAGACAAAGATAGAGAAAGATGATGAAGTTGTCATTCAGTTTCCGCCAATTAATCATACACTTTTTTTTGCCGGACTTATAAAAAAATATGTAAAAAAAGGTGCTACAATTAAATTGCTTATTCATGATATGGAAATACTCAGAACTGCAACAAGAGATGATATAAGCTTATTAAAAAAATTCAGAATAAATTTTGAGGAAAAAAAGACACTTAAAGCTGCAAGCTCAATTATTGTCCATAACAGTAGTATGCTTAAAAAACTTATATCTTTAGGCATAACAAAAGATAAATTGATTAATCTTAAAATCTTCGACTATCTTATCGAAGATAAGGGGAAGATATACAAAAACCGATTAGCCACAAAAGATGATCCTGTTATTATTGCAGGCGCATTGAGAAAACATAAAGCTGGATATGTTTATAATCTCCCTTCAAATGTTAATTTTAATCTTTATGGCGTAGGCTATGATGACTCAAAAAAAGATAATATTAATTATTTTGGTTCATATCCTGCAGATAATCTTCCTTTTGAACTTTTTGGAAGTTTTGGATTAGTATGGGATGGCATGAGCTCAGAAACTTGTAAAGGCTCATTTGGAGAATACCTTCGGATAAATAATCCTCACAAAACTTCACTTTATCTTGCTTCTGGCATACCTGTTATTATTTGGAGCAAGGCTGCACTTGCCGAATTTATAGAAAAGAATAAATGTGGAATAACGGTAGACTCGCTCTATGAAATTGCTGACAAATTAAAATCAATGACAGATAAGGAATACGAAGACATAAAGAAAAATGTTCAAGCTATATCTCCAAAACTTAAAAATGGTTATTACACGAAAAAATCCATTGAAGCATAATCACTTTATGCTAAAGGAGGAATTTTAAATTATATCCATGATTATTTTGGTTTTAGGATTTTTAATCATAATTGGTGTGTGCTTTCTAACATCACAAAAGATTATTCTAACACCTCAAATGTGTTTTGCTTTATGCTTTCTCCCTGGAATAATATATGCATGTTTTTATGTTAACGCATGGGATTTGCATCCATCACCTCTAACACTAATTACAATGATTGGTGGAACAGCTTTTTTTGCAATTATCTCAATTCTCTTGAGTAAAATTCTAAAAAAAAGAACAATATCTGCAATTATTATAGATGGCGTAAACACTGATTATTTAAATCACGGATTTTATAAAATTCGGCTATCTTTTATTGTCTTAATTGCATATACATGCATTCAACTACTTACATTGCTAATGCTATATCGGTTTATTACTTCATTGACAAGCGGCTCATTATCTGAAGCAATATTCTATTTTAGACATGCACGCGTATTTACGAATAATACTATTGAAGTGCCTGGCTTTTTAGGCTTATTAAAGTATTTTGTCTATTCAACAGGTTATATAACCGGCTATATTTTAATTCACAGCATCGTATATAAATACTGGTGTTACCAGCCATTACTTATTTTAAACATCTTACTTAGTGTAGCTTCTGATATGCTTTTCGGAGCAAGAACAGGAACATTTCAACTGCTTATCGCAATGGCAATTGAATTTTACATAATTTATGGAAAGAAAAGTGGTTGGAAAGTTAAAATAAATAAAAAGATACTGCTGATTGCAGGAGTTGCAATTATTGCTCTCATAGTAGGATTTAAAGATATCGGAAATCTTCTTGGGAGACAATCAGAACGAGAAAATGGAGAATATCTATCAGTTTATATTGCAGCAGAAATAAAAAACCTTGACACATTTATTCGTGAAGGGAATTTTGGATCAGATATAAGTACAAATCAAACACTAGTAAATTTCATAAATCTTATAGCTGCCAAAATGGGTCACAATGAATGGTATCATAAAGTTGACATTCCATTTAGATCTATAAACGGCCACACTCTCGGAAATGTATACACAATATTTTATGCATTTATGTACGATGGTGGTTTAGTAGGCGTTCTATGTTTTACTGGTTTAATGGCTATTATATGCCAGCTTGTATTTAATAAAGCAATTCAAGAACGAGACAATTCAAAAATTGATATATGGGTTGTGATATATTCCTATCTATGTTGCTGCTTGATTTTTTCATTTTTTTCAAACACCTTCTATGAACAAGTATTTAATTATGGCTTTTTAAAATTCATTATATTTTGGATTGGGCTAAAGTTGATTTTTGATAAAATTCGCATAAACATAAAATTTCCAAAACTAAAAAAAATAAAATTTGCAAAATAAAGGAGAGCATATATGAACAAGAAAAAATCAATAAAATTGAACTTTGTTATGAATGCTCTACTTAATATGTCTTCATTTATTTTCCCTCTGATTACATTTCCATATGTTTCAAGAATTCTTCTTCCCGAAGGAACCGGAAGAGTTAATTTTGCAACTTCTTTCATTGCATATTTCACAATGTTTGCACAACTAGGCATCCCTACTTATGGAATACGTGCATGTGCAACTGTACGTGATAACAAAAAAGCTCTTAGTAAAACTGCTCATGAGCTATTGTTTATTAATATTGTAATGAGCATCATATCATATGTATTTTTGTTTGTCGCCTTGTTTACTGTGCCTAAACTTAGAGAAGATAGATTTCTATATATAATTGTAAGTTCAACAATTTTCCTTAGTGCTATAGGAATGGAATGGTTGTACAAAGCGCTTGAACAATATACATATATAACCATTCGTTCTCTTATATTTAAAGTAATTGCATTAATAGGAATGTTTATGCTTGTAAAAACAAAATCTGATTATGTTATATACGGAGGAATTACCATTTTTGCGGCATCGGCATCAAATATATGCAATTTTATAAATGCTCATAAATATATATCTTTTAAATTTATTGGACATTACTCGATACGTCCACATTTAAAAGCAATTAGTATTTTCTTTGCAATGGCGTGTGCAACTACCATTTATACACATCTTGATACCGTGATGCTTAAATTTATGGCGACAGATATAGATGTGGGATATTATGGAGCGGCAACAAAAATAAAAACAATTCTTGTTAGTGTAATCACATCTCTTGGAACAGTCCTTCTGCCAAGAGTTTCATATTATATAAAACAAAATATGGTTGATGAGTTTTATCGTATCACAGAAAAGGCTCTGAATTTTGTTTTTATTTTAGCAATGCCACTCTCTTTCTACTTTATGGTATTTGCAAAGTATGGAGTTTTATTTTTATCTGGTAATGAGTATGAAGGTGCGATTTTACCAATGCAAATAATAATGCCAACATTGCTTCTGATAGGAATTACAAATATTCTTGGTATTCAAATTCTGGTACCACTTGGAAAAGAAAAATATGTCCTCTATTCTGAAATAGCTGGTGCAATAGTTGATATTATTCTAAATGCTTTATTAATTCCTTTTATGCAAGCATCTGGTGCAGCAATTGGAACTTTAATTGCTGAAACTGTAGTGTTTATTGTTCAATTTATAGTGTTAAAAGGATCGATAACAACTGCTTTTAAAAAGATTAAATATTGGAAAATTATGCTTTCTATATTAATAGGTCTATTAGCATCATTATGGTGCATATATTTGAATTTAGGAAATTTTATAACACTTATTATTTCCGCATTTCTTTTTTTCTTGACCTATACAGTGGCTATGTGCATCATGAAAGAAAAGCTTGTTCTGGAGATATTATCCCAGATTTTGAAAAAAATCCATATTTTATAACTGCTTCTTCAATGCACTCATAGTATTAATAATTACTTAAACACAGAGAAAGTGCAGTTTACTCTTGTAATGGTATATATTCTATTAGTTTATCCTAGCCAAAAAATAATGTTATAGTAATTTTTTAGAACATGAAAGGTAGGTTGAAAGTGAATATAATTAATGATTCAACTCTTAAAGAAGATATGGAATTTATAAGCAACAGTATGAACTTTAAGCAACTTGAAGATAAAACAATTCTATTGACGGGTTCTACAGGACTTGTAGGATCACAATTACTCAGGGCACTTCATTATTGTAATAACAAATACAATTTAAATTTGACTATTGTAGCAATCGTAAGGAATATATCAAAATTTGAAAAAATGTTTGGTATGATAGATAAAAAGGATAACATTATTCTTATTCAAAGTGACATTACAGATATAACTGAAAACAACATACCCTCTAACATCTCTATTGATTATATTATACATGCTGCAAGCATTACCGCTTCAAAACAAATGATTTCCCAACCTGTAGATACAATTATGACTGCATTAATGGGAACGCACAACATACTTGAAATTGCAAAAAAACACGCTGTAAACGCATTTGTGTACATTTCTTCAATGGAAGTTTATGGTTCTTTTAATGATGAAACATATGTACATGAAGATACAATGGGATATATTAATCCCCTGGCTTTGAGAAGCAACTACCCTCTCGGCAAAAGAATGTGTGAAAATATGTGTATTGCTTATAGTGAACAATATAGAGTTCCAGTACGAATTGCAAGACTTTCACAAACATTTGGAGCTGGGATTCTTCCAGGTGAAAATAGGGTGTTTGCACAATTTGCAAGAAGTGTTATTTACAATAAAGATATAGTACTTCATACTAAAGGTCTTTCGGAAGGAAACTATTGCTATACAAGGGATACTATAACTGCAATTCTTACAATAATGCTTAATGGTGAAAATCAAAATGCGTATAATGTTTCAAATGAAGAATGCCATACAACAATAGCTGATATGGCAAAAATGGTTGCATCAAAACTCGCAAGCGGACAAATAAATGTTATTTTTGATATTCCAGAAACTAATAGCTATGGCTATGCATGTGATACAAAAATGAAATTAAATACAGATAAGCTCAGAAAATTAGGATGGAAACCGAGTGTGAATCTTGAAGAAGCATATAGAAGATTAATAAAAAGTATGATTGAAACAAGAATGACTTTATAATAAAGTTAAAAGGAGAAAAATAAAATGAACTACAACTACCTTATCGTCGGCTCCGGCTTATACGGAGCAACAATTGCCCAGCAGGCAAAAAAAGCCGGAAAAAGCGTGCTTGTAATAGATAAGCGCCCCAATGTAGGCGGAAATATCTATACAGAAAAGGTCGAGGGCATCAATGTACACAAGTACGGTGCACACATTTTCCATACCAATAACAAAGAGGTATGGGACTATGTCACAAGCTTTGTTGACTTCAACCGATTCACAAACTCTCCGGTGGCCAATTACAAGGGAGAGCTCTATTCCATGCCATTCAACATGTACACATTTAATAAAATGTGGGGCGTTGTGACTCCCGAAGAAGCCGCAGCCAAAATTGAAGAGCAGAAAAAAGAAATCACTGGTGAGCCGAAAAATCTGGAAGAACAGGCAATCTCGCTTGTTGGACGAGACATCTACGAAAAGCTTGTAAAAGGTTATACAGAGAAGCAGTGGGGACGAGACTGCAAGGATCTGCCTGCATTCATCATTAAGCGGCTCCCAGTTCGCCTGACATTCGATAACAACTATTTCAACGCACTCTATCAAGGCATTCCCATCGGTGGATATACCAAGCTGATCGAGAAAATGCTGGAAGGTATTGAAGTTCGGCTGAATGTTGACTATCTGGAAAACAAAGAAGAACTGGATAAGCTCGCTGAAAAGGTAATCTACACCGGTCCGATCGATGCGTATTTCGATTATAAGCTGGGTACTTTGGAGTATCGCTCTGTCAGATTTGAGAATGAGATTCTTGATAAGCCAAACTTCCAAGGTAACGCAGCTGTAAACTACACAGACAGAGAAACTCCCTGGACAAGAATCATTGAACATAAATGGTTCGAGTTCGGCAAAGATGAAAACGGAAACGATCTGCCGAAAACAGTTATTTCGAGAGAGTATTCTTCGGAATGGAAACTTGGAGATGAACCCTACTACCCCGTCAACGACGCTAAAAACAGCACACTGTATGAACAGTACAAAGCCCTTGCAGAAGCAGAAGACAATGTCATTTTCGGTGGCCGCCTCGGCGAATACAAATACTATGACATGGATAAAACCATAGAAGTCGCCCTCGCCGCAGCAAAGAAAGAACTCTCCTAAATTATTGATACCATTTCAGATATTGCCTATCCCCATATTCCCCCAATGTACCGCCCACCAGCGGTACATTTTTTATTGCAATTCCCCCAAAAGTATGATATAATAAAAATAACACACTTCATTCTAAGGAGTATCTATCATGACCATCATCGTAACAGGCGGGGCCGGCTTTATCGGCTCAAATTTTGTATTTCATATGCTAAAAGCACACCCAGACTACCGCATCGTTTGTCTGGACAAGCTGACCTATGCCGGCAATCTGTCCACACTGGAACCGGTGATGGACAATCCGAACTTCCGGTTTGTCAAACTGGACATCTGCGACCGTGAGGGCGTGTACAAGCTCTTCGAGGAGGAAAAGCCCGACATCGTTGTCAACTTTGCGGCAGAGTCTCATGTAGACCGCTCTATCGAGAACCCGGAGATCTTCCTCCAGACCAACATCCTCGGCACAGCGGTTATGATGGACGCTTGCCGGAAGTATGGCATTCAGCGCTATCACCAGGTTTCTACCGACGAAGTCTACGGCGATCTGCCGTTGGACAGACCGGACCTGTTCTTTACCGAAGAGACCCCCATCCACACCAGCAGCCCCTACTCCTCTTCTAAAGCAGGTGCAGATCTGCTGGTACTGGCTTATCACAGAACTTATGGTCTCCCGGTAACCGTTTCCAGATGCTCCAACAACTACGGCCCGTATCACTTCCCGGAAAAGCTGATTCCGCTGATGATCGCCAATGCCCTGGCTGACAAGCCGCTGCCGGTTTACGGCAAGGGCGAAAATGTGCGTGACTGGCTGTATGTAGAGGATCACTGCAAGGCAATCGACCTCATCATTCACAATGGTAAGGTCGGCGAAGTCTACAACGTAGGCGGCCACAACGAGATGAAGAACATCGACATTGTCAAGCTGATCTGCAAGGAACTGGGCAAGCCGGAGAGTCTGATTACCTATGTCACCGACCGTAAGGGCCACGATATGCGTTATGCCATCGACCCGACCAAGATCCACAACGAACTGGGCTGGCTGCCGGAAACAAAGTTTGCAGACGGTATCAAAAAGACCATTCAGTGGTATCTGGACAATCAGAAATGGTGGAAGGACATTATTTCCGGCGAGTATCAGGACTACTATGAAAAAATGTACAGCAATCGGTGAGGGATACAGATGAAAGTATTTGTAACAGGTGTCGGCGGACAGCTTGGTTTTGATGTGGTCAACGAACTGAAAAAGCGTGGCTACGAGGCAATCGGCAGCGATATTCTGGATGAAGTTACTGCGGACTGTGCCTATGTCAAGCTGGATATCACCAACGCAGACGCCGTTGAAACAGCGATCACAGAAGCGAACCCAGACGTTGTCATCCACTGTGCCGCATGGACCGCAGTAGATGCTGCCGAGGACGAGGAGAATCTCCCCAAGGTACGTGCCATCAATGTGGACGGAACTCAGAATATTGCAAATGTCTGCAAAAAGCTGAACTGCAAGATGATCTACATTTCCACCGACTATGTTTTCGATGGACAAGGTACAGAACCATGGCAGCCGGACTGCAAGGACTACGCACCGCAGAATGTCTACGGACAGACAAAGCTGGACGGTGAACTCGCAGTAAGCAGTACACTGGACAAGTATTTCATTGTCCGCATTGCCTGGGTATTCGGCAAGAACGGCAAGAACTTTATCAAAACCATGCTGAACGTGGGCAAAAAGTACGACACCGTGCGAGTGGTCAATGACCAGATCGGCACACCGACGTATACCTACGACCTGGCACGGCTGCTGGTGGATATGGCGGAGACCGAGAAGTATGGCTATTACCATGCCACCAACGAAGGCGGCTATATCAGCTGGTATGACTTCACCTGTGAGATTTTCCGGCAGGCTGGGTATTCCACCAAGGTGGTGCCTGTCACAACAGCAGAATATGGTCTTTCCAAGGCAGCAAGACCCTTTAACAGCAGACTGGACAAATCGAAACTGATTGAAAACGGTTTCACTCCCCTGCCGGATTGGAAGAATGCACTGGAAAGATATCTGAAGGAGATTACAGACTAATGGGACAGATTACAGTAGAAAAGAATGTAGGCGGCATTGAAGGGCTTTGCGTCATCACCCCTACCGTTCACGGCGATAATCGTGGATACTTCATGGAGACTTACTCCCAGAGAGACATGGAAGAGGCTGGGATCCATATTGACTTTGTACAGGACAATCAGTCCTGCTCCACCAAGGGCGTACTGAGAGGACTGCACTTCCAGAAACAGTTTCCGCAGACAAAGCTTGTCAGAGTCATCAAGGGCAGTGTTTTTGACGTTGCTGTTGACCTGAGAAAGGATTCTGACACCTACGGCAAGTGGTATGGTGTGGAACTGACAGAAGAAAACAAAAAGCAGTTCCTGATCCCCAAGGGATTCGCCCACGGCTTTCTGGTACTTTCGGATATTGCGGAATTCTGCTACAAGTGCGATGACTTCTGGCATCCGAATGACGAAGGTGGTCTGGCTTGGAATGACCCGGAGATCGGGATCGTTTGGCCAGAATTGGTTGGAAATTATAATGGCTCCGCCTCTGCTGAGGGCTATGCACTGAAAGATGGCACGAAGCTGAATCTGAGTGATAAGGATCAGAAGTGGGTTGGATTAAAGGATACATTTCAGTTTTGAAAAGGAGTAATCGGATATGAAAGGAATTGTTCTTGCAGGCGGCAGCGGCACACGGCTTTATCCGCTGACAAAAGTCACCTCGAAACAACTGCTCCCGATCTATGATAAACCAATGATCTACTATCCCCTGTCCACACTGATGCTGGCAGGTATCCAGGATATTCTGATTATCAGCACACCTGACGATACACCACGGTTTCAGGCACTTCTCGGTGACGGCAGTCAGTATGGGATCAATCTGTCCTATAAAGTCCAGCCCAGTCCAGATGGACTGGCACAGGCTTTCATTCTCGGCGAGAAATTTCTCAACGGAGAGGCTGGCGCAATGGTTCTGGGCGACAACATTTTCTATGGAAACGGATTCCGAACACTGCTCAAATCTGCTGTAAAAAATGCAGAAGAGAACGGCCGTGCAACGGTATTTGGTTATTATGTCCCCGATCCGGAACGATTTGGCGTCATTGAATTTGATGAAAACAACAAAGCGCTCAGCATTGAAGAAAAGCCATCAAATCCCAAGAGCAATTATGCAGTTACAGGTCTTTACTTCTACCCGGCAGGCGTCAGCGAAAGAGCAAATACTGTTAAACCTTCGGCTCGTGGAGAACTGGAGATCACCACACTGAACGATATGTACCTCAACGACGGTCTGCTTGATGTGCAGCTGCTTGGAAGAGGTTTTGCATGGCTTGACACTGGAACCGTTTCAAGCCTGCTTGATGCAGCAAACTTTGTAGAAATGATACAAAACCGCCAAGGAATCACCATTTCAGCCCCAGAAGAAATTGCATTCATCAACGGCTGGATCAGCAAAAATGACCTGCTCCAATCCGCTGAGGCTTATGGAAAGAGTCCCTACGGTGCACATCTCAGAGCAGTGGCTGAGGGAAAGGTGAAGTATTAAACCTGAATTTGCAGCTTTATCAATTCCCCTCTACATTTTCAATGGCAACCAAAAATGGCAACCTCCCCCAAAAAAGCCCGAAATTGCGTCAAATCCACCCCAAATCCCGCAAGTTCGAATCTTGTCACTTCCCTGCATCATCAGCAATAACACGTCACATAACACAAAAACGCTGTACCCAGATCACTCCGGGTACAGCGTTTGTCGTTTTATCTGTCTTATTGTTTTGTCGTGTTATGCAACCGGCAGAGAAGTGAAACTTCTCAGCAGATACTGCATAATCACAGTTACATCCGTGTTGTCCAGTTCGCTGTCCTTCTGGCAGTCCGCATTGGCGAGCTGCGTGTAGTTCAGCTGTACGCTGCCGTTCAGATACTTTTGCAGCAGAACGGCATCCAGAATATCGATCGTGCCATCGCAGTTGACATCGCCGTAGAGCGAAACATAGCTCTCGTCCACACGACCCATGTCAATGTCAGTGGTAGTTGTCGGTGCTGCGGTGGTCTCTGCCGGTGCCGTTGTATCCGGTGCGGCAGTTGTAGTTGTAGTCGTTGTGGTTGTAGTTGTCTCTTCCGGTGCAGCCGTTGTAGTTGCAGTGGTCTGCGCACTCTCCTGCTTGAGGTAATCCATGGAGCAGTAACCGCTGACGCCGTTATAGGAAACCGCTGCCCACTTGCCGTCTGCGGCAGTGACTGTTACCTTTGCACCGTTGGGAATGCTGCCCACCTTAGAGGCAGACGTAGACGGCGCACTGCGTATGTTCAGAGAAGATGCAGTCACGCTGTAGGTACCAGCATAGCTTTCGCTGAAATTGGCATCCGAAGGTGCCGCAGTAGTTGTGGTCTCTGCCGGTGCAGTCGTCTGCGGCGGCGCTGTGGTCTGTGCAGCCTCCTGCTTGAGGTAATCCATAGAGCAGTAGCCGCTGATACCGTTGTAGGAAACCGCTGCCCAGCTGCCGTTGGCAGAGGATACGGTCACCTTTGCACCGCTTGGCAGTGTGCCGACCTTTGCACCGGAAGTAGACGGTGTGCTGCGCACGTTCAGCGAAGATGCAGTTACCGTATATGTACCGGCATAGCTCTCTGAGAAGTCAGAGGTATCTGCACCGCTGCTGCCGTTGTCGCCGCCGGGCGTTGCCGCAGCATCGCCCCAGCCCAGAGAAACAATGGTGTTGTACGCATTGTTCAGACGGCTGGTGTAATAGCTGGAACTGTTGGCAAGCGCCGTGCTGTGCAGCTTGGACAGCGTTACACTGCTGTAAGCGCCTCCGTTTGCAGCCGCATTCAGAATGCGTCTCGCTACGCCCATGCCCCGGTTATACAGCTCTGCATAGTAGACCAGAACGCCGGCATTGGAAATGCCCAGATTCTGACCAGCGCTGATATAACCCTGCACATCGCTGTACGCCAGCGCATCCTGCTTGGACTTGCCTGCCGCAGTGGTCAGCAGGTTTGACGCTGCCGTACCCTCTGCCGCAGAGAACGTCCGGGAATTCCAGCTGGAGGCAGTCATCACTTCGTTATAGAAGGTGCTGCCCAGAATCGACTGTGCCGAACCGGTGTCCGCATTGGCGATAGAACGCATCAGCTGAAGCGCCCGGTCGGCGTGCCACTGTAACATACCGATGCTGACCGCACCGTTGTCATTCCGGTTGATTGTACCATAAGTACCCTCACTCCGGGAGATGATCTGTACAGCGGCTTTTGTCATTTCGTCCACGGAGACCGCAGATGCCGAAAACGATACGGCAAAGGACGAAACGACCAAACCAATAATAGTAAGACAGGATAAAACGACTGCCATGATTTTTTTACGCATAAAAACGCTCCTTTGTGGTGTTTGCGCTGACAGCAGTCGCTGCATCGCAGTACGGCAAGGAACTGCCGCTGCAATGCACCGCAGGAATACGGGAAGTATCATTTCCCATTCCACACAGTTTGCGGCACACGCCTGTCCGGTCCGAAGGCGGAAAGGTGTACTGCGCTCTGCCGACATTGTCCTGACGGATCAGAGGATCTGTCGCAGTCCGGACAATCCGCCCGAGATGTGCCATCTCTTGAAACTTGTGTGCCGCCTGCATTGCACCCGCCCTGTCCGTGTGTACCGGACAAAAGCGGACGGCAGACGTGAATTCCCCACGGACCAGCGAGTGCTTGTCCACGGGGCGGTGGTCACCGTACAATTGCTATTATACCACGTTTGTAACCGTTTTGCAAGACTTTCCGACCGGATTTTCCGGAACTTTTGCACATCTGCACAAAATCTTCTGTGGAATCCTGGGACTATCTCACGAAATCCGCACCCTTTTCCGGCAAATTTTGAAATCTATTTTGTAACTTTTTAAGGAACTTTGTCATAGTTTGCGCAGACGCCACGGCAGTCCAACCACCAAAAAGCGGCTTTCCCTGCATGGGGAAAACCGCTTTTGTCGTTCTTTCTGACCGCAGCGTTACTGCAATGTAATGCTGTTTATCAGCGTATCTGCAAATTCTGCCGCACTGTCCTCCTGGTAGCAATAGCGGATCGCCAGCATTTCGGGATTGTCGCCGGTCTTGTTGATGAACCATGCCACGCTGGAAGTTTTGTCAGCGCCGGCGTTGTGGTTGATGACCATTTGATATGCCGCATAGCCCAGCACGGTGCATTCCTTGGAGGTTACCAGTTCATTTCCGCCTGCCCCGACCCATGCAGACTGGTTCTGTTTTATGGCGGCATAGAATTCCGTATCCGAAACGCTCATAGACTTTGCTGCAATGAGCGCATAGTCCATGTCACGGTTCAAGAACAGGTCGTAGTTGTCGAAACTGGAGGTTATCGTCTCCAGCCCGTAGGAACTGCTGGTATCCGTCAGCCGCTCCCAGCCCTCCGGCAGGCTGATCTGATAGCCGATGGCATCATTGGAATAGGACAGCGGCTCCGGTTCCGGCGCATCTGTCAGCTGGTCGTTTTCCACCACATAGCCGTTCTGGTTCAGATAGATGTGGTCTGCCAACTTGTCCCGGTAGTTCTGAAATTCACCGGTCATGTCCCGCATGGAAAAGACGAACAGCTTGTTCTCCTTCGGGCAGTTTGCCGCCAGGATGGTCACATACGCATCTTTCCCGGCAATTGTCCCCAGCGTCTCTCCCACATACGCCTTGCAGGAAACACCGTCCGCATTGGGGATCTCCGTTTCCCGGAAATACTGCACCTGGGGCAGTGTGGTCGAAAAGGTCAGCAGTTCAAACAGGTCGTTCTCCTGGAACGCATCGAACGTCTCTTCCGGCTTGGCATCATAGACAGCTGCCACAATGCAGTCATCGGTCTCCGTCCCATTAAAGGAAAGGTGTCCGGAGATCGCCGCCCTGCTGCTGTCCGCCGTAAAGCTGTCCGGCACTTCCACCGCACAGCCCACGCCGTCCATGGCATACGGTTTCAGCTGAAAGTCTGCCTGCTCCACCGCCGGGCTTGTCTCTTCCGCCGCAGAGGTTTCAGCCGCCGAAGACGACTCGTTCTGTTTCGCCGAGGTGTCACGGGCGGCAGTCTGTGACTTTCCGCATCCGGTCAGCAGCAGCGCAAACGCCGATGCCACGGCAAGGACGCCTGTCCAGATCGTGTTTTGTTTCATGTCAGATCTTCCTCTCATTTTTTCAAAATATTTTTACCACAAAGATAACATATATATCTTACCATATCTCTTTAGAAAAGTCAAGATAATACAAAAAACGGCTCTTCCGCTCCGGGAAGAACCGCTCGTTCTGTTTGTATTACGCCTTATCCCCGATCCGGCAGCGTATCAATGATATGCGCCAGGAACTGCATCAGCAGAATGGCGTCCGTACCGTTGATCTCGCCGCTGACATCGCAGTCTCCGTTGCTCCGCTGCTGGCTGTCGAACGATACTGCACCGGAAACCGCCTTATTCAGCAGTACAGCGTCTGTGATATCCACTCTGCCGTCTACATTCACATCTCCGTAGAGGATGCTCTGTACTGCCGCTGTGGTGGTTGTGGTCCCCGAGGAGACTGTCGTCTCTGTGGTGGTCTGCCCAGATGCACCGACCCGGATCGAACCGCCCACCGTCAGCGGCACGCCCGACAGCCCGGTGAGATTGTCCGTCCAGCGGGCATCCTTGCCGCCGGCAGAGCGTGCAGACAGGTTCACCACATAGACATCCCCGTCCTCTGCATCCTCCGGCAGACGGAACCGGACATAGCCGATCTTTCCGGCAGGCACATTTCCGCCGGCGCTGTTCGCCCACCAGATAAAGCGGTCACCCTGTCCGGCAATGCCCATGCCCTTATCTGCGCCGCTCTCCACATAGGTCAGACGGCTGTCCCAGGTGATGCCGAAAGCGATGGTAGAATACGACCGGTCTGCGGAAATGGGCAGCTCTACGATGTTATCTTCTGCCGCCAATTCTTCCGGGGTCACGGTAACATTTCCCACGGAAACGGTCAGATTCTTTCCCGGTGCGGCAGAGGTTGTGGTCTCTGTGGACGTTGTTACAGATGTAGTTTCCGTGGTCTGTGTGGTGGTGTGGTCTACGATCTGGATAGAACCGTTGCCGGTAGTAATGCCGCCGGAAGTGCCGTCAGAACGGTTCCAGCCGCTGGATGCGCCTGCCAGCACATCGGCATAATAGGTATCCCCGGCAGCCGCACTCTCCGGCAGCTGGAAGGTGATCCAGCCGATCTCGCCGCCGGGAACATCCTCGCCGGTCAGACTGGAAACGGAATAGCTGGAATAGCCGTCACTGGACGCAGACATTACGTGACAGTCCTTGATCTCACAGCCCACCTGTTTCAGCTGGCTGCTGGTTTGGACGGCGAACCGGAGCGAGGAGAACGAATCCGGCACATACAGGGGCAGCTTGACCCGGTACTGGTTCTTCTCCAGATCCTCCCGGCTGATCTGTACATCCAGCAGTGCCACGTGGAGTTTCTGCGCCTCTGCGGTCGTGGTAGTGACTGTGGTGGAAGTCTCCGGCGCAGAGGTAGCGGTAGTCACTGTTGCAGAAGAGGTGCTGCCGCCGGTAATGGTGATGGAAACATTGCCGCTGCACTGGATGCCGCCGGAATTGCCGCTGGCATCTGACCACTGCATCGTCTCTTCTGCTGTGGTCTCCAGCGTATAGACATCGCCCGGCTGTGCATCTTCCGGCAGGCGATAAGCGACAACGCCTGCGTTTCCTGCCGCAATGTCACCTCCGGCGGTTCCCCGTACCACACACGTGGTACGGGAACCAATCAGACTGCTGTGTACACTCGACAGTGCGCCAAATCTTGCGCCGTCAAATACCAGCCGCTCATCTGCGTTCACGCTGAACTGAATCTTGTTAAAATCTCTGGAGGCATACACCGGAATATTGACAATATAATTTGCCTTTTCCAGCTCTTCCAGTGACAATTCTACATTGTGAAATGACAGGTAAAGCTCGTCATCCGTCAGTTCCGGGCGTGTTGTCGTCTGAGATGCCTCTTTCACGGTCACTTCTGCGGCATAATCTGTACCGTTTACCGATGCGATAACAGATGCAGTGCCTGCGGATACTGCCGTCACGGTATTGCCGCTGACCGTCAAAACAGAGGAATCGGAAGAGCGCCAGCTTGCCGAAATCGGTTCTTCCGCAAGGAATCCCTTTTTCTGCTGATAGGACATTTCCAGTTCCAGCGTCTGTGTTTCACCCACTGTCATTTCCTCCAGCCCCTTCGGCTGAAATGTCAGATCCGCAGTTTTTACCTCGATCTTCTGCACACAGTCCCCATAGGTGAAGTCCAGGGAATTTCCGGAACCGACAGAATTATACTCCGCACAGGTGGTATTCGGATACCGTGCCAGCTTGGTATAAAATGTGCCGATGCCGACCCGGGTGTTTTTCGGGTCGATCATGCTGGTATAGTGTCCGGTGACACCGCCGGTGTTGTTCAGATAGTCCGATTTTTCCTCGTACCACTGTTCGATACCGTCCAGCACGTTCTTGCTGTAGTTCCACGCCAGACACTCGCCGAACGAGCGCATCCCGTTAGGCGAATAGATGTTGAAACAGCTGTTTCCGTTTGTGCGGACATGACCCATGGTCTGAGAACTCTCTGCCGCACGGATTCGTGCAATGTATTCCAGGTCATCCGACCACTGGATCGGCACATAGTCCGAGGAGGTCAGCGCTGCGCCAGTGCTGGGATTGGGATAGCCGTTGTCGCACGCCTCTTTCCGGTAACTGTTTATCAGTTCCAGCGCCTCGCTGATCTGCTGGATATACGTACCCGGTATGCCCACCAGCGTGGTGTCCGATGTGCCTTGGGTCACGTCGGTCTCCAGCACAGGCAGGGTGGTTTCCGCATTTACCACGCTGTGCAGCGACAGCCCGGTGACCAGCAGAACCACGGACACCACTGCCGCCGCCATCCGTCTCAGCAGACCGGCGCCGCTGTGGGTATCCCCGGCAAGTCTTTGTTTGGTTTTCTCCATCTTCATTCTTCTCCTTTTCCTGACGATCTGCCTCTTTCGGCAGAACTGGTATTTCCTCTTGTTGTCCATTATATCATACTGAAAATAATGAAATGTAAACTTTCCATTTCTATTCAGCGTATTTGGCGATTTTTGGCGTTCTACACAAAGAAAAAAAGCCGCTATGGGTGACTTTTTACAAAGGCGACACCCACAGGCGGCGTTATATTGCGATATGTTCCGGAAATGCCGGGAGCGTATCCCCGGGCGAGACACAGCAGGAGACCACATGACCGCTTTCCAGCCGGAACTGCCGGAACTGCCAGCCGTCCGGATGCGCCGTGACCGTTTCGCCGTCCAGGGCAAAAACCGCCGTGTGGAGCGGATAGGAAATGCCGATTCCCAGCGCCTTGACAAAGGATTCTTTCAGCGTCCAGAGCCGGAAAAAGGATTCGTCCGGCACGGGGCTTTCCAGCACAAACCGGGATTCATCCGGCGAAAAAGAGCGGTGCAGCACGCCGGGCCGCAGAGGACGGATAAATTCGCAGTCCACCCCCAGGACGTCATCAGAGATGCCGCACGCCGCCAGTCCACGGCAGTGGCTGAGGTTAAAACAGATCTCCGGGTGCGCCGGAAAATAGGGCTTTCCATGAGAATCCCGTGCGATATCGGGTAAGGGCATATGGTAAATGACCTCTACTGCGTGGGTAAGGAGCGCATAGGCGGCGGCGTGTTCCAGGGATTTTTCATGTGTGGGGAGCTGAGCGGTGAATAGGCGCATAGCGGCTTTTTCCTTTCAGAATGCGGCGGGTTGTTGTATCGTACTGAGGAGTCACACTGCCAATCGTGTAATACGTTGCCTTGCAGAACAAGGGTAGGCGAAAAGCTTTTCTTTTTTTGCTTCTTTTTTTCTTTTCAGTAAAGAAAAAAAGAAGAATAACTCTTGGGAGAACTTATTGGCAAGACAACTCCTCTGCCCTGTCGGGCATCTCCTCTAGAAGAGGAGACCTTTTGCGTGGCAAACGCCATAATAACAACATAAACCATCTGCACAAGAAATATCTTGAAAATCAACATTACAAGTACAGGAAAAGGCAGACAAAGGCGTTTGCACAGCCAGAGGCGGACAGCGAGGCACGAGCGAATTCCGCCGAACGGTTTTTGGGAGTTGTCCCTAGGACAGTGTTTCCAGAAATTAAGGGGCGATGCGAGCATCGCCCCCTACATTTCTCTTTTCAAAAGGGACAAATCGACTCCTCTGCCCTGTCGGGCATCTCCTCTATAAGAGGAGATTTTCTTTTGGCTCCTCTGCAGAGGAACTGGCAAGCCGTAGGCTTGACTGAGGAGTCTCGGGCGAACAATGTTCGCCCCTATGAGAAACCTTTCAAAATGCTACGGAAACAGCCTGCGTGCTACAACAAAAAGGCACTTGACAAATACTGCATTCTAGCGTATAATAGAGATAAAGAGAGGGCATACCAGTAGACGGTCTGCTCCCATCAAGTTTTAGTTATAAAATAACCGCCTAAGTTGGGAAGCTGGGGCGGTTATTTCTTTTTGTATGTTAAGTACGCAAGAATCGCACGAAAAACATTGCAAAGAATGCTTACGATAAAGGAAATGACATCCATCACCACGCATCACCTCCCATCGATTATAAAATCATGGGAGCAGAAACAAACCGCCTACCGTTATTGGTATGCCCTCAGAATTTTAGTATACCATAAACGACAAAAAATGTCAAATAAAAGCCGCATCAATTGCAGAGACAAACCGTATCCACCCCTGCGCCTTCCCCCTAATTGATAAAATAATCCAGCACCGACCGCAGGGTCTCACTGGTGCTGTCCCGTGAAACCACATTCTGCACCATGACCGGATCGTCCGTGATGATACTGTCCACGTGGAGATTGCACAGACTGCGCACCTCCGACACGCTGTTCACCGTCCAGGCGAATATCTGCTTGCCCTGCTGATGGGCTGCATTGACCACCTGGCTGGTGACGAACACCTTGTTCAGACTGAATGCGTCCGCATATTGCAGGGAGTAAAACTGCCCGTATGCCACGCTCATCAGATATCCGGTGCGAATATCCGGATTCACCTCTTTCACCTTTTTCAATGAACCATAGGAAAACGATGTCACATAGCAGGCATCCGTGTAGTGATATTCCGTGATAAGATTCGCCACATCCTGCTCCAGGGTATCCGAACCGTGCTTTGTGGGCTTGATCTCGATGTTCAGCTTTGCCCGTTTGTCCACAAATTGCAGTGTCTCTTCCAGGGTCGGGATACGTGCGTTGGCATACGCCGGGTCAAACCAGCTGCCGGCGTCCAAATCCTGGATGTCTGCATAGTTCACATCCCAGATGTCCTTGTTTACGCCGGTAGTGCGTTTCAGATTGGAGTCGTGCATCACCACCAGAACGCCGTCCTTGGTCTGCTGCACATCCAGTTCAATGAAATCCGCACCTACGGAAATGGCATCGGAAAACGCATAGAGCGTATTCTCCGGCGCATCCGCAGACAGTCCCCGGTGCGCCATAACGGTGGGATTCTGGAACAGCGTCAGCTGGAAATTCGCCTTGCCGGTGAACACGCTGTACACATAGGACAGGTTCAGCCCCAGGGCTGCCACCGTGAAACAGCCGGCAGTCACCAGCGCTGTGCTGCGGCGAATGGGCTTTGCGCTCCGGCTCAGAGGAATGGGTTCCGGCAGGGCCACCTCTGGCAGCTGGGCGCAGCGCTTTTCCAGCAGTGCCGTCAGATGCGCCATGCAGATGGGCGTTGCGAAGAACGAAAAGCTCCACAGCACCAGCTGTATCAGCAGTTTCAAAATGCGCATCGCCTGGGATGTGATGACATTGCTGTTTCCCGTCCCGTGAATCACCATCAGCACGCCCAGCATGATAAGGCATAAAAATGCCAGCAGCACTGCAAAATAACAGCAGTTCCACAACAGCACGGAGAAAAACGTTTTCCAGAAACGTCCACGTACCAGCTCGGCGCTGGCGGCTCTGGCACTGCGATAGCTGCACTGGTTCTGGGTAAACAGCACGCTGGAAAAGATCCAGCGAATGGAGAGCAGACAGCACAGGACGATCACCGCCACATAGATGGGCAGGAGAAATTCCTTTTTCGTCATATAATAGGCGAAAAAATCCGGGATTCCCATTGCGGTGAAAATACCGGAAGTCGCCGAAAACTGCATGAGCGGGATCAGCACCAGCAGGTGCAGCACCAAAAGCGGTCCGCCGCCCCGAAAAAAATGCACCAGGGAATGCAGTCCGGAGCGCACCATATGCCCCAGCGTGACCCGAACACCTTGCTGCCGGGGCTGGCGGAAACAGGTACAGACTGCCGAGATCTCGAACAGGGTATACAGCGCCGCCAGCAGAAGGATCACTGCGATCAGCAGAATGGTCCAGGGCGAACGGAGAAATTTCACCAGGTTGGATGTGGTGAGATAGTTCAGCTTTGCGCCACGAATAGCAAGCTGGATGAGTCCGGCACACGCCGGGGCGATCACCAGCACAGTCAACACTTTCCACAGCAGTTCAAACAGCAGCAGCGGTTTCCAGTGCGATGTCAGCCGCCGCAGTCCCACACGAAACTGATTCACAGCCATTCCTCCTTCCACAGAATTTGCAGGCAAAATGCGTTTGCCTTACCTTATTTAGTGTACCACAATTTTTTTGAAAAGTCAACGACAGCGCCGGCTGCGATGCTACAGACAATCACAGTATACCCTTTGCCGCTCATAAATTGCATGGAAACAACACGGCAAAATGAAAAAGCGGTGCAGGACAGGCTTTTGTGCAAGCCCTGCATCGCTTTTTCACAGATTGAAAAGAGAAAAATAAAGAAAAACAAGTGTGATAAAATCTTTTTTTATACGCCGCCTTAGCTGAGCAGTCCACGCTGCATCAACAGCTGCATCAGCAGCAGTGCGTCCCGGCTGTCCACATAGCCGTCTCCGTTCAGATCGGCGCTCTGGCTCTCATCCCCGTCCGGGGTGACCTGTCCCACCAGGATCTTATTCAGCGTTACCAGGTCGCTCAGATCGGTCTGGCTGTCTCCGTTCACATCGCCGGAAGACTGATTGGCTGCCGCCAGGACTGTTACCTGGCAGGAATACACCTGCCCTGCATACAGTACGGTGACTTCCGTCGTGCCGGTTCTGCCGCCGACCAGTTCGATCTGCGCAGCATTTCCGGTGGGAGAAACCTTTACCACATTGGGGTCAGAGCTGAGCCAGACGCAGTCCTCGCCGCTGCCGTCCGCCGGATAGAATTCCAGACGGCTGGTCTGTCCGGCACGAATGGTAAGCGTCGTGCGGTTCAGCCGATTCCCACGAACCGTTGTGCTGTGACTTGTGGTAGTTGCCGGCGCAGTCGTTTCCGAAACTGTAGTTGTCGTCTCGGATTCTGTCGCAGTTTCTGTTGTCACTGTGGTTTCCGTCGTTGTCTCTTCGGCGGTGCGGCTTTCCGAGGTGGTCGTCTCCGCCGAAGTGGTGGTTTCTGTGGTCGATTCTTCCGCAGAAGTGGTTGTCTCTATGGCAGTTGTTGTCGTCGTTGTGGTTTCCGTGGTGGTTTCTGTTGTGGTTTCCGTGGTCTCTGCCGGTGTGGTTTCCGTGGTGTCCGGATTTGGCAGGATGCGGATAGAGCCGGAGACCAGCGCCGGAGACGAAAGCGAGCCGTCGGCGGATTCCACCGTCGCCACCACGCCGCCTGCAGACAGGCTCACGCCGGAAAGGGTGATCACATCTCCTGCTTTCAGATCTTCACTGAGGCGCAGCTTGAGAACGCCCAGGTTCTTGTCCCAATAGACATAGCCGCTGGACGGGTCTACACAGTTGAACTCCAGCCACGCCTGGTTCGGGTCTGTGGTAAAGTCTCTGTTTACGCCCAGGACGGAAATATCCGTACTGTCCAGCACACTGGCGTGATCTACGCCCTTGTCCCATGTAACACCGAAAGAGATGCCGGAAATGCCGCTGTTTCGATTCAATGTAATGGGAATATCCACCAGATAGCTTTTCAGCCACAAATTATATTCGGTGATTTCCACATCGCCGATCTTCACCGTTGCCGCAGCAGTCAGCTCATCGGGGCTGACCAGCTTGATCGAACCCTTCTGCATATTCAGATCGCCGTATGTTCCCTTGGTGCTGACGATCATCATGCTGTCGCCCTCATCGCTGGTGTCCGAAGGGGTCAGAATGATCTTGTCGCCCAGAGAAATATCCGAGCGCACCCGGAACGTCAGCGTACAGAGTTCCGAACCGGTAAAGGCATCATACGCCCCACGATACAAAAATTGCAGCCATACGCCGTCATCGTTTTCATAATAGGACTCCATCATGCCCAGATTTTTGGTGTCGTCACAGGTACAGCTGACAAGACTCAGATCATTGGTGTCCCACTTCACGCCGAATGCCAACTGGGTAAAGCAGCTGCCCTCGGTAATGGTAATCGGAACAGAGACCAGATAGTCGCTGGACTCCAGATCCTCCATTGCCACATTGATCTCCGGCAGTATGACCTTGCCGAATGCAAAGGGATTGGCTGCCTGTGTGGTTGCCGCCATGATCTTGCCGTCCTGTATGGTAAGCGTTCCTGCCGCACCGGAACGGTTTGCGACCGATGCGGTCTGTGTTCCGTTCTGCATACAGCCCGTGATGGCAAAAGACTGTCCGGGCTTTGCGGTGTCCGGAATCGTAAACCGCAGGGTACAGATCTCCGACCCGGTATAGGGCGTGCTGGAGATGACATGAATCCACCCCACGCCGTTTTTGTTGTCAATGGTCGGGATCAGAGACAGCCCTTCCGGGGTATCTCCCGACGGCGGCTCTGCGGTGACCTTGCTGGTGTCCCAGCGGAAACCAAAGACCATGTCACAGAATCCCGTATTTTTGGATGCTGTGACCGGAACTTCTACCATGTAGTCATGTTCGTCCAGATCACGCATACTGACCTTTACGCTGCCCAGCTCCAGGTCTACCTCAGATGCCACATCGTCCACAACGGTGATCGAGCCGGACACGATGTTGACATCATGCGCTTTCATGGACGGGTCTGTATACTGCGCCGGGTTTCCGGCATAGTCGCTGTATGCACCCTCTAATGTAAAGGTATCGCCCACTTTGACATCGCTGTTGAGCAGTGCTGTCAGCGAGCAGAGGTTGGTCTCCTTGCAGTCCGCCTCCAGGAACATCATCCAGATCTGCCGCTTGTCATCCGAAAACGTCAGCACAGGCAGCTGAATATCGCCGGTACAGCGTGCGCCTTGGACGGACATTTTTGTTACGTCCCACTTTACGCCAAACTGTAAGATCGAAAAACCGGTATTATTGGGCATAGTTACCGGAATTGTGACCTTATAATGATTCTGGATCAGCTGATCCAGCGGAATTTCCACGTTTCCGATATAAATATCTCCCATGTTTCCTTCTGTCTGGGATGTGGTCTCATCGACGGTCTCAAGATCGTCCACCGCCCACGCTGAAAATGTTTTTTCCCCTGCAAGCACAAATGTTGTTACTGCAAGCAATATTGCCGTAAAAATTGCCAGTATCTTTTTATGGATGCGTTTCATGATATATCCATCCTCTCCATGCAAAGTGGGAAAACGCACGAAATCTTCTCTTCTTATTATAGCACTTTTATATAATTACGTCAACGGTTTTTGCCACCATTTGTATAGTTCAACAAATAGGCATCCCACTTTTTGTGTGTTTGGTTCTTTTTGGTCGATTTTCCTTCTTATAGTCAGTGTACCATGATTTGCATATTTTGTCAATTGACGGAATGTATAAAACAAACCAAATGTACTGTGCAATTCTTATTTGAATTTATGGAATGGTCTGTAGATAAAGCGTGACGCACACAATCGTCTTTTACGGGAGGACAGCAAAAAGCCGCACCGTCTTCTGCTTGTACGCAGACCTGCGGTGCGGCTTTTCCATGCGTTATTGTATATCCGTTCTATGCGCTCCGGATCACTGATTCAGATAAGACTTTACCAATGCCTGGAGCAGCTCATCCCGGTCAATGTGACGAATCAGCGTTCTGGCATTATTATACGTGGTTATGTAGGTGGGGTCCTCGGAGAGGATATAGCCTACAATCTGATTCACCGGATTATATCCCTTTTTCGTGAGTGCATCATATACAAGCATCAGCGTTTTCTTCATCTCAATCTCTTTTTCATCACTGACAGAAAACGTCATCGTTTTATCATACATGAAAATTCTACCTCCTTCGGAACTTGAGTACTCTCTTATTATACCCGAAAACCATGCAATATACAAGGGATTTCCCCTTTTTTTGCCGTTTTGCAATTTTATGCACCCGTTTTTTTGTGCAGTTTGACGAAACCAGCCGGATATTTCTTCCGCCCAGCCCTATGTAGCCGGGAAAAATGCGGTGCCGCACTTTTCCCGGCGGCTTTCACCGCACAGGCGGAATTCCTAGACTCAGCCCTCAGCGCCGCTGCGCTTTACGAAAGAATCGCAGTTGGTACATTCCGGAACTGTGGGATTGGACTCGTGGGTACCCACGCAGATGCAGTCCAGACCGCAGTAGTTCTCGTTGACCATGTTGTGCTTACACTGGGTAACGGAGCAGTGGATGTTGCTGTTCTTCTTTTTGATCTCCATGACGTTCTCTCCAATTCTAAAGGAAGTTACCGCCGGATCAATGCGCCGGGCGGTACACTTTCAGTATGTCCGGAAAGTGCCGGGTTATACAAAAGGATTTGAAACAGCCTTATCCTTATTTCCCGTTTTCCTTTTTCCAGACCAGGTATTCCTCATACGTGCCCTGGCGGTCGATGCAGCCGTCCGGGGTGATCTCGATAATGCGGTTTGCCACAGTCTCCAGAATTTCGTGGTCGTGGGAGGACAGAAGAACAACGCCCTTGAAGTTCACCAGACCGTTATTGACGGCGGTAATGCTCTCCAGATCCAGGTGGTTGGTAGGTCTGTCCAGCAGCAGCACGTTGGAGTGGAACAGCATCATCCGGGCAAACATACAGCGCACCTTTTCGCCGCCGGACAGCACCTTTACCGGCTTATAGATATCGTCGCCGGAGAACAGCATTCTCCCCAGGAATCCCCGGAGGAAGGTCTCGGTCTCGTCTGCGGTGGAATACTGCCGGATCCAGTCCAGGATGGAGTCGTCATTGTCGTTGAAATAAGCGGAATTGTCCACCGGAAAGTACGAAGTAGAGGTAGAAACGCCCCACTTGAACGTACCCTCGTCCGGCTCTTCCTCTTCCATAAGGATCTTGAACAGCATGGTGATCGCCTGCTCGCTCTCGCCGATAAACGCCACCTTGTCGGTGCGTCCCAGGGTAAAGCTGACGTTGTCCAGCAGTTTCACGCCGTCCACCGTCTTGGAAATGCCGTTGACCTGGAGAACTTCCTTGCCCAGTTCCCGATCCATATCGAATCCGATAAACGGATAGCGGCGGCTGGATGCCGGCAGTTCCTCTACGGTCAGATTATCCAGCAGTTTCCGGCGTGAAGTCGCCTGCTTGGACTTGGACTTGTTGGCAGAGAACCGGGCGATAAAGGTTTTTAGCTCGGCGATCTTATCCTCCACCTTTTTGTTCTGCTGTTTGATAAGGCGCTGCATCATCTGGCTGGACTCATACCAGAATTCGTAGTTGCCCACGTACATTTTGATTTTGGTATAGTCGATGTCCACGATGTGGGTGCAGACGTCGTTGAGGAAGTGACGGTCATGGGAAACCACGATGACCGTACCGAAATACTCGGACAGAAAGTCCTCCAGCCAGGCGATGGCGTCAATGTCCAGGTGGTTGGTCGGCTCGTCCATGAGGATGATATCCGGATTGCCGAACAGCGCCTGCGCCAGCAGGACTTTCACCTTTTCGTTACCGGACAGGTCCGCCATCTGCTGATAGAGCAGACTTTCCGGCAGACCCAGACCCTGGATCAGCTTAGAGGCGTTTGCCTCTGCCTCCCAGCCGTCCAGTTCGGCAAACTCCGCCTCCAGCTCCGATGCCAGGATGCCGTCCTCTTCGGTGAAGTCCTCCTTGGCGTAGAGAGCGTCTTTCTGCTGCATGATGTCATACAGCCGCTGGTTGCCCATGATAATGGTATCCAGGACAGTGTATGCGTCGTAGGCGAAGTGATCCTGCTTGAGGACGCTCATGCGGAGATTTTTGGGGATGGTCACCTCGCCGGTGGTGGGCTTGAGCTGACCGCAGAGAATTTTCAGAAACGTGGATTTTCCGGCACCGTTTGCGCCGATGACGCCGTAACAGTTGCCGGGGTTGAATTGAAGGTCTACATTCTTAAACAGCGTGTCGCCGCCGAATTGCAGACTGACATTGGAAACAGTAATCATATTGTACTTGTACCTTTCTATCATATGCGGCGGGTCGCCGCTGACCTTTCGCCCCAATTTAACATTCAAAAAGGGCAGTGTTACGGCGGCAGCAGCCGCCTGTTACCCCTCCGGGGGATTTTTGTTGTGCGTAATCTAATCGCATCACACTGCCAGTCGTGTGATACATCGCCTTTTTATAAAAGGGTAGGCAATAAGCTTTTCTTTTTTTGCTTCTTTTTTTCTTTTCAGTAAAGAAAAAAGGGTGATTTTTGCAAATCCCTCTGTCAGCTACGCTGACATCTCAGCACAAGGCACACCCTGCGGGCGCCTTTTCAA
>ERZ857965.175-NODE-175-length-102563-cov-6.457184_pt1 | contig 102563 bp, 152 predicted proteins | sample MGYA00519758_ERZ857965 | MGnify/ENA primary metagenome ERZ857965 (study PRJEB31778, sample SAMEA3449381) | human gut metagenome | biome: human gut; feature: human-associated habitat; material: faeces | place: United Kingdom | collected 2010/2012 ...
TAATTAGTAAATTTTAATCTGTTAATAATTCTTTTAACTTTTCACGCGCTTTATTTAGCCGTGATTTAACTTGAGACTCTGAGAGCCCAAGTTGTTCAGAAATCTGTTTGTAAGACAGGTTCTGAATTGAGCGTAGCTCAATTATATTCCTATACTTCCAACGAAGTCGCGACAAGGCATTTTCTAAACTTACACTTTTCTCTGCGAAGATATAATCTTCTTCAGGTGAATAACCGGCCGAGTCATTCAACTGTAGAGAGTTGGCATCGTCGTCAATCCAATAGTTCGCTCTTTCCTTTTTAGTATGTCGAATATAGTCTATACTACTGTTGATAGCTATTGTCTTTAACCACATCTCGAAAGATATATTATTAACATAACTATCTAGCTTACTAAAAGCTTTAGTAAATGTAACAGATAATAAATCATCTGCTGCATCTTTATTATTCACAATATAATAAATAGTATTGTAAATAACTCTGTTAAAGCGATTATAAAGCTTTGTGAAGGCAGATTGTTTACCTTCTTTCGCCTGTTTGATCAGATCGAAAACTTGTTGTTTTTCTTCATCTGTCATATGTACGGGCATTGTGCTGAACTGATAATCATAAGAGTATGAGACGCTAAATTATATGATAGAAGTAACTCTTATTTGACCTGTTCAACGGTTAGTGAATATAGGGCCGATCAAAGCCCTATACTCTTAAAATGGTAATCCCAGTTCATATTTACAATGATATTCGATATAATCCTTTGAGAACTTTTGATAAGTATCCCAAATACATTCCATAAACTCTCTCTTCATATCCATAGATATCTTTGCAGGATTGAGCTTATTAATCATTCCGCACACTATTCTAATGCGGACATTTAAGGTAAAATTGGAATCTACACCTATTTTCTGAAGTATATTGGTATCATACCAATATAAAATATGGTTTACTGGCTTATCAGTCTTAAAGGATGCCTTTCTCTCTCTTTCTGCAAGACTAATATATACCCACCATGATGCTCTCCAGTGAAATAGATTATATCTTTTACCCCATGGAGTATATGCCCTATTTGTAATACTGTATATTACCATTTTCTTTCTTTACTTCTTTGGCTAGTTTGCAAATAACTAGTTGTGCTTGTGCAGCTGACCAACCAGTTCTATCCATAATATACATCTTAGTACTCATAGTTCCTCTTCCAGGAATAGATGTATCATTGATGTATCTACGTTTAAATTCGTTATACTCATCATCTGTTGTGATGGGCATCTTACTGCCACGCATTGATCTTCTTTCAATGGGTAGCTGACATACTTCTGATCCTTCGTATGGATAACATACATAGCTATCTGGATGATTATATATACTCTGGATCTCATAGGATTCTTCCCTTACTTCTCTGAATTTTGCATTCTGAAATGCTTCATTCATGATAATTGCAGATGTTATCCTCAAATAAGGAGCTTCACCAACAACTACTGCTAATAGTTCTATATTACTTCCGACAATTTGATATACGCCGGGTCCATTTAATCTCATGACTTATTAATTTCTTTTTTAAAGTTATCTACTATACCAGAAGCCTGATCAAGAGTTAAGTTTGGATATTTATCCAACACTTTATCTATTGCTTCAATATCTGATTTTGAAGAGTTTAACATTTGTTTGAACTCTCTTTCTTCCTGTTTGGAATCAAACCAAATCCACCATGGTACTACTCGCATTGATATTCGATTTCTTTAATTTTGTTAGTAAGTTTTTCCCATTTTACTAAGTCGATATCTGACGCTTCAACATAGTAAACTAGCTTATCAGCCGATATATTAAATACAGACCTAATATAACGCATTCCTTCTTTGTAATGATATCTATTTTTATAGATACGAGGAACATTAGCATGAAGTCGAGTTATTAACTCACTCTTCATTTTCATTTCAGTTGCGGCTTTCTCCCACGATTCTGGAAGATTCTGCCTAATAAAGTTAATTAATCCCATTTCAAATTAATTTATTGATTAAACTTAATTTAATTGTAGTAAGTGGGGATTCGAACCCCTACAGTCCTAAGTCACTTACTCCCGCTTTTTACGACATTAGCTTAGCCGTTCAGACTTATCACGCTACTAAGCGTGTATAGTCTGTTACATAACTTGTATTGCCAGTTATTCGCATTATTGACCTATTCTATCTCTCATTGTCGCAGTCAAAACCATAATGCCCCGTATTAAAAATAATTAATTTCTTCAATCGGGAATACTCCTGAAAAATATATAGAATTTATCTCTTCATTTTCTTCTAGATACGGTTCAAATTTGTATTCAGCAGTATATGCCATAGTATTAACTTCGAAGTCATCTGGTACTTCGCGTACTTCCTCTCTGTATTCTCCAGTATCTTTATTTTTGATAACTGCGTGAATCTTCTTAGGAATATCTACATAGAATCCAGAACAAGTATGAATCATTAACACATGAGCATTTAACTCTTCACTCTTCTTCTTTAATTCAGTTACGTAGTTATTCATTTCCTCTTCTGTATCGAAGTAGTACTTTCCTTCTTCATAACCGTGGATGTCTTTATATTCTTTGTTATAAAAACCTCCCCATGTTTGTAAACTAAACTTCTTTTTCATACTATTATATTTTATGTGGAGCATGAGGGGGTCGAACCCTCGTCCTAACGACTGATTAATAGACCTAACAGTCAATTGTGAGTATGTAGGCGACCAAACCTACATACTCTTGGTCTTTTATTTTATGTAACAACGTTTTGATAACTTAAGCTTGGAAGTATAAGATACCTTGCGGCCCCTATACGGCATGATGTCTAGCATCGCACTATTCCAAAATGTGCTGATTTGATATCATAAGAATGCTATTGCATAATATACTCATCGAGTATAGAATCTGTATTTATATATTGCGCAATTTATAATTACATCCTCACGATCTTAGGCACATGATCAGTGGCACGTTGTCATACTGTCCTGCTCCGGCATCGGTCGTATTGCTACGCCTTACACTTGTTTGCACGTGTGTTAATTCACACTATGTATTTACTAATGATACTTTTGTACTATATCTAGCCAACCAAGTTCAAACTAAGTATACATAATCTAGACTATGTAGTCAGTATTTCTACTGCTAGAGTACTATGATTTTGGACGATGCGGGGAAATTACATAGACATACTATTGTATTTCCAATCGTAGCGGGCACTCGGATACTGATTATACAGTTTCTTCAACTGTTCATCATACCATTGACCGACTTCGCGAATCAGTTTGTTAGCCTCTTTATAGAGCTCTTGACAATCTTTTTCGTAATCTTCAATAGTGATACCGCCGTTTCGTAACTTGTCATCCTTTTCGGAGAACTTCTTCAGATAGTTGAGCTTGATTTCACGCTCTTTGTCTGTTTTCTTCATACTTAAGTAAGTAGATTTACGAGTATATTCACTACGTAGAGTAGTTTCAACCAGACGTTCTGTCAGTTCTTCTTTACGCTTCTTAGCAATCTTTTCGGCTGCTTCTTTAGCAGCTTCTTCAGTTACCGTAGAACCGGTGTTGATGACTTCTTCAATGTTTTCTACTGAAATTTTGGTAACATCTGCTACCGTTGTTTCTTTTCCTGCCATTTTTTGATAATGTTTAGAAGTTGAACTTTATGTTAATAATCTCTAGATCTTTACAATCTATCTTGGAAATGCAGTTCTGAATGATTTACAACATTTAGAATACATTTCATCAAGTAATTTGCCTGTTACTTCTTCGAAGTTAGGCTTTACATCAGTGATCTTTTTCTCTACAATTTTGTAGGAATTAATCTTCATCTTGTAGCGTTGATTTTTATTTCCGCTGAACAAAATGTAATGAGCTGTTTCTTTCGGAGCAGTAGTTCTTTCAGGCATTCCGGTAACAGCAAACAAAATCTCCTGATTTCCAGAAGTTTTGCGTACGAATTTTAATGCAATTCTTTCTTTTTTAGCCATAAACTTGATATTTATTTGTTTTTACTTGCAAGATATTCTTTGTGAAGACGTCTCTTGCGTTGTTTACATGATTCACGTGTTTCAGCTTTTACCTCTGCACGATTTTGGTAGGCTAATTTTCTCTTTAGTTTATTCTTATAAATAACTTGAAAATAAATAGCTTGACGAAGTAAGTTCTTTTTGACTTTTCTTCGATACTCGTCAATACGTTTAGCTGCTTCTTCAGCACTGTATCGACGTGCAATTTTTGTTACAATTCTTACTTGTCCCATATTCTTGATAAATTGGTTACTAATTAAAAGAACTGCTCTGTGTATTCATATCTCTTATTTCACAGATAACCCCTATCCTTCTCTCCCTTTATCTATAGATATATAGATTGCCGTTGAATAGCCGTTACATTTAACATGTATTAGGGTTTTGGTATATTTGCAGTTCTTGGGTTGATTGGAATCCACCATACTAACAATTTAAGTTAGAAATATATAACAGCGGGTAGAGGCTCTGGCGGAACCTCTTCTTTGTTATTCGTTGCCATTCTGAGTTTACACTCAAGATCACATTCACTACAGTTGATAATATTATCTAGTGTAGGACAATCGTTAGAAATTGAATTTAAAGTTTTCATGATCGTCTCGACCAAATAAGTGTTTGACAATCAATGGTTTGCATAATTTTGCAAATTCTTGTGCTGTTTCTTCGTCTTTAAGTTCCAGACAAGAACCGACAAAAGCAGCGGCAAAACCGAGCCCATGGCCAGAATCCACAGCGAGCAAACCGGCAGGTTTTCTTTCATCCGTGTAATTCCATCCCCATATGCAATATCGTATTTCTTTGGGATTCATTACTTTGGGTTTCCAGTCTCCATTCAAAGCTTTTGCAACAGTTTCTAACTTGATGAAATTCCTAGTTTCATCTGATAATTTGTAGCTCTTATAATTGGCTACAGGACGTATGCCAAGTAATTTACAGGCATCTTCATACGGATGTTCTTTACTTATTTCCATGACTTTTTGCGATTGTAAGGTTCCATTTTCTTATGTTTAGGACGTTTTTTATAGTCCTGTTTCACTTCCTTCTCCTTCTTTGCCATAGTTAAAAGAATTTACAAATGTTATTGATCTCTCTTAAGTAGAGAGGAACATTTGATAAGTGATACGAATCGAGGATTTTAGAATGTGCTGGCGTGAGCTTTCCAGTACTGATCAAATACTTTAACACTTCTGTATTGTGCTGTCTAAGGTCGGCATCATTGAGAAATCTCTTAATGAATTCTACCTTAAATGTGCTTTCATTACTGAAGTTTACTGGATTGCCTACTGTCTCTGTAATATCACGGCATAATCTAAGTATGCTGTCATCAATAGTATTTACTTCTGCTTTGTTCAACACATGAGCTGTTAAAGCTTTAGAAATACTGTTTTCATCAAGACATAAAACGTCTAATGAACAATTTACATCCCCAGAAGTATACTTAGAGATAGTTTTAGCTATCTCTTCTACAGCTTTAGATTCACTGTTCGGCTTAAAATCTCTGCTTAATAGAATTACAATTGCTTTCATAATTATTGATTAATTACTTTTATTTCGATCTCATACTCTTCTAATTCTTTCTTAATCTCATCAGTAGAGAGATTAGAATTAATTTCTAAGTACGGAACGAGTTGAATTTCTTCACTTGGTTTACTTCTAGCTAGCCGTTTGGCATCACTAAATGTTATACCTAATATTTTAGTTAATGCTAAGATATTAGCATAGAGATGACCAGTATGTAATATCATACTAGTAATGTGCCTTTTGGATTCCTGTTTTTTAGTTTTCATTTCTTCATATACTTAAAATTTTATTGTTAGTACTGACGACGTGCCTACAGCGCTATAGGCAAATTTGTTAACGGAGAATAGTATACAGCGCTATATACTAGACTAATACTACTACATATTAATCTCATCTTCACAAGTTATTAAAGAAATCATATTAGCAATCACCAAGTTTTAAGTATTCCAAACAACAGATATACTAGGGAATAGCAGAAATAGCGGCTAAGCTAAATCTTATCAACCCACCTGATTTTTACGTCCGCACGATCATAACAAATTATTCTGGTATGCATATTGCCAATAAGTGCATACTCTTACCTGCAATCTTTCAGAACTCTTTATTACTTACGCCCCACAGGCTTGTCATTTACTGAAGACTAGCCTACTTTCACAAGCAAGCTAACCAAATCTGTTTTCTTCAAATACTATTCGATTATTATGCAAAACGCTGATCTCTAACGCCTTAGAGAGTCTCTTGGATTCTTCACAGAATCCACGGTAAGAATATTTTTTTGGATATCTGCGCCAGTTTTTATATCTTTAAAATGCTCTTTGTTTGATTCGTATATATAAACTATGTCACTGTTAGACAAAGATGTCCCATGTGCCATAAGAATATCAACAAGAATCGCTTCAGGCATTGCTAAAAATATACTATCTATGCGCATACCTTCCTTCACACTCTCTCTAAATTCGAGAACTTCCTGTATTAACAATACAGGTTCATGAGCTTTTGCAGTGTCAATGCAAACTGATTCGTCTTCCGACGTAACAATTTTAGCAATAGGTTCATGACACAGAAACACTATTACTCCAGTAGCGATTACTAATGCAATGGCTACTAATATCGTCCAAAAACATCCATTAGACGATTTTCTTACTACAGGATATTGATCTTCATTCATCATATTAGTCCTCCAGTTCGTCTAATAGGTTTGATACTACAGATGGTGTTTCAACAATCTCGGTTTCATCACCATTTATGCAAATGTATGATCCACCATCAGGGTTACCACAACAGTAGTCAAATGAACGACTTGTAAACACTAACTCTTGACCGTCCGTAGTATGGACTGTAACACTTTTTTTCTTTTTCATTTTGATAATGTTTTTGTTAATAAATTATTTAATAGTATCACCTACAAAGTATACATCTATATACAAATAGTATGCGACATATGCTTCATATTCATCACCTGTAACAGGATTTACTAAACACAGTACGTATGTATCATCGTCTTCTTGATACTTATTACTTACTAAATAGTGTTTATACCTTACTTGTAGATCTACAAAGCCTAATGGTTCATATTTCTTTTTGAAATTAAATGGTGAACCAAATATTGCACCTGCAATAATAGCGAGTAGAAGAGCGACACACAGGAAATTACTTATTCTGTTGAGTACGCTTCGATGTTTAGTCATTTGTACTGTCATTTATTAATCTCCTTCCATAGTTTTATACAATCGTATATAGTAAATACTATTATTACAATTGTTACGATAATTAATAGAATTTGAAATATTGCCATTAGTTAGTATTATCATATCTTTCATCTAATACATCAATAAGAGCATCTTTATAAGCTAATAGTAATAGATAAGATAGTAATTGGTGTATGCTGTTATTAGGCGTATTTAGCGGTAGATACTCTAGAGAAGATAGTATTTTATTACTTACAGTTATTAATTCGTATAAATCTTCATTATTAAGGTATAGTTCTTCATATTTATTCATAATTATGATATTTTAGTTTGATATTCTTAAATAATTTTTTTAAATACATTAGCTTCACATGCAAACCAGGAAGATTTATTAGAACATGTTACTGGACACTATCACCACGTTGAGGTTGTATTTGTTGATAGTGAAAGGTGAGCCCGTGACAGTAAGCCCACCTGTAATTTTAATTTATGCATAACCCATTAGAGGTCACTACTCTTTTTTAATTTATTATGTTATTCTTTGTCTTTAACACAATAGTATATAATTATAACTATTATGATTATTCCTCCAGCAAATTGTATTTGTGACCATTCCATATTATTATTCTTTAAGTTTCTATCTTTATTATACTTAAATTTGAATAAACAAAAGAAAGCTAGTCCGAAGACTAGCTAACTAAAGCTGAATTGGATTTAGGGTATCATTGCGCCTTGCTGCTGTGGCTGCTGTGTAAACGTGGGAGCTTGCTGTTGAACTTGCTGCTGTACAGGTTGCTGTGGCTGCTGGGTGAATATTGGTTGTTGACCTCCAGTCACATCGTCTTCAACCATAGGTGTTTTCTCAATACCTTGTGGTTGAACAAACTCACAATAGTTCTGAAATTGTGCAGTACCAAGTTCATTTACAGTATAACCCTTACGGTATTCAAGCTTACCAGTATCTTCATCTTGGTAGAAGATAGTGAATACACTTATTGATGTGTAAATTACTGGTGAAGAACCGTCAGCATTCATTACTTTGTGACCTGCTGGATAAGCTGGTCTACCTTGTGGTAATAATGGTGTTGGTTTGCGTGCAGCAACTCCTACAAGATATTTCTTGTAGAATGGTGCAGATGCAGTCCATTCGGCCCATGCTCCATTGAGGTATGCTAAATCATCTGGTAATGGTTGGTCAGTTTGTGCTGAACCTCCGTTTGCAGTTGATAAGTATGGCTCATATAATTGTATGAGACCTTCCTCAAATACTGGTGGCAGACTTCCCATGGATGCTCCCCAAACACCACCTGTTGGTATTAGAGATGCAGTTAAGAATCTGCGTTTACCGTCTGGGTTAATACTTGGGTCAATAGTTTTATTGCCCTGTGCATCAATTCTCTCTCCGACTTTGCGGATTTGTACATTCATTAATTTGTAACGTGCCATAATACATGTATTTTATTGGTGAATAATCATAATAGGGTCTAGTTTATTTCATTCAGCAAAAAACTAGTAAAAAACTTCCCAGTATCTCATCAAGACTGAGTTTTTCTCTTGATGTGCTATATATTAGTCTGAAGGACTAATAATATAAAAACTAGCTCTTTCCACAGGAGCTAGTGAGACTGTCTGGCTTCCGATTCCAAGCTCTCTCTTTTCTAGGGTTTGAGATTTCCCTACGAACTTTTCGTACGTCCGCATTTATTGGTAGATGTGGTTGACTTGCCCTGTGCGCAGCCCTTTATAGATTATGAAGGATACAATATGTATTCTATCACAATCTATCTTATAGATACTGCATTATCAAGTATATCACTTATCTCGCCAGTTGTTGTTGGTTGTGTTTGACTTGCTTCCTGTTTTAAATAAAAGGGCAGCCCGAAGACTGCCCAAGACTAGTTACCACAAGTAGAGAAATCTAGCTATGCGGATGACTAATCCACTGAAAACTATACCTACTTTTTTACCCTGTTCTGTGTAAGGAAATTGTTCAATAACCAAGGGTTTAACACTAGAATACAGTCTAATAACATAATACTTTCTTTCCATATCTTGATAATTTAAAGTGAATAAATCATTGAAAAGTTCTTTTTGACATCGTGGAAGAACTATAAAGACCACATAAAATATGTCATTCGAAGAATGAATCTACATAATCGTAGTCCTCTTCTGTAGGCTCAAAAATGCAATCAGATAGATACATAAACTCACAATTTAATGATACCAAATGAAGTAAACAGAGGCTGAAATGCCCCTGTTACTTACGTAATAAACTTATCATGTATGCTACTATGAATATGAAGAAGCAACCAATAAAGATATAAGCCAAGATAGGATAAGCACAAATTAAAGCCATAATTGATAATGTGAATTAGTTAATAAAAGTCAGTATTCTTGTGTGAGACCCTCCTAAGACACACCAAACCACATTAGAAACACGTTCTAACGTACGACTTTGCTTGGAATCACTGAGTGACGCAAAGTGCCGCATGCGAATACTGACGGGGGACTTTCCCCATCTCTAGGTAGCCGGGGCTGACTTGGGGTACTGGTAATCACACGCAACCCCTCTCTCAAAATTTTACCTCCCCTAAAAATTTTTATATAATTTTTTGTTAAATAATGTTAAATAATCACTGTTAAATAGCTCTAAACATTGTTAATAATTGTTAACAAATAGGTAACCAAACCCAGGTATTAGACGTTTATATGGGGGTAAGGGGGTTACTAAGTAAGTAGTATATGGTTAGTTTAACATACAACTACTCTTACTTTAGATTATTACTTTAAAGTATAACTATATGGAAGATAAAGATTATTTACTTTCTAGAGTAGAAGAATTAGAAAGTAAATTAAATAAGTTAGAGACACGTTTCAATGATTTCTATAGATATGTGATTACTATAGTAACAAAGAAGCCATGGTATAAATTCTGGTAATATGATAAAAATAGAAAATAAGTTATTACAGTTAATAGAGAATGCAGTAGATGCAGAATTATCATCTAGAAGCCCATTACTGAAATCTTACTCTAAAGAAGTAAGTGTATACGTTAGTAAAAACACCTTTAGTAAGATAGTAGAACAGATGGATATTAAGTTTAAGGATGTGTCTACTATAGATTTTAGGACTAGTGGTGGAGTAACGGTATCTATTTATATCGCTAATATTCCCGATGATATGTTTGATATAGGTATATTTAACAGTTGATTTATGAAAAAGATAAATAGCACAGCTTACTCTGGTAAGTATATAGATTATGATAATAAGAAGTATTTCTTAGCACCTGAGAGAAGTACTTTAGGTTGTAGTGGTTGTTCCTTAGTAGGCAAAGGGAAATGTACTAAGAAAGTAACAGATTACTGTACTCAGGGTTATATTCTAGTAGAAGTAAAGTAACATGTTAGTAGATATTAATACAGAATTAGGTATGACAATATACGATCCAGAACTAGCAGAGATAATTAAAGAGCGTACTCCAGTAGATATAGCTGGAGTATCTTATTACATAGAACCTGCAAAAGGAGGTTCTTGTGATGGTTGTGTGTTCAATAACGGTAAGAAATGTCCTCAGAGAGCTATTACTTTTTGTACTTCTAATGGTGGAAATATACTAGTTAAAGCGGAACCACAGAGTAAATAATACGTTATAAGGGAATAAACTAAGTTAAAATATTATGGAAGATAAAGTACTAGAAACAGTAGTTAACGGCATTAAGTGGAATATGTTAAAGGATGTGTTGGTTAAACCACTGCCTGCAATTATGGTTACTAAGGAGTTTACAGAACAAGTACCTAACGGTAAAGTAGATGAAGAAGGATTTAACGAGTATGATACTAAGACAGAGATAAAAGAGGTAGAATCTGATTGGGCTACTGGCATCGTACTAAAGATTCCTTCACATTTAAAAGATGTTGAGTTCAAAGTAGGTGATACAGTTGCTTATAATAAGAAATTTGCAATGTATTTTGACCTAGTAAAAGATACTCAGTTAGTGAAACCTTATGACCTTATTGCCGTTAAGTAATATGTTCAATATATTTCTTAACCTGCTGAAAGGCACTGAGAGCTCGACCTAAGTCGAGCTTTCTTTTTATATGTTAATTAATTGTTAACAAATGTTAAAAGCTATTAACAATTTTAACATTGTAGCGTTTATTAGGCATATGGAAAAATTAATGGTTATAGGTCTCTGCTTTTCCATAATATGGCTTGCCATATGGGGACTTAACGATAAAAATAAAAATTAATATGGAATACACTTTTACGAGAGATTTTGGCTTTTTTAAAGCAAACGATACCCTTACTTGGGATGAAGAACTCAGTGCTTTTACTATGGATGTAAAAGACGAGAATGGTTTTAGATCTGCAATGCTTGATGAAAGAACAGCTGAAGACATGTATAATGAAGGAATTCTGTCAGCTGGTATTAATCCGAGTGATAAAGTAAGTAAAACTGTTGAGTTTATTGATACTCTTCTTGATACTTATGCTAAGGACTATGAGGAGATGAAGAAAAAAGCCGATAAAGGTGAAGTTCAACCGTGTGTTAAAGTTGAAGCTGAAACCGTTTATTATAATCTTACTAAAGTATTAACCAAAATTAAAGACGAGTTAACGAATGAATAAATTAGTAAAAACGGTATCTAAATCCGAATTACTAATGGAGTTCTTAAAAAGTCTTAATGGAATACTTGACTTAACTAATAGGGAGATGGAGTTGTTAGCCTGCTTAATAGAGTTAGATATTAACACTCCTAAACTCCCTAATATTGATAGGAATGTAATATCTACTGAGAATAGAAAGTATGTTAATCGTACTTTAGGCATTACTCCGGATAATTTAAGTAGGTACATAGCTAAGTTTAAGGCTTAGGGCATACTACAGAAAGGTAGAGGAGAGAGTGAAGTACATGTAAATAAGGCTTTAATTCCAGAGATAATCGGAGATAGAGTACAAGTAACAATAATACTAAAAGTAAAGAAAGATGAAGATGAGATCACTGCTAATTGATGCAGGTTCAATCATACTTTGGAAGGACTATAACATACTGAATAGATTATGGCATAAATTGATAGGTAAAACATTGCCGTTTAATAGATTCTCTTTAGTAGGGCAGAAGACAGAACTGCTTACTTCGGATAAACTGGAAGATGTTATAGTATACGAACCTATAAGAAAGTATAGCAAATTAGAGAGTAATAAACTAAAATGTATATCATATAACTTAGCTTCTACTAAGGATTGGAATGAAGTAGTTACTGTGATTAACTTAATTAGACCTAATACTCTGAATATTGACAGTAGTGTTGAGAAATGTAAATACTACAAGAAAGTTGACTGGAATGAGAAACTAGACGAGTATATATACTAAATTAAGTAATAAGTATAATATACCATATCAAGTAATAGAAGTAATATGCAACAGTCCATTTAAGTTCGCGAATCAATCTATAAGTAATTTAGACCCTAAACCAGTCATGTTTGCTTACTTAGGTAAAATAAAGATAAAGAAACGTTATGAAGAAGATGCCAAAAGTAGATGAGTATGACCCAGTAATATACCCTAGAATGTTATGGGTAACTGGACAGTTAGAAGGGTTAAATAAGATATTCACGTTTACTAAGATGAATGATACTTCTGTAGAAGCAGAGAACGGATACAGAGATTTACTAGATAGCTCAGGAGTATTAGCAACATGCCCAGTAGTCAGGAAATCTGATAGAAAGAAAGGCGTGGTAGTAATCATATTAGATTGTAATGAACTAATACCTGGTGACGAAGCGCACGAAGCAGTACATGCAGCAGATTATATATTTGATGAATTAGGTATGTACTCACAGTCATTTGCAGAACACAATGAACAGTATGCTTACTTAGTTGGATGGATAGCTGGTTGCATTAGTAAAACAATAATAAAATTAAAACAATATGACACACGAAGAGAGTCTGATGATGTGGAAGATAGAGCTTGACAACTTTAATAAGTCAGGTATTGACAAGGCTTCCAAAGATATTAAGAAACTATATGAAGTACTTGATAAGGTAATTACAACCGGTACTATTACTTATGAAGATTTTACTAAGGACATGATAGATGAACTAACTACTTTAATGGTTGAGGCCGGTAAAGAGGGTAAAGAGCTTGATAGAGCTACCGAAGTTGATACTATTTGCAAACGTTTAACTGAGAAGTATGAAGCGAAATATAACGAGGGAGAGCCTGTAGAAGGAGATGAGGAACTTTCAGCAAATAATTCACAGGTACAAGACGAATCGGGAGTATGTGAACCCGAATGTGCCTCTGAAGAGAGCAGAGGAGATACTACAGAGATTGGTTAAAGAAGATTATTTAGGTTACAGAATATAATATGGAAAAGATAATCGTAAATAGTTATGGAGATGCAATTGCACTTAATACAGAAACTAATGAGATAAGAGAGAAGATCGAAGGACTTAGTTATGATACTATAATCAGAGCACACGAAGATGCTCAAGTAATAACTAAAGATGAAGTAGTAAATGTTAATAAAGGAGAATGGGTTATTACTGTACACAGATGGAGCGAAAAAGGTAATAAAGCTAAAGTAATAGTAATATCTGATCCTGCTACAATTCACGATCTGAACGAATGGAAAGAAGAACTTGATACTCCAGATTTAGCCGGAATATCTTTAGACGAAAATATTAATGAAGCTGTTTGATATACTTGGTGGTAAAGTAATAATTCATTCAGACGCCTTAGGTATCCCATGTTTTAAAAAGATATGGGATGCCGATAAGGCAGACAAAGAGCATGCTACTAAAGTAATCAGTTACATAGTATTGAAGAACAAATGGGATAGCCCATATGTACTCAGTATGAACTCTGATTCTATAGAGACTAAGCTCAAAGAAGAATTATTCAACGATGTCAACTACAGTCTCACTGATGATGAACTGCTCTGTGAAGAGCAATATAAGCAATTCTGCGATACTAACTTACTTAAGATGTTACGTAATATGCGTCGTAAACTAGATAGTTTTAGCGATTACTATGAACAATCTCTAGGTGAGGAGCTAGATGAAAAAAAGATCGAGAAGTACTTGGCTGGATTCGAGAAGGTAAAAGGGTCCTATATTACTTTAGATTTCTTGGAGAAAGCGGTTAAGACAGAAGAGCTTACAACATCTAAAGTTAAGGGTGATTCTAAGATCAATCCTTATGAGTTGGCAAAATAATACAGTAAAAAATAACCAGAATTAAACAACACGTTATAGGTGTTATAAATAGAACTAAATATGAAAAAGCAATTGATTATTACAATAGACGCTACGCAGGGTTCAGAAAAAGCTTGGGCGGATATTAATGAAGCACATGAAGCAATAATGAAGGCGAGTAAGCCTTCATTGTGGCAAAGAATTAAATCTTGGTTCTAATAACCAAAAGGTCCGACGGGGACGGACAATAAGTATTCCCCGGCATATTTCGGCGTATGATGTACGATTGCATGGACGGTCTCTAAAACCGTGTGGCCTCTGAAGCCGACCGGGTGGGTTTGACTCCTACTACGCCGACCAATTAAAATTCACAATATGATAAAACCAGAGGAATTAGCCCTTATTAAGGGTTACACTGTTACAAAAGAAGGAGTTCTTTTAAACAGAAACGGAGTACACGTAAGAGGTAAGATCAAAGATCGCAAGAGAGACTACTACAGCTTTGATATCAGAATAGGACCTAGAAGTGAAAATAAGAAGGTTCATTGTATGATACATAGATTACAGGCATATCAAAAATTTGGAGATGAGATCTATAAAGAAGGAATTGTAGTTAGACATTTAAATGGAGATAGATACGATAATTCTTACGATAATATAGATATTGGAACAATTAAGGACAATAAGAATGATATTCCTAGAGAGTTAGTATCTATAAATTGTGGTCAAATAAGTAGAAAATATTCTGCGGAAGTCATCGAAAGTATAAGAGAGGACAGGAAGAACGGATACACTTATAAACAATTAATGAGTAAATATAATATAACTAGTAAAGGTACTATACATTACATATTGAATGAAGAATTTACTCTATATAAGACTTATCCAAAACACTATAAGGTTATTTTGTAATGGTAGATTTCGAGAAATAGATCAAAAATAGTGACAAGTTTAGAGGCCCAGCGCTATAGTATTTAGCTACTGGGCATTATTGTTAGTACCCAGAAGGAACTTCAGAGTTTTTTGCGTACTGGGATGAATAGATGGATAGATGTAAGTATGGTTATACTGCTGATGATGGAGACTTTATCAGTGGGTATAACTATTTTTATTTAAACTTCTGTCCTATTCAGAGAATTATCTATAACACTATTACTAATTCAGATGGTTCTACTACGATAAAGAAAACACGTGATCTACAGTTTCCTGACTTCTATGACTATGACTATTACTTCTTCTAGGCAGTAGAACAAGCTGAAACAGAAGGTAAACACTTATGTGCATTAAAGAGTAGACGTAAAGGTTACTCATATAAGAATGCAGCTATGGCATGTCGTAATTACTATCTGTTTGCAGGTAGTAAGACGTACATCTATGCTAGTAACAAGCAATACCTTACTGAGGATGGTATACTTACTAAAGCTTGGGACTATATGGACTTTATAGACAAGAATACAGCCTGGGGTAAGAAGAGATCTGTGAATACTCAGATGCGTAAACGTGCTGGTTTCTATACTAAGGACGAATATGGTAATGAGGTTGAATTAGGTTTCAAATCAGAGATTATTGGTGTTACTTTGAAAGATAATCCAGACGTAGTACGTGGTAAAGCAGGTAAGCTTATTATATTCGAAGAGGCCGGTTCTTTCTCTGAATTAGGTGCAGCATGGCAGATTGCTAGACCGTCTGTAGAACAGGATGGTATGGCATTTGGTACTATGATTGCATTCGGTACTGGTGGTGATGAAGATAGCCATTTTGAGACTCTTAAAGACATGTTCTATAACCCAGATGGTTATAACTGTTTAGGCTTTGATAACATATGGGATGAGACTCCATCTGATAAGAAATGTGGATTCTTTATACCACAGTATACTAATATGGATTTCCGTGATGATAAAGGTAACCGTCTATATATGGACGTAGATGGCAACACATTACGTAAGAAATCCCTAGAGTATATACTAACAGATCGTAGAAAAGTAATAGAAAATGCTACCAACTCTGTAGCAGTAGATAGATACGTCGCAGAACACTGTATAACGCCCCAGGAGGCATGTTTAGAGTTCGGAGGTAATATCTTCCCTAAGAAGGAGTTACAAGAGCAATTAGCCAAGATTAGGATCAATAAGCACCTAAGTAATCATAAGTAGGTAGGTGACTTAGTATGGAATACGGATGGATCCCTCAAATGGGTTATCAAGAAGTTAGGAGATATAACTCACTACCCATTGAAGAGAGACGATGACCCAACTGGTTCTATAGTAATATGGGAACACCCAGTACCAGATGCCCCTATAGGTCTGTACATACTTGGGGTAGACCCGTATGACCACGACTAGTCAGGTACTAATTCATTAGGCTCTACGTTCGTTTACAAGCGATTCTAGAGCTTTGAGAACTATTATGATATAATAGTCGCTGAATACACTGGAAGGCCTTAGACGGCAGAAGAATACTACGAGAACCTGCGTAAACTAGCAATATACTACAATGGTAGAATAATGTATGAGAATGAGCGTAAAGGTCTATTCCCATACTTCACAGCTAAGCATTGTGACTACTTACTTGCTGATCAACCAGATATCATATCAGATATAGTTGGTAATTCCAAAGTATAGAGAAAAAAAGGTTGTCACATGAACAAACAGATTAAGCAATGGGGTGAAGGCTTAATCAAAGACTGGTTAAACGAAGAACAAGCACCCGGTAAGAAGAACTTACACAACATACTATCAGAGCCGCTATTAGAAGAACTTATAAGCTATAATGACACAGGAAACTTCGATAGGGTCATGGCGTTGATGCAAGTAATGATCTATAGAGAACAGCTCTATAATCTCAAGGTTAAAGAAAAGAAGAAAGAGAATAAGAATAGGGTACTATTTGAAGGTCCTATCTTTACTCAAGCGTGGTTTCATGACGATGAAGTCACAGATAATTTAGAAGCATATATGTTTTAACTATGAAGAATATTAATCAGTTCCCTATTTAGAAGTTACCCATGTCTAAGAAGACTCAAGATTGGAGAGAGTCTTGCGTAGACTATATAATAGGAAAGAGCATGGGTGGCTCTAGAAATGGTAATAACAGAACTCGCAAGGAAGAAATGTAGACATACTATGATCTGTATAATAGTATATACAATGAGAAGGATCTAAAGTATGTTACAAATCCATTTAAGCAGGAAGATGGATTCCCCGCAATGGCTTAGGATTATAATATTGTTAAGCCTAAAATTGACTTATTACTTGGTGAGGAGACTAAAAGACCATTTAACTTTAGAGTGGTACGTACTAGTGATATAGCTACTAGCGAGATGCAAGACAAAGCTAAGTAGATGCTAATAGACTATATACAAGCTAGCATCATGAGTAAGTTAGGACCAGAAGAGCAGGCAAGATATCAGCAAGCTTTACAGTCTGGTGAGATTATGCCTCCTGAACAAATACAGAAGTACATGAGTAGAGACTATAAGGATATAGCAGAGATCACTGCTTATCATAGTCTTAATTACTTAAAGAATAAGTTGAACATTACTCATGAGTTCTATAAAGGTTGGAAAGATGCATTGATAGGTGGTGAAGAGGTATACTATGTTGGAATACAGAATGGTAATCCCTGCCTTGAACGTATCAATCCTCTTTACTTTGATTATGATACTGATACATCTGATCTAGAGTTCATTCATGACGCACAATGGTGCGTATATGAGATGAAACTATCAGCTACAGATATTTATGATAGATACTATGACAAACTGTCTGAAAAACAGCTAAATCAGTTGTTAGACATGATGGAAGATGGTGCTAAAGGTGGTATTAACCCTGAAGTAAGAAAGACGTCTATGGACTTCCCACACTTCAAGATGCACAACATTAACGGTTTTACTACTAACCCATTTGATTCATCTAGTAGTATAAGTGTGTGGCACTGTTGTTGGCAGTCGTTTAGAAAGATTGCATTCGTAACTATAGCTGACCCTGAAACTGGAGAACCAGTATAGTATATAGTAGACGAGTCATACAATGTAACTGGTATAGAGATTAGTGTAGAATGGAAATGGATCATTGAAACGTGGGAAGGATATAGAGCAGGTGAAGACTTATACTTTGGTATAGAACCTCTTGAATACCAACATGTATCAGCTGATAATCCTAATGCACAAAGATTACCGTATACCGGTGTGATATACAATAATACTAATAGTAGACCTAGGTCATTAGTAAGTATGATGAAGCCGTTGCAGTATATGTATATAGTACTGTGGTATAGACTAGAGTTAGCAATGGCTAGAGATAAAGGTAAAGTAGTGAATATGGATATTACTTAGATACCTAAATCTATGAACATTGATGTAGCTAAATGGATGCATTACTTATCTGCACTAGGAGTTAACTTCATTAATCCTTATGAAGAAGGTTGGGATATACCTGGTAGAGAGGGAGGTAAACCATCATAGTTCAATCAAATTACAGCTTTAGATCTTACTATGGCTAATACTATAGATCAATACATTAAGTTGATGGATAAGATTGAATCAATGTTGTCTGAGATTACCGGCGTATCTAAACAGAGGGAAGGAGCTATCTCATCTAATGAGTTAGTAGGTAATGTAGAGAGATCCGTAATACAGTCTGCTCATATTACTGAACCATGGTTCTGGACACATAATCAAGTAAAAAGAGAGACATTAGTAATGTTACTTAATACTGCTAGGTATGCATGGAAAGATACTAAAACATCATTGCAATATGTATTTGATGATGCAACTAGAGCATTTATAACATTATCAGATTAGATGTTCTACGAAGATCTAGATGTATTTGTAGAAGATACTACTAAGAATCAACAGAACCTCGAAGCATTGAAGAATTTAATGCAGCCAGCTATGTAGAATGGAGCTAGCCTGCTTGATATAGCTGAGATTATTACTTTGGATAATGTCAATATGATCAAGAATAGATTAGAAGAAATCGAGCAGAAACGTATGGAACAACAGCAGGCTATGGAACAAGCTCAAGCTGAACGTGAACAGCAAATGGCTCAAATGGAAAATGAAGTTAGAGAGGAAGAGTTGATGATAGAAGAAGCTAAGCTCGATCTTGAGAAGTATAAGATTGATGCTGATAATGCTACGAAGATCACGGTAGCTCAGCTTAATGCTTATAGAGGTACAGAGGATATGGATCAGAATGATAATGGTATACCAGATCCTATGGAAATAGCAGCACAAGCATTAGAAGAGAGAAAACAGATGTCAGACGAAGCTTCTAAACAACTTGATATTAGAGCTAAGATGAGAGAACAGGATCTTAAAAGGGATATCGAGAATAAGAAGATAGAACTCGAAAAACAGAAGTTACAGGCTCAGAAAGATATTCAGAAACAGAAGGACGATGCAGCTTTAGAAAGAGAGAGAATTAAAGCTAGAACAGCATTAAAAAATAAAGTAGCAGGAGAGAAGTAATGAAATACAGAGAATGTTTAGAATTGGTTGCTAAATATCCAGAAAATTATAAATCTGGATATAGTATAGCGTGGAGTGCTGCTTCTACAGATTACACTCCTATACGTGATGAAGAACAAGAAGTAAAGGTATCATTACTTGTAATAGATACTAAATCAGAATATTCTGTAGTATTGAATAAACTTAGTAACAGTAAAGAGTATTTAGAGAATCTATTAAAATTATATTTTACAGATGAAAGTAATACAGAATAAACTGATACCATTTAAGAGTTACTCGTACATTAACCTGTTTGGTTTGATATTTACTAGAGATAAAAGTAAAATATCAGCTAAGTCCTACAACCATGAGAAGATTCATCTCAAGTAGATGTAGGAGATGTTATGGATACCATTCTATCTATGGTATGGCATTGAATACATTCTTATAAGATTATGCAGACTATTTTCTAAACAAAGTACTGTTTATCACGATGTATCTTTTGAAGAAGAAGCATATAATAACCAAGATGATTATACGTATCCTGAAACTAGAAAGCATTACTCTTGGTTGAAGTATCTTAAAATTGGTAGCTTTAAGGAAAGATGGACAGAAACGCGTTTAAACAAAGGATGAAAGCATTTAAGACTTATCGGGAGTAGAATCCCGGTAAGACTTATTTTGACTTTAAAGCTTATGCAGATGGAGGAGAAATACCACCATCTAATAAACCTGTAATACCTGAAGAGCCTCAACCATATAAAGGTAAGTTATATAAGGATAGATATGGTCGTAAGTATACTGAAAGTCAGTTGGATGATTATTATGACAATAGTACTGATGAAATTGATAGATTCACTGGGAAACCATTCGTCAGAGGATTGAAGCCTGTAGGTGATATTGAAGATGCTGCTAACGTTACACCGGTTGGTGATGCTATAAGTATATATGATGCCTATTCCTCTGCTAAAAATAAAGATTGGTTAGGTACAGGGTTAGCACTATTTAGTGTATTACCATTTGTACCGTCTTCAGTAAATAGAGTTAAACGAGCAGTTCCAACAGTAAATAAAAATCTAACAAACGATCTACTAAATAAATAGATCGAATAGGAAAGTAAAGAATTAGCTCTGAGAACTAAAACTGTAAACGAGGTATATAATACAGTAGAACGTCTGATGGATGATCCAGCTTATTTACGTAGAGCTGAGTAGGTAAAGAACCAGTTTGGTACAGACTATTCTACATCTTATGCAGATGCATTCTTAGCTTACAATCTAGATCCCATTAGTTTACCGCATGTAAAACTGTTAGATGATCAACTAAGTATGGCTAAAGCTGGTGATATGACTAAACATAATAAAGATCAATTTACTTATGGAATCAGTAAAATAGATCATAAAATACCTAATGTGACAGAACATGAAATGAGTCATTATATGGATATGTTACAAACGGGAGACTATCTAAATGCTGAAGCCGGTAATAACATGTTCTATCAAATGAGTAAAGACTTAGACAAGAAAGTCGATAGCCGTGATAAATATTTCTCTAATCCATCTGAGCAGAAAGCTCATATGAATCAATTAAGAGAGTAAAGGACGGTGGTATACATATCAAAAAGAAGAATAGAGGTAAGTTCAATGCTTTAAAGAAGAGAACCGGTAAGAGTACCGAAGAACTTACTCATAGTAAGAACCCATTGACACGCAAACGTGCTATCTTTGCACAGAATGCTAAGAAGTGGAAACACAAAGGAAGAAAGAAAAAAATAATCTAATTATATATAATTATGGACGAAATTACATTAAACGGTTTTGAAGTATTTGAAGACTTCCTGCCAGGAGCTAATGTACCTAAGAAAGAAACACAGCCCGCTGGCAATGATGAAAACAAAGATATCCTAGATAGTGTAGGTGAATCAATGACAGACGAGGAGCTGGAAGCATTGCGTAATCCTAAGAAAGAAGAGGATACAAAGGATGATAAACAGGAAGAAGAAGTTAAAGAACCTGTTAAAGAGCCTAAAAAAGAAAGTAAGAAAGAAGATAAGAAATCAGAATCTGAAGAAGAGATCGAAGAAGAAGTAGTTGAAGAACCAACTAATGAACCAGATAGTAATGCAGTAAGTGCATTTTTTGGTGTAATGGCGGAGAAATTCGGATGGGAAATGGGTGACGATGATGAAGTACCTAGTACACCAGAAGAGTTAGTAGACTATTTTCAAGCAGTAATCGAAGAGAACTCAGTGCCACAATATGCTAGTGAAGAAGTAGAAGCACTGGATAATTTTGTAAAGAATGGTGGTAACTTGAGAGATTACTTTGAGATTGATGGTGAACTTGATCTGGAAGACTTTAGTATTGAAGATAATGAAGTGAATCAGAAGATTATCCTTAAAGAATTCCTTAAAGAGAAAGGTTATAGTAATAAGCAAATTGATAAGAAACTTACTAAGTATGAAGATGCTGGGTTACTTGAAGATGAAGCAGAAGATGCTTTAGAAGCCTTAAAAGAGATTAGAGAGAACAAGAAACAACAGCTATTGAAAGATCAAGAAAACCAAGCTAGAGAAGCTGCGAAGCGTCAACAGGAGTATTTTAATAGCGTTGTCAACGAAATAAAAGGCATGCAAGATATACGCGGTATTAAAATCCCAGAAAAGGATAAAAAACAACTGTTGGAGTATATCTTTAAGCCAGACGCTGATGGTAAAACACAGTATCAGAAAGACTGGTCCAAGAGCGTAAAGAATTTACTCGAGTCTGCTTACTTTACAATGAAAGGCGATACACTACTTAAAGCTGCGAAGAACGAAGGTTCTAGTGACGCCATCAGTAAGTTCAAAAATAGTTTGAATAAAACTGGAGTAAGTAGAAGGACGAAGAAAACGGACAACACTAGCGATATAGATATGTGGAAGTCTTTTGCGCAGCAGTTGCGTGTAAATTAATAATAAACTAAATAAATTAAAATTACTAGTATTTTATGGATAATAATATTCTAAATAACTTAGTTTTATACAAAGGTAAATGGTTTTCAGACTTGATTGACACTGCCAAAATCAGTGCAGCTTCGCAATAGAACCCATATCAGGTTGCTACCGTATTGTCTTATGTATTCGGAACTAAGGATAGCGGTTACAACACTTCCCTGGATATGTTGACAGGTGGTCTTGGTAACGTTATGACGATTGACCAACCGAGCTGGGAGTGGAGTGTAATGATTGATGCTGATAGAGCAGTTACAATTAGAGATGCAAAATGGAACGGTGCTGCTATTACTGCTGATTCTACTCCGGGTCTGGGTAATACTCCTATCCAATTGTGGCTTGAAGATAACTGGTTCGGTCCTACAGCTATCTTGGAATTCGATGATAAAGAATACCAAGTACGTGTAGCTGGTGCTCCTTACCAAGATGGTAACCTTTGGGTTTACACTTGCTTCGTAGCAGACGGACAAGCTTCATCTTATATCCCTGCTGACCTGCTGACTCCGGGTAGCCAAGTATCACGTCTTGCTTCTGCTGTAGAAGAATACAGTGAAGAAGGTGATATCCTGAACTATAATACTCATTTCAAAATGCGTAATTATCTGACGACAATTCGTATTAACTATGATATTACTGGTTCAGCTTATTCTACGGTTATGGCTATCGCACTGAAAGATCCTAAAACAGGTAAATCTTCTTACTTGTGGGCAGACTATCAGGAATGGGTTGCTATGCGTGAGTGGTATAAGAGATGTGAAAGAATGTTGGTTTACATGAAAAACAATGTAAACAAAGATGGTTCTTGTAATTTGAAAGGTACTAACGGTCGTCCAGTATTTATTGGTGCTGGTTTGCTGGAACAGATTGCTCCATCAAATAGACGTTATTACACTGAATTGACAGCAGAACTGTTGGAAGATTTCTTGTTCGATCTTTCTTACAATGTACTGGGTACTAACGAACGTAAGTTTGTTGGTTTGACTGGTGAAATGGGTATGAGAGAATTCGACAGAATCTTGAAAGAAAAAGTTGTTAACATGAACTTGATTGATACAGTATTCGTAACTGGTTCTGGTGATAACTTGACTTTCGGTGGTCAATTCAAGACTTACAAGATGACCAATGGAATCGAATTGACTCTGAAATATTTCCCACTTTACGATGACTTGACTTACAACCGTAAGTTACATCCGGTTACTAAGAAACCTCTGGAATCTTATCGTATAACATTCCTGGATCTTGGTAGACGTGATGGTGAAGCTAACATCGTAAAAGTAGTTCGTAAAGGTCGTGAGTTCGTAACTTGGTATACTGGTGGTGCTGTTGCTCCGTCTGGTTATGCTAACTCTAAGAATACTCTGAGATCTAATGGTAAGGACGGTTATACCGTATACTTCCTTGGTGAAATGGGTATTATGTTGAGAGATCCAAGAGCTTGCGGTGAACTTATCATGGAGGCAGAGTAAGAGTTAATTTCTCTGTAACCTAGGGGCCTTCGGGCCCCAAACCCTTATAACTGGATATTCTAATATTTATATTATGGAAGTAATCGTTAAAATTATTAAAAGTAATCCTTGGACTGGTATTACTAAATGGCCTACGTGTTTTGATTGGGTTGGATCTTATTGGACAAGATCAGGTAACCGTTACACAGGTCTTACAGAAGAAGACGCTAGACGTCTAGAAAAAGAAATTGGTTATGCAGAAGGACAGCTGTCATCAACTAGTGAGTTTTGGAAAACTTTCGGTTGCAAGATAGGTAGAGACGGTATTATACTGCATACAGAAAACCCTTATGATGAACTTCAATATCTGTTCCTGAAGAGTCATAAAAGAGTAGCAGATGGTATTAATAAGATTAAACCTTCTACTGATTATGTGATGACTAACAGTGACAATGAGGCAGAAGAAACTAATAGAATCAACAAAGCTAAACGTGAAGCATATAGAGAAATGGATAAGATGTCTATTGAAGATATGCGTAAGTGTTTGAGACTCTATGGTATTAAATCTGATACTATGTCTAATGAGCTTGTAGAAGCTAAGATGGGAGAGAAGATTGAAGAGTCACCTAAGAACTTCATGTTGAAGTGGGTTGATAATCCTAATAAAGAAATTAACTTCGTAATTGAAGAAGCCATCTCTAAAAACATTATCAGAAAGAATAGAGCTAACTATTACTTTGGTACTGACTTGATTGGTAATGGTCTTGAAGATGTTATTGCTTACTTGAAAGACAAGAAGAACAGTGACATTAAGATGGCAATACTTAATGAAATTAAGTCTAAATAATGAATAACCGTACTGCACATATTTAGTTTAAAGTTATCCTAGATAAGAATGCTTAGGGAGTTGCCTTCGGTGGTGCTCCTGCATTCCTACCTTAGGAGACAGACTTATTTCTTAATCAAGCTTAGATTGAGATCTTAAGTAATAAGATAAGCGGCAACAATATACTTAAGATAGGCTTTGAAGGATCTCAATAGAGAATCTCAGAACTAGATGCTTTAGTACGTACAGATAAGAATATATCTGCTACTAATACAGAGTATAATGAGTTCTTATTAGAGAATGTGCATAATAACGGAGAGAGATTCACTATATGGGGTATTCAATTAAAGTACGGTAATTACCCTACTAATTGCTTACTAGTGGATCACAATACAGCCGGTCTATTTAAGTAGACCTATAATAATATACCATGGGTGGAATTCCCAGTTGCCGTACTAGAGGATAATGATTTACTCATATATGTAGATCCTATCATGATGCAAGAGAATCAGTATAAACCTACTGATGGTAAGTATGCAGTTGATATTACTTATATCAAGAAACCTACACCATTTGATTATACTAAGCCTGATAGTGAATTAGACTTACCAGATGATGTGATGAATGAGATAATCAATAGAGCTGTAGTATTAGCATTAGAGAATATTGAATCTCAAAGAACATCAACCAAACTATAGTTGAACCAATTATCTGAATAATTATGACCGAAAGACAATTCCAAATAGCATTCGAGAGATAGTTGTAGAGTATAGTTCCAGGATATAACACTACTATTAAGCTTACCTCAGATATGATATTTCATTATATCAACAGAAGTAAAGATGAATATGTTAAGTCATTATATAGAGTTTTCCAACAAAACCAAGAGATAACAGATAAACTACGTACTTTAGTAAGTAAGAAGATATATACTAAGTCCGACTTTAGTACCGAAGATAATAGATGGTTAACAGACTACCCTGAGGATTATGTGTTTACAGTAGGTGAAGAAGTTTATATTGATATTTATTCTAATGCTTGCCCACTCTTAGTAGTTAGGACAAGAGACGTGTTAGAAGCTACCATAGAAACAGTAGACAGAATTCTAGAAAACAGTCTATCAGAATACCACTTGCACCACAATCAAGCCAGACCTGTTCGCTTATATACGGAGAACAAGATAGTCTTGATAACTGATGGTAAGTATGGTATTACTAAGTATATTGTAACTTACTTAAGAAATCCTAAAGATTTAGGTAGTAATCTGAAAGAAGAATATACAGAGTTACCTGAAATAACTCACCAAGAAATTGTTGATGCTGCGGTTAGACTATATCTATCAGAAGCTGCTTCAACTAAGTCAGATAGATCTGACGATTAATAAGCGTTCATCGACGTGGAAATCTGAAATAAGGAAAGTAGAAGATGAATTAAGTTGACATGAGCGCACATTGTTAAACTTTTTAAATTAAATTAAGATGCTCCAACATGTAGATTATATTCTAATCGGTAAAAACCTGCCTGCATCATACACTACAGCTGATGCACTTTCAGCAGGCGACGTTGCTTTGTTCGACCAGAATAGAGCTATCATTAAAACAGCTGCTGATGCAGTAAACGCTACTTCTTTGTATGTAGGTGTAGCTCAGAACAAGATCAATGTAACTATGCCAGATGGTACAGTTGCACAGAAAGCTAACATTAAATTCGGTAATGAAATCCAGAAGGCTTCTAAACCATCTGCTGTAATTGGCGAATATGTAGCTCCTGTTCAAGATAAAATTGTTATCACTCTTACTGATGCTGAGATCGTTGCTGGTCACAGATATGTACTGAGAATGGTATACAAAGATATCTATGAAGCACCGGGTCAGTTTACTCATACTTATGAAGTATACGCTAACTCGGCTGATGCTGAGGATCTAGCTGCTGCTATCGTTAAGAAAATCAACAAACACAAAAATCGTAGAATCCAGGCTCAAGCTGCTGCTGCTGTTATTACTTTGACTGCAATGGAAAAAGATGATAACGAAGGCGTTTACTCTTTGAGTGAATACTCAGTAGTTAGCATGGAAGCTACTCTTTATACTACTATTCCGGGTGCTCTGTTGAGCAATCAGCCGATGGCTATTCCGGGCGCTACTATTGTTAAAACTCCTGGTACACCGGGTAAAGGTTACTGGAAACAAGTACGTGACGCTGAAGTACGTTTCATGGGTTACCAAGGTCATGTATTTACTGGTGCATATCCTGAAGTAGAACAGGCTAGAATGGTAGAAGAAGGTGCTACTTACGATTACATTACTATCGAAAACGATAACCTGTACTTAAGTAATGATAACCAGTATATCAAAACTACTCCGCTTACTACTGAATTGTACGTTAAGCATTCAAGTGGTTTTGCTAATTCTATCGTTGCTAAAGGTATCGAAGCATTTATTTCTGGTAAAGCAGCCTAATAATAAATTACTGTAATAACGAAGTGGGGCGGGTTGGATTATTCCTTCCCACTCCACTTTTTTTATTTTGATAATATGAATAAAATAGTAAACGCAAATATAAAAGACGATATACTTAAGTTCGATGTAGTATCAGATGTATCTATCGTTGGAGATTAGATAGATCATACTATTTATGTAAACGAATGTAGTAACATCGACAATTTGTACAGTGACGATCCTGAGCTCCAAGACTACGTGTTTGACAGCACTAATAGTACTATTACAGTAAGATAGATAGTTAAAGAAGGCGAGCCAGAATTGGTAACTACTGTATATAACTATGAAATTAGTATTACATCTAATAAGATTAGTAGCTTCGATGGTAACATGAAGTATATCAAGATGTATTGTACTACCGAGAATTATGTAAGTGATTACATAGACGGAATCGTATACGATTCTAATACGTTATATAATGCTGAGATAAAGATGTTACATTGTTACTGTAACACTTGCTTAGATGATAAGTAGATGTAGAAAATAATGATATTAGTGTTCAAAAGACAACTGTTAGAATAGGCTATTGCTACTTCTCATAATAAAGAAGCAATGCAGTATTATTTAGATTTGACACGTCTAATGGGCGTTAATGTTAGTAAAACAAACGAAGGTAATGGATGTTAGAAATGTATTAACGGGGTGTGCTCGTTGTAAATGTTGCAGGCGCAACAACGAATGTATTCGTCCTCTAGATCAATTCTTTTTTGTTACTGTAGACTATAGAGGTAATTTAGTATTGATATCCGATTATGTTGATTACCCTACTGTAGAAGTAGATATGACAGATCAATAGATTACCTTTCATGATGATAATGTAACAGACTTCAATAAACCTGATACTAAACTATTCTACAATGGAGTACACAAAATTACTTGGTAAAGTAACCTTAACAGCAGATGGATTACACGATAGTGCTAGATCCTACGATAGACTATGCTTAGTATACGACTCAGCATACAGATCTTTTATATCTATTAAGGACGTACCTGCTAATGTTAGTATTGATAATAGATCATATTGGCAGCCTTTAAGTATAATTACAGCTGATAATGAGGACTTAATGGTTGATGAAAATCTGCGTATTAAGTTCGCTGATAAGGAGTATGAACCACTAGAGAATAGTGGTATGGGTTATAAGATACTGCGCAAGAGAAAGAATAATGTACTTACTCAAGATGATTTCGAAACTCATACATTGTATGTAGTTGAGTATGACTTCTACTTGGGAGGTGAAACTATAATTATGCCAGAGGACTGTGCGATATACTTCAAAGGTGGTACTATTAACGGAGGTACATTAACCGGTACAAATACTATTGCATATGGTACTGTTACGCGTAAAGGTGATGCTACTTTTGATGGTACATGGTTGGAATCTGGTTCTGGCAGTGGAGATCTATCAGAGTTAGAAGCTAGAGTAGATAGACTAGAACAAGCTATGTTCCCTTATAAATTAACCGTAACTGGAGGTGGAGTATACAAAGAAGGTACTACTACTTCAGTAACAGTTAAATGGACATTTACTCAGGGATCTACCGAAGATACTCCTGATGATATTAAGATTAACGGTGAATCCATTGCTACTAATCAGACTAGTAAGACATACTTAAATGTATCTACTGATACTACTTATAACGTTGTAGTCACTAAAGCTGGAGTAGAGTATACCGGTACTGCAAAAGCAGTATTTGTTAATCCTTCATACTTTGGTGTAGTAGTAAGTAACTTCACACCTACAGAAGATTCTATTAAGAATCTATCCAGTGGTGACATTATTAAAGATACCAAGACTTATACTACTCCCGCATTTACGCAGAACGCTTAGAAGAACTGTTATGCATATCCTAAATCATTCGGTATATTAACTAACATTAGGGATTATAACAACCAAAACCTTAATGATTCCTATGAACGTACAGAAGTAGCGGTTAACAATGAGATGTACTATGTATATGTACTTAAAACTCCATCTACTGTAACTAACTACAAGATAACATTTAATTAAAGATATATGATACAAATTATAGATAATTTTGATCACAGAAGTAAATTGCCTAATTTCGCAAGAGATCAGTTCACTACATTGCAAGACATGAAATCTTGTCCAGATAGTGATATAGATGAAGGACATATATCTTATTGCGTTTCTACTAATAAACACTATAAATTTAACTCTAGTAACTCGTCAGATGAGACACTGGGTAAATGGCGTGAATGGAAAGGCGAAAAAGGTGACAAGGGAGATAAAGGTGATAAAGGAGATGCTGGACAAAGTATATCAGCCAACTTTACTGCATTTATATTTACATCTAGTGAAATAACTCCTACTACTCCTACAGGAGGTAGTTGGGATCCAGATAGTAACGTATTCACTCCGCCTACAGGCTGGTATACTACAGACTCTAATTTAGTAGGCACTATATGGATGTCATGGGCACAATTCCTACCAACAGGTTCAATTAACGGTGTATGGGCTCCTCCAGTAAGATTAACAGGAGAAGACGGGGAAAACGGTAAGGATGGTAAATCTATAGAGTTCATATATTGTACTTCTAATAGACAACCTACTGAAGCTGATAAACCTACTAGTACAAATGTAGATGGAGATGTACCAGCTGGTTGGACAGATCATCCATCAGGTATTAGTTCTACTATGCAATATGAATGGATGTGTGTTAGAACTAAAACCGATAGTGTATGGTCAGATTGGAGTACTCCTACTATATGGGCTAAATGGGGATCAGATGGTAGAGACGGTGATGGTGTAGAGTATATTTATAAGAGAACTATTACTAATCAAGCACCTGATAGACCTACCGATGTATCACAGGAAGATGATTTTGTACCAAGCGGATGGACTGATAATCCTAGTGGAGTAAATGCAGATAACATGTATGAATGGGTATGTCAAAGAAAGTACCAAAACAACACATGGGGTGAATTTAGTACTCCTGCTTTATGGGCTAAATGGGGAGAGAAAGGAGAACCTGGTAAAGATGGTGCTGATGGCACTTCCATTAATATTAAGGGTAGTGTATCTTCTGTAGAAGAACTTCCTGAATCCGCTAACATAGGAGATGCCTACGTAGTAAATGGAGATCTGTACGTATGGGATGGTTTAACATGGAACAACGTAGGTGGTATCAAAGGTCCTGCTGGAGATTCAGCTTACGTACATATAGCATTTGCGGACGGTATAATTACTGATGGATCCGGAGTAGTAACAGAAGTAATAGGATTTACAGTGTCTGGTTCTGTTAATAAGGCTTATATAGGTACTTGTGCAGATCATAATGTGGCTGATCCTCAAGATCCATTAGTATACAAATGGTAGAAGAATAAAGGAGACAAAGGCGATAAGGGTGATGCCGGGGATCAAGGACCACAAGGGGTTAAAGGTGACCCAGGTGAAGACGGTATGACTTATTATACTTGGATCAGATATGCTGATACCGCTAGTGGTAGTGGTATAAGTAATTTCCCTGATGGTAAAGACTACATAGGTTTAGCATACAATAAAGATACAGCTGTAGAGTCTAACAATCCTAATGATTATACTTGGTCTAAAATAAAAGGAGAAGCAGGCGTAGCAGGTCCAAAAGGTGATGATGGTCAAACATTATACACATGGATTAAGTATGCTGATACCTTACCTACTTCATCTAGTAGCACTATTTATGATATACCAAATGACAATACTAAGTATATTGGTATATCTGTAAATAATAGTACAGCTACTGAGAGTACAGATCCCATGGTCTATACTTGGAGTTTATTTAAAGGAAAAGATGGTATTGATGGATCAGATGGCGTTAATGGTAAGGATGGCAGAGACGGTAGAATTGTATACCCAGCTGGAATATATGATGCTACCGTAACATATACCGCTACAGATACCAAGGCTCCATATGTACTACATGGAGAAAACTATTGGGTAATGAATAAAACAACTAGTTGGTTAGGTACTGCTAATGAAAATAAAACTCCTGAGGATAATTACAACTAGTATGGAGACAATGCCACATGGATACCTATGGAGCAATATGACGCGATATACACCAAGTTATTAATAGCAGATAATGGTACGTTAGGTAGTTTTGTATTCAATGGAAATTATATGTTTAGCCAGCAAGGTGTCACTTCTTCTGGAGCTAGTACGGATGCTTATGAGAACTTTAATCCATCAAATCCTGATGGTGGATCGTTTTCACCTAACTTTTATGTAAATGGTAAAACAGGTAAACTAGTTGCTAACTCTGCATATATTAAAGGAGCATATAAATCAGTGCCACAATTAGTAACTGGAAACGATGACGGTTGGGCTTTTATAAATAATTCTGGTGGAACTATAACTCTGAAGAGAGACACGAATGCAACGGTCGGTAAAGGTTCTTATGGACACGTTAGTGTTGCAGAAGGATGGTTTGTTAATGCTACTAATCCTGATAAATACTGGTCTGAATATACCTTTGTTAACATTGCAGGGATAGATGATGGTACACTAAGAACAGTCCTTATTACAGGTAATTTTACAGGAATGCCTAAGGGATTCGTGTACAATGGTAAATACTATCATGGAGTCGCAATAGAGAAGAAATTTGCTGCGGTAAAATTAGTTAAAATCAAAATGCCAGATAATTTTTTGATTGATTTTGATGACGTTACTAATGGTATAGTAGCCAATGAATTAGTATAGGTTTGTCCATTGAATAATGGAGTTGCTTCTACTCTATCTATAGAGTATTCTACAGGTTTCACGGCTAGCTTTATAAAATTTGGATAATGATTACTAAAGTAGATAAACAATTAAGATACTCTGTTAAGATAAACTACAGAGATGTTTTAGCATCTATCTGTATTAATGAACTAACAAGTCTACTAGATAAAGTAGACTTTGTTCAAGATAGGTAGATGTTAAAGGCAATGATATGCCATTGTTAGAGACAAATAGGTACAGATATACCTCTAGGTTTAGCTACTGTCTGCAATCTATTTACTCCATATACAGAACCTGAATGCTATACCGGTAGAGTTATTTACAATATATATCAGCAAGGTGGCGGTATAGAAGAAGCACCTATTGATGGTAAACAGTACGCTAGACAAAATGCCCAGTGGAGTGAAGTCAAAGGTGGAGGTAGCGGCGATATGGAAACTAATATACCGCTAGTTAAACCAACACTTATGGCTACTTGGATTAATACTAGAACTGGTAATAGTAGTAACTCCTTATCTATAAATGCTGAGATAGGAGATAAATATAAATGGAGTGGTACTTATATGTGGTCGTCTAAGTAGAATTATAAAGATCCAGAGGATATGGAAAGCAACGTATTTAATGAATTAACTAAGGATGGTGAAATATCTTCCTTAGTAGATATGGAAACATTATCAAATACTAATTATTATATTACGTTAAAAGCTCCTAAAACTGGTTATGAGATAATAGACGGTACATTAGTACCTGCGACAGGAGACGATAGAGAAACCGCTACAAGTAGTATTAGTTTCCTATATCCAGCTTATTATGGAGTAGAAGGCAGTTTAAAGAAACAATTAGTATCTAGCTAGAATATAACTATAAGTAATGTTACTACTAGTAGCAATGAATACTTTGTATATAAATATCCTAGTAACTTTCCTAAGCTAACTACTATTACTTAGAATGATGCGTACAACGTTACTCAAGCTTTCAATTATAGTGAAGAGTAGTTTGTAACAGATACTGGACTTAAATTAACAATGAGAGTATATACTTCTGATAATCCAGGAGCATTTACTAGTGCTAAACTAAACTTTAAATGACAGAAAGTATAATCACATTCCCGTCGAAGATTGGTAGTAATAACCCTAAAGCCTATGGAGCAATTAATGCAACATAGGTTTCTGGGCATAAACAAGTACCTACTACGAACGATCTATATAATATTGCTGATGCGATACTTAGTGAAAGTAAAGACAACAGTAATAATGACGCTATAGGTTAGGAATGGTACGTACAGGATAAGTAGGCTTATTACCGATTAACTAGTTGGGAAAACAGAAATAATAACAGAGGTTGGTCAATAGTACAAGGTGGGAGTGGTGATAGTGGTACGAACATTGTTATATCAGATACTCCACCTTTAGATACTAATGACATATGGGCAGATGATTCAGAAAAGTCTATACCAGAGTATGTAAATGAGGATTTACAAAGTCTTATTCAAGCTGTTAATGCTATTCAAAAAACTATAAGAAAATATGAATATGCATTTAACAATCAGTTAAGTTCTGGTGATTTTACTAATAATACAGCAGATGAGATTACAAAAGTAACTCCGGAACAGCCTGTAGAATACGAAGAGTAGAATCTAAGATATATAGGAACCAATACTGCTAGAGATCCAGAGTACCCTGCTTACTCAGAAGAAATGATACCTAACCTTAAACACTTATGTATTAAGGCTGGTAAATATACAGATCTATTAGAGAATCAAGATAAATTTTTAAATAACGAATTATTGTGGTGTACCGATACCCAAAGACTTTATATTAAAAGTGAAGGAAGTCTAGTCTGGATTAACAAATCTGGTGGTGGTGGAGGTGAAGACCCAGACCCAGGAGACGAAGGCATGACTAAAGATGATTTAGATAAACTAGACTACATTGGATTTGTAGCACCTAGTGGACAAACTTACCGTGTTAAAGTAAGCAATGATGGTAAGCTTATTATATACATGAAAGAACTTGATACACCACAAGCAGAACCAACAGGAGGACAGACAGATCCTTCTACAGGTTGGGTGTATGTAACATCTCTGTATTTACAGAAATTGTACATTAACAGTTTATATTGTGGTGGATTAACCGCAGATGAACACTCATATAACTATTGTTCTCATAACTTTGTAGAACTATCTAATCTAACTGACGCTGACATTAATCTTAACGGTCTATCATTACAGTATTCTAGTGGCGGGACTAACTGGGAGGTTCTTCCTCTTGAAGGACTAATTAAGAAGGGAGAGACGTTCCTTATTAGAGGAGCACAATGTTCAGTTATGGATGCCAATACTACGCGTATCAAAGTAAATAGTTATGATATGGAGTGGTATGCTAAGGATGGAGAACTTATTAAGTTTGATAATACCAAAGCCAAGTTCTATCTTACTTGGGGTGATACTGCTTCTAAGGTGGCTTCTCCATATAGTAATGTAGGAGGTAGTTACAAAGTAAGTAAAGGTTATATAGACTTAGTAGGTCTAAATAAAGAGAATGCTGGCGATGCAGATACTATTGACGCTAAAGAAAGTAGTCCGTACGCATATCTTAACTCTAACAGATTATTTACTAAGTATTATAGTATGGACCCAGTTAGCCAAGCGACTAAAGCTCTTAGTGCTAGAAATAATGCCAATGATTGGTACTTTGTAGATCTTACTAAAGACATTATTCCTATGATAGAAGCTTATACTCCTAAGGCAACTTATGAGCATAAAGATATATTCTACAATAAGACTAAACTAGACGATACTAAACCTAATTATGTTACTTGTACATTTGGTATTCAAGCTACTGCTCCTAATGCAACTAGGTGTTTTAACTGGATATCCACAGAGTACCATGACGAATACTTATGGTATAAGAAGTCTACAGATAGTGATTGGAACAAAGTAGAATCATTCAAGAATGAAACAGGGTATAGAAAATACTATAATAGAATTAGATCTGAGTTTACTGATGGTACTGCATTTACTACGCACAAAGCTATAATCAAGAATCTTAGTGCCGGTAATTATGACTATAAAGTAGTAAGAGATGCTAACTATGAAAGCGAAGTAATGCATTTCACAGTTAGAGAAGTAAGTGATGATTTTACTTTTGTTCAAGTATCTGATTAGCAAGGATTCAGATGGGATGAATACCAAATATGGAAATCATCTGCTGAATACATAGCAGAGAATGTACCAGAGATGGAGTTCACAGTTAATACTGGAGATATGACACAGAATGGTAACCGTGTTAATGAATGGATTGATTATTACACTGGTAGACAAGCTATGAAAGATTTCGAAGAAATGCCTGTTATTGGTAATAATGACTTGTGCCCTGCTAATATTTATCAGTTGGGTAACGGTGGTGATAGTTCTAAAATTAATCCCAAGAATTTATCATTCTTCTACACTTTTGAAATAGATGAGGAGAATCCCCCCATCTTTACTATAGAAGACAAGGAAATATTCATAGACTCTCTGTACTCATTCAACTATGGTAATACTCACTTTATGGCTATTAACTCTGAGATAACAGACGGTACTGAAAAGAATGTATACGGTTTGAGTACTAATGGGCTAGTATATTCTAAGATGAAAACATGGTGTTAGAATGATATTGATAAGAATTCTGATAAGAACTGGAAGATAGCGTTTACTCATGAGTTACCGTTTACTATAATCACTTAGAATATAATTAGTAATTTCTATTGGGATAATGTAGAGAATCCTAAGATTGAGAGATCTGGTAGTCACTTGAACTATAATACTTTAGCTGAAGATAAGTATTGGTTCAGTAAGTTCTGTCAGAACAATGATATTAGATTAGCTATCGGCGGTCATAAGCATACTTATGCAGCTACGTTCCCATTAAAGGAGAATCCTAATAGTACTATGAAACCAATTATCCAAGTAACAGAAGCTATGTTATAGGAGTCATTTGGTACTACTACATTAGCTGAAGATACTTCTGATAGCCAGTTGTCAGGACAGTTATTCCCATCAACCTGGATTGGTAATGATGCATATAAAACATAGAAGCATCTATGTACTTTCGAATTAGTAGATTAGATTACTGCTCCGGTATATATTACTAATCAAGCTACAGGTTATAAGCATACATCTAATAAAGAGCTACCATCGCCATATACTCCATGGGATCACTATTTCTTCCCGGCTACTATTACTTAGACTAGTTAGACAGATATCACTGCTAAAGTAAACGCTGGACAGAGATATCCTTTCTACACTATCTATAAGATATCTGCTAATAATATCCAATGCACTACTAAGAAGATTAACTATCTATTTACAGAAGCAGGTAAGTATAATGTGAATATACCTAGTAGTAGCAACCCACCTACAGCTATAGGTGGTAATGGAGAAATTAACAATGGTAATGACATAATAGTTATAACAAAATGAATTTAAAAAAGTATAATGAATCTACTGGCACTTGGGATATAATCTCTTCTGGAAACGCCTCTGGTATTATGGTTACCGATCCTCACTTTCTAAGTGAGGGAGAGACTTATAAGTCTGTTAACTAGGTATTAGTTGATATGGATGATAAGGTTGAAGAAACGAAGAGAAACCTAAGTTGGGTAGTAATCAATGGTACTATAGGTGGAGGAGGAGGTAGTGGAGGTTCCACTGCTTCCATCCGACTCACAAATGGTAATATTACTACTAGTGAAGGAGTACATTATTTATACTCTACTGAGACTAGAATTGTACTTAACTATTTAATATCATCTACGAAACCAAATGAGAAGTATAGCATATCGGTATCGTTAGATGGTAATAATGTTATATCTAATCAAATAGGTTATTCTTCTGTACAAGGAACATTAGTAATACCTAATATAGCTGAATATACTGATTCTGCTAGTCACAGTATTATTGTTACTGCCGAGAATGCAGAAGGATTATCCGTAAGTCCCTACTTACTTACTGTAGTAGAATCATCTATTAGTTTATCATCTTCTGTTACTTCAGTAACTGCAACTATCGGTTTGCCTTATAATATCACTTATAGGATAACTAATAAGGTATTAGGATCTGAAACATCTCTAATTGTTACTAATACTACTAATGGTATATCTAAGAGTTATTCTGTAGGAAAGTTTACTTCGGTTGAACCTAAACTGTTAGATGTAAACTTCTTTGACTTATTTGACGGGGCTACACCTACAGCTGGTAGTTCTTATACTATATCTGCTCAAGCTACTACTTCTGTAGATACTCAGATAATTCAATCTGATACGGTTACCAATAAGGTAGTAGTAGAAGATGGTGAGACTCTAGTAGTATTGGTAGATGGTATTACTACTTAGGCTGATATAGAAGCAGGCATTGAACCAACTGAATTTGCATAGTCAGGTAATATATCGTTCTCCTTTACTCCTTACTTAGCTGGTATATCTATTATATATTATGCTCTAAGAATATAGAGAGGAACACTTACTACGGACATAGGTACTTTTGATGCAGATGAAACTAACTTTAACTCTAACAATTATGTATTAAGAGGTAAAGCACAAGTATTCAGTTGGTCTATACCACAAGAAGAAAATTATTTAGGAGATTATACTATTACCTTAAGATGTTGGTCTGAGAAAGGTAGTCCTATTGCCGATACTATTCTTAGATGTAATGTTATTGCTGCTGACCAAAGTCTTATACCTATGCAAAATCCTAACAGTACAATGTATGCTCAATGGAACATTAAACAAGCTACATTCCCACAGGAGACAGCTGCTAAGGTCTGGTCTAGTGTTGTGCCTAATTTCATTATGCCAGGTCAACAAGAAGAATAGTCTGTTACTACCAACTTAAGAGTATATGATACCAACGGTATACTATCTGGTTTCCTCAATGAGAATGGTTAGAGTAAGTTGAGACTATCTGGTGAGGCATATGCAGTGGTTGATCTATAGCCATTCGCAGCAGCTACTTCTACTAATGATAACTGGTCCGGATTAGGGTTTACATTGTCTACTACGTTCAAGTCAGATCTACATCCTTACAATGATAGAACTGTATTCTTCATTGGAGACTATTCGTCTGATGGAGAGTTCCAAGAAGGTATCATAGTAAGTCTAGAAGATGTTATATGGAAGTATACCGATGGCGCTATTAAAGAAAGTATATCCTGTAAGATACAATAGAATACTGTTAATACTTTAGACTTTGTTGTAGACCAAAGTAATAAAGAAGTAAAGATTTTCGTTAATGGCGTATTGAATGTGGCCAGAGAGATTAAGGATAACTTTACATGGAATACTTCAAGTAAGATATACTTAGCATGTACCTATAAAAACGACATGCCGTCTAACTTTAGTGACGTAGAGTTCTATGAAATGAATCTATTCAGAAGTCCATTGAACGATAAACAGATAGTTATCAATGCTCTCAATGCAAGAATTAGATCTACATTAACTAGTACAGGTTCAGTAGACTTTGTAGAATACAATAATCTTAAACTGAAAAACTTCTTTAGTATTACAGAGAATAGCAGTTCATCAACTTTATGGGATGACTCAACTGGTACATACGCGAAGTTAAACTTTAATAGTTTGATTGGCGATGTTAATAGGAAACCACCATTGCCAGTAGTATATATAAACTGTTCTAACTCTGGTTTTACTAAAGCGGTATACGAAGCCATTGGTCCTAATACTACCATGTATAATGGTTGTACATTTAGTTACTTTGATCCCGAATCATCAAGCGGTTCAGCTGTATCTACTACAGAAATGTCTATACAAATATAGGGTACATCATCTACCGGTTATAGAAGTAAAAACTTAGAGATAGCATTTAACAAAGTACTTACCGATGATGAAGGTAAGACTATTGGACCAGAGTTATTCCAACCTAAGTCTACATGGATGCCAGAAAATCAGTTTACTTTGAAAGCTGACGTAGTAGACAGTGCTCATGCCAATAACGCTTCTATAGGTAAGTGGATTAATGATAATGCAGATGTACTGTTTGATAAGACACCACCTATGTAGGAACTTGAAGCTAGACGTCCTGTAGACTCTATTACTCCAAGTTAGACTCATACTGATGTAACTATCAAGCATACACTAGAAGGTTTCCCTGTAATCTTACTTATCTAGTTCGATGGTACTAGTACTCAAGAGATGTTGGGTATCTACTCATTTAACTTAGGTCGTGCAGCATACTATAATATGGGTATGAAGTTCTTGAAGAACTTTACTACTAAGATTAAGAATGTAACAGGTGAGTACATTGATCAACCACTTCCAGCATTCGTAACTAAGTATGAAGCATATAAAGTAAATGAGAACTTTGGTAGTATCAATCAACAGTAGATATACTCGTATGAGTTTGGTGATAACGCGAATATTATCGAGACATCTGAAGGTATACAACCTACTGCATTGTTCATGCAGGATGACTTAACTGTTATCCAACATGTAGGAGAGTTCAAGTTTAATGGTGCTACTTAGGATGCTACAGCTGTAACCGATAACAATATATGGTAGAGACTACAACTATTGTTTACTACTCTAGCTGGTATGACTGGTGAAGAGATAGACAAGTATAGGTGGAATACTATCAACAAAGGTTATGAAAAGACTGGAGCTACATATCCTGCACAGCAATCATGGTCAGCATTAGCCGATGATCTTACTTTAAGATTGAGTATACGTAACGCGTACTCATACTTTATGATATGCGTAGTGTTTGGTCTAGTAGACTCATTAGGTAAGAACATGGTATTACGTTCATGGAATGTAGGTGGATCTACTACAGATCCTAACATGAATAAGTGGTATCCTTGTTTCTATGATATGGATACAGCTAATGGTCTGAGTAATACTGGTGAGGAGAATGTGGCTAAGACAGCATACATTGATGGATTCAGTAATGCAGATACTACTACAGGCGTTAACTCATTAATCATTAAACAGAATGATCCTAATAACGGATATGATGAGTACTCTAGTAGATTATGGGACGTACTTAGAGATAGTAGATTCATAAGTACTGGTGTATATTCTGGTAGTGATTACAATGGTCTATGGGATCTTTGGAGAACGAATAGCTCGCTTCTAACGAGTTCTTCTATGTTCGTAGAGAATTACTTCAGTTCTCAGACTAAAGACTGTGGTGAGCTTCTATACAACTATGACTATCGTGTTAAGTATCTGACTAAGTATTAGAAAGATGATGATAGTCCTGCTTCATACGCGAACGTAGAGTTCTTGCATGGTACTCGTAATGACTTTGTTAGAGACTGGTTGAAGAAGCGTTTAACGTTTATGGATGGTGTATTCTTGTTTGCTAACAATAATGTTATCTATCCATATAATGAAAAGGGTTCATTCAAGTGTGGTGGTGCTTAGACTAATAACTCTAAGCTAACTATTAAGATGAACAGTCCAGCTATACTTACTGTAAATATCGGTAATGCAGCTGGTAGTGAAACTAGATATTATATTGAAGAGAATGTTGATACAGACATATATCTCCCATCCTTGTCCTCTTTCAATACGTAGATTACTGTCAACAACATGTCAGAGATCAGTAATATGAAAGGACTAGATGAGATCCGTTTTCAAGGATTCATGACTTCTATGTCATTACCAAGTATGTCTGAGATAGATATATAGAATACTAGTACACTGTCTTCTAATCCTATTGACTTCACTACTATATTTGTTAAGACTCAAAACGGTGTATCTATGTCTGACATTAGACATATTAACTTATCTAATACTAGTTTTTGGTCTGGAAACTCTGGTGTTAATTCATTCCCAGTAGACGTACAGAAATATAACAAGTTAAAGACTATTGATATATCTAATGGATGTGTTACATCTCTAGCGTTACCTAATGCAGCTCTGTCTTCTATTACTTTGACTAATAGTACTATTGAGAGAGTAACTTTAGCTGATCAACCTTTTATTACTAAAGTAGACTTCACAGGTTGTAATAAATTACAGTCAGTAGAGGTAAGTAACTGTAACTAGATAACCGAATTAGACCTACGTAACCTAGGTGACTTAACTACTATCAATATAATTGGTTGTGCTAAGTTAGAAAGGATATACGCTCCTAATTGTAATAAGCTAGTTACTTTTAATGTATCTAATGCCAATGCTCTTAAGTCCGTAACACTATCCAACTGCAGTAATGCCAATCTATCTATAAGTTTAGTAGGTGCTCCTAATTTGGAAGAATTAAATCTAGATAATACTAATACTTATGATGTGATAGAGTTTGCTCCTAACTTTAATAAGTTAAAGACTCTCAACATATCATCTAGTAACATATGCGCATTTCAATATGGTAACAACCCTGTAGCTACAACTGCTTCTGGTGAAACTATATTAGACCTGAGTCCATTTACTTTTAACAACCTATACTTACATTATAATAGTTCTAAGTATATTAAGTTTAAGAATAGTAAAACTAATCCTTATCCTGTTAATAGTTCTACTTTTAATAACTGCTCTAGTTTAAAGAGAGTATTTGGTCATATAAGCATTACCGGTCCTAGTGTATTTAGTACATGTCCTAATTTCTTTATTCATGATGTACTAGATGATGAAACAATTAAACCTATTAGGGGATAGTGGTATGGGCCTGACACAGATACTACAGAAGGTAAACAGCAATGGAATAATAATTAGAATCTAGAAACTAATATAACTATTAATACTACAGATATAAGTAATTGTTTTCAAGGTACTAAAGTAAATCTATACGATGTTTATTACATATTAAATATGTGTGACAATGTCATGTATCTTAATAGTACTTTTTACGGTTGTTCTAATATAGTGACCAGCATTAGTAATCCATTAAGCAGAGATACATTCAAGTACTGTGGTAATGTAGTAAGTGCTGTACTTCTTTTTTATGCTACTAAGATAGGTGGTCCAATGTATAGCCCTACTCATACTGGAGATACTGTTACCGAATATAATGGAATACTTAGTCCACTAAGGAGTATAACAAACGTAGATTCTATGCTTAGATCTGACGGAAGTATGTTTTATATTGACGATTTATTTTTCTATAACATAAGTGCTGATACTACATTGCAGATAAATAATCTGAATAATCTATTTAGCCGCGGTAACAGTAATGTAATTATAGTTGATAACTGTGATGAAACGCTCACCTCAGATAATATAGAAAGTCGTAGAGCTTATGCTAGAGCTTCTAAATTGTTAAGATATTTGCCTAAGTTACAAACAATAGGTAATATGTTTAATGGTTGTTGGTTTAATTTCGATACAGAACAAACCGAAAATAATACATTATATAGTCCGCTATTCGCTTATAACAGAGAGTTAATACGTATCAACTGGAGTTTTAGAAGCTTAAAAGGTAAAGGATCTCTTATTAATCTATTCGGGGGTAGAGAAGAGTTTGATAATATGGATCTTTTCTCCAGGAAGATATAGTAGATATTAGGTTCTATTCACATAGCATCTAACGATGGAGACAAGGTGTATTTTCCTATTCACAATAGTATGTTTAGATAGATTAAAACTACTATTTAGTATTTAGGTAATGCTACAGATACTAATATAACTCCTGGAACTTCTGATGTATGTTTCTCTGGATCTGGATTAAATAAGATATTTGTTAGAGAAGGAGATGAGATATACCCTTATGATGTATTTAAAGGATGCATCAATTTAATAGCTTGCCCTTGTTTCTTTGCTAATATGACTGTCCCTAATTCTACAGGAGTAATATACGAACTGCCGGGAACCATATTCCAAGACTGTACTAACTTAGTATAGATAACTGGAGTATTTAGAGATTAGTTAGTTAAGTATAAATTGACAGGTAAGTCGTTCATTAACTGTAAGCTTACAAATGTTGCGTATGCTTTCTATGAAAATAGCGGTAGATACTCTAAAGAAGGTGGAGTACCATATGGTCTATTCTACATGGAAAAAGATATGATTAGATCTTCTACAGGATGGAGTCACGAAGATGCTATTAGATTAGGAATAACTGAAAACTTTGGTATTAAAGAAGATGGTACTCATGATCCAGATGCTGTGTTGCCTAATGCTATAGAGTACAATGACTCTATAAAAGCAACTAACAACACTATAACTAATATGTCTTACGCATTGAGTAACTTCAATAGTCCTAATGCCGAAGGATACATTAGAAAACAAGTAGAGTTGAATACAATTGAGGATGCTGGGGATCTGCTTATATCTAATGAAAAATACAACATAAGTGAATATATAGTTAACTCTGCATATGATCCTAGAGATCAAATACCTAATCCTGTATATGATCCCAATAATCCTGGATCTACTCCATAGTACATAGATAATCCAAATAAGGATATACACAGAGTAATAAGGAATCCTAATTATAGTCCTTATAAAAAAATATGGAATATAGATTATTATGATGGTATATATGGTTTAGGGGATCTAATATAGAATAGTCAACTATACAGTAATATACAATCTGGGTCAATAACGGGTATAGATCCAAACATACCAGTTGAGTTCTTCAATGAAGATGACATGCGTTATCCTATGAATCCTCAAGGATAGACTAGATTAGATAGTATGAACTATATTGTTCCTTCTGACTTATTTAAATATTGTCAAGATAATGCTAGTACTAATATCTAGAATATTCTCTATAATAGTGATGGTATATATGGTAGAATACCTAATCGTATATTTAAACATCTTCCAAATATATCTAACATAAGTAACGTATTTGCATACTGTTATTATATAACTCCTTACACTTGGTAGAATGAAACTAGTAATGGACAAATGTTTCCTTCTGATATGTTATCTAACAATATAGCATTAAAAAACGTTTCTGGTTTATTCAGAGGAATATACGTACCAGCTAAGGTAGTAATACCTCCTACTTTACTTAGTAAGTGTTTAGCTCTCACGGATATATCGTATTTGTTTTATGATGCAACGTTCCTTGGATCAGCAGATGATGTACAGCAATTAAGCGATACAACTTTCTAGTACAATTATATTCTACAGAATATATCTTATGCTCTTGCTAGTACTAATTCTTCTGCTGGACGGAAAGGACAAGGTCCTAAGAAGATTGGATCTAACCTATTCACTCAAGCTAAACATAAGACGCTTACTAATGTTACTGGTCTCTTCTACGGTTAGACTAATACTACCGGTTCAGTACCAGAGTTCTGGACATGGTTGAATACTTTAACTAATACTAATAAACAAAATGTATTTGCATTCATGAAGAAGAGTAACATTACTAATAGTGCTAGTATACCTGATCAATGGGCAACTAATATGGTAGATTAATATGGATTTGAAAAGATTAAGTGATAGAGAACTACTAGAGAATATATACGCAATGTTGTAGTATGTAGTAGTTAAAGTAACAGAGATTGATAACGATGATAAATAGTTTGGCATGAACTTAGCTGCTGATTTACTTGGTAGTATAGTTTATGACGCTCAACCTAGAACTTCGAGATATGCAGCTTAAATGGTTAAAAGAAAGTAATAGAATGAAGCACCTGAAGTACGCAGTACTTCCAGGCGCTTTGTTTACCATACTCTTCGTAGCTGGTCTAGCATCAGGTATGGAATTTAAAGATAAATAGTATGGTAACAAATGGGATTGGTTAGATTGGCTTGCTACAATGATTGGTGGCTTTATAGGTCAAGCTATTCAAGTAGGTATTATATGTTTGATATTGTGGTTAATATGAAATATTTTACATTAAAAGAATTGACTAAGTCTAGTACAGCTGAAGCTAAGAAACTAGACAATACTCCTGATGAAACTGCAATAAAGAATTTAAATACATTAGTTGACAATGTGTTAGATCCTTTAAGAGAATTGTACGGTAAACCTATTATAGTTACTTCAGGTTATCGCAGTCCTGAAGTAAATAGAAGTGTTAATGGTGCAACATCTAGCCAGCACGCATTAGGAGAAGCTGCCGATATAACTGGTGGTAGTAAGGAAGAGAATAAGAAGTTATTCGATCTCATTAAAGACAATTTACCGTACGATTAGTTAATTAACGAATATGATTATTCTTGGGTGCATGTGTCTTACAGAGATGGAAGATTGCGTAAATAGATTCTAACGATCGGTAAGTGATGAAGACAATATTATATAATCCAATATTTATTAATCCTTAGGCATATTATGTGTTCCCTAGATTAACCAGATGGTTGCGTCCTGATGACAGTTACAAAGAACCAGCTAACTATATAGGTTAGATTGAAGTAACTATCATAGCATATGGTGAGATAGGTTATACAGAATACTTCGAACATACCAATTACATAGACTTTACAAACTTTAGCAACAGTTACGTTCGTATTAGTCTATTTACTAGACTTGGGTCATGTGTCTTAGGAGAATGGAAGATTGGCACGATGGAAGGCGATCGTCCATATATTGAACCAGAAGTATTGGCTTCACTCAAAGCTGTTGTTATTGTAGGAGATAAGACTAATCAAGATAAAGATAGAGATATTGTAGCTAACCTAGTTGATGCTAGTAATCCGTTCATCATTAGCAACGCAGCGTACAAGCTGAACAGTGGGTATGGGCTGTATGGAATGGATTTCTTAGAGTGGAAATCAAATTCAGGAATAAGTTTTACATCTACAAAGTTAACTAGTACAAAGCCCAATTTATCGGGCGGATGGCTAACTTTTAGAAATGTTTCCGGACTAATTCCAGAAACTAAAGTAAAAGTATCAGGAGCTCCAAGAGAATTTGGGTTCATTGCTAATAATAACGGTACAGATGATAAATTTTCTGTAACTATCAATAATGGCGTCTACACTATTCCTGAATTTACTCTATCATCTGCTAGTGGTTTTTACATCAATAATAATAGTGGTGATTGGTCCAACCTTGTAATTGAGCAAATCCCTTCTTATCAAGGCGCATTCGTCACTGACGGAGTTGACGACTTGATTACTTCCACCAAGACCGTACAGGAGATGGGTATTACTGACGAGATTACAGTCGTTAGTATGATTGGACAGTTAAGTACTCCTAATGTTAATAATTACACTAATACTATCAGAAATCAGATAGGTACTACTGGAAGTTATAATAAGGTATCTGCAATTGATAAAACTGGAATTTATGGATATAGCTTTGATAGTAGTCTGAAATGCTCAATAATTAATGATATACTAGGTGATAAACAAGATTATAGTGTATCATCTGCAACTCAGGTTGAAAATATAAGTGCGAAATACTTAGTACAAGGTTGGATTGATATTAATGGTTTAGCTAGAGAACTTTCCTCTGTCGCTTGGTACTGGACAATCATCGCCAACAAGGTATTGACAACCGACCAAATCAATCAGGTCATAGCTTACTACAACTTGGATAGATGCGTTGAGCCTACTGTACTGTATGATGTTAAGAGACAGGGCTTATCTAACGATACTCCGGATTCTGATTGGTATCTGAAAGACTTCTCTAAGAATGGCTTCGATATGTCGCTGTTTAACTTTGCTAAGAAGGGGAATAGTGGTGTTGGCAAATATGAAGCAGACTTCTTATCATGGAGTTATGGAACTGGCTTGAAGTCAAGAACTCATGATACTTTTTTAGCTAGTACTGACCAAGAAAATAATCCAAATGTAATAATCGGTATTGTTAATTATACAGCTACTCCTACTTCATCCGATATTGATTCATTTGTGGTAGATGTAAAAATAGAGGGAGAGGCTTACTTGTCTTACTTCTATGTTGGTGAATCTGATACGAATACTAGAAGTAGATTAGATATAAAATCCAGTGGGAGATATACCATACCTAAATCATATAATAGCAATGCCGAAGTTAATATTTCCTGTGGATTCTATATAGGAGGGCTTGTCGGAACAGTTGAAGTAACCCAAATCCCCTCCCACGCAGGTGCTCTATGCTTTGACGGAGTAGAGGACTACGGTAAGGTAACAGGATTGCCGATTTACAAGGATTATACGGTGGTTGCTGATTACGTTAGAACATTTGCAAAAGAAAATGCGCAAGATGCTCCAATATTATCTAAATCCCAAGTAGCAGGTGATGGTGCTTTCCTGTTTAACTATTTAAATGTAAATTCAGTAATAAGTTCTTATTCATTCGGAACAAATAATGTATTGACAAATGTAAGTGATTCTGAAAGAAAAATCTACTATCAATCCAAATATGTAAATGGTGGTAAGAGTATAAATAGTGGAACAGGAACAGATTACGATTCTATGTGGCTAGGCACTTATAGAGATGATAGTCAAATCTTTTTTACTGGTGCTATCTACTCTCTAATGACTTTCCCCTATAGTATGTCCGAGTTCCTCATCGAACGTCAGCTAAAGAAGCACAAGCTGGGTACGCTGTATCCGGATATGGTAGAATGGAGACCAATATACACTAGTAATGTAAATGATTATACGATAACTAAAGCTACTTATTTTGATGAAACAGGTCAACATGACTTAGCTTTAGGTAATCATTATCCAATAGGTACAAGGTTTAGAATTTATGTGAAACCAAGTGGAGCAGCCGATGAAGTGACCTTTATTAAAGTAAATGGAGTAGAGTTGACATATGACTACATAGATTCTAATTATGATTATGCTTTTAATGGCACTTTATCTTCTAAGTCCCCTCAAAAGATAGACATCACTATTGACGAGTACATAAGGTATGAGGATATTGTGCAACCGTATCCAGCAATTGTTACTTTGAAGCAAGATGGCAAAGATATTACTTGGGGAGATAAGTTGAAAGTTGGCGATGAAGTTACTTTTGTAACTCATACTAATTTACTTCCCAATTTATATACAGTAAGTGGGGCTATGTACTATAATGGTAAATTTATGTATGGAAATACTCCGATTACAGTAGCTAAGTCCATGACATTCACTACTGTACACAATTATATCAAATCTAACGAACCCAAATGCATCCTATCTCCTAGTAGGCTAAGAATACCAAACTCTAGCTACAAGATACTAGGCTACATTCCTGATATATCAGGTCATGGTAATCATGGTAAGATTAACAACTCTGCTTATGCTGGTATGAGTGGGACTAATGGATACACTGAAAAAACGTTTAGTGAATGGAGTACAAGTAATAAGAACGCAGAATTATCATTAGCTAATGATGTTAAATTAAGAATAACGAAAGTCACTAAAGCAAATTTAAGTGTTATTTATAATCAGATAAGCTACTATTCAACTGATACTATTCAAAGGTATAAAGTAACTGGTGTTAACGAGAGTCATCCAATTATTTTTGGAAATGATATGCCTGTTAATTCTTTATTAACTGTAACGCAGGATGGAGAATATGAAGTAGATTGGAAAACCTATGGAAAGAACCCATGTATATTCACAAATTGGACTGGTGATTGCAATATAACTATTGAACAAGTAGGACAATACGAAGGAGCCTACTGCCTAGATGGTGTTGACGACTTCATTACTATTCCTACTACTGTTGGAGGTAAGCAGGTGTTGATGAAAGTGAATTGGCAAAATTCTCCAAAATTATTATACGACCAAAGAGGTTCTGGAACTTTTGCTATATTAACGACCAATGAAGACGATACTACTAATTCTCGTATAGCATATCAATCTCGTAATTTTGGTGGTAAAACATATATAGATGGAATAGAAAACAATTATATTGAAACTTATTCTTTAAAATTAGTTACACATAACATTACGATAACTAATCCTATATCTGGAAATGTATCACCTGTAATAGGTTGTAATACAGAGAAAACAAGTAATTTTGCTCGAATGTCTTTATATGACTTCATGCTGTTTGATGAGATTGATTCTGACGAAGAGATACTAACATTGAATGAGTACGTAGGAATAGAAGGCAATACAGATGATTTATTTAACTAATACTATATTTATACAAGAATGAAATATATAGTAGTGCCAGCAGAAGAGCTGGTTGATATAACACAAGAAACATTAGACGAACTACATTTAGTATTTCGTTATAATGTGGATGGAACAGAAGTAATTATGAAGATAGCTAACTATGAATTACTATTTCCATCAGCAGTAACATTACAAGAAACAGAAGATGAAGAACCGGTAGATAAAGTATATCCTTATCCTACTTATGAAGGAGAAGCATTAACTGAACTGTTAAATAGTGATAAATGGTCTAACAAAGAAGAAAACTATGAAGGAAACTATTAATTTTGTATCTAGTAAGATAACTCCTAACTGCAAAGAAGTACAGTATTGGATTGACTTACAGTCTGATCCATATGGTAGAGTAATTAAAACATGGACAGGATCTGAATGGAGCACTATCACTGATAGTGATCTATTGAATAAGATTGAAGCTGAACTAGAGAATAAGGCAAACAAAGCTACAACTTTATCTGGTTATGGTATAACTGACGCTTATACTAAAACACAGGTTGATTCTAAAGTAGCTTCAGTTTATAGAGTGAAAGGTTCAGTAGCTAACTTCGATGCACTTCCTACTACAGCTGTAGTTGGTGATGTATATAACTTAACAGACACTGGAGCTAATTATGTATGTATTGTAGCTAATCCAGCTGAATGGGATAAACTATCTGAAACAGTAGACCTTAGTCATTGTGTGGCTTCAGATGATGTATCTAATGTAGTTGCTATGACTCAAGCTGAATATGAAGCTCTACAGACTAAAGATTCTAAAACACTTTATTTAATTCACGAATAATATGAAACTAGGAGATAGAAATATTATAGCTGCATACTTAGGTGATGTGAATGTATTCACTAATTACTATGGTGTTAGCTTTCCTCTCGAACCTCAGAATACTATTCTAACTAGAACAGGTTATATGCCTTGGCATAAAGAACTACCTATACAATCCAAGATGAAGTCCTGTACTATTACTTCGGATGGTATAGTTAAATATCTTAATCCTACAGATAGAACTAAGTATGAAGATGGTACAGACAGAGATATGACTCTTAATACTATGGTAGAGATACCAGAGTTCTGGTATAAATGTATAACAGACAATACTACTGTATACCTGAATCTTTACCCTAACAATCCACATATACCAGAAGTAGAACACGTAGAGAAGTTCTACATATCGGCATATGAAGCAGCTGATGTTAATAGTGTACTCAAATCTATTAATGATGGTACTAGTGTTCCTGTAGTAAGTATTAGTAGAGCTACGATGCAGTCTAGAGCTAGAGCTAACAATGCTGATACTATGAACTGGAATATGTACACATACAAAGCTCATAGAATACTAACCATACTATACTTGGTAGAATATGCTTGTACTAACTCATAGAAAGCTTTTAATGCAGAACTCACAGCCGAAGGTTATCATCAAGGAGGTCTTGGTAATGGGGTTACTACAGGTTAGATTACTGTAAATGGTAGTAATGTTTGGAGTTTTATACCTTGCGGTAGTACAGACGAGCATGGTAATTTTACAGGTGTTACTTCAGTCACTGTAGATAGTACAGACGCAGAAGGAACAGTAACTAAGAGAACATTTGAAGTACCTACCTATAGAGGTATTGAAAATCCGTTTGGGCATGTATGGAAAAATACTATAGACACATTTGTACATTATAATGAACAAACTCAAAAGAATGACGTTTATCTAAATACCAACTTAAGCACATTCGGGTCTACTAATATTAATGACTATAAATATCAATGTAGTACTGTAACTACTGAAGGTTACAAGAAAAGATTGGTATATAATGCTGCCTTTGATCTAGTTCCCCCTATTGATGAAACATATGGTGGAAGCACTACAACTTACTGGTGCGATTATAACTGGACTAATAGCAGTACAGCCGGTAGAATATTTCTATTAGGCGGTTACGCTGGGGCTGGTGCGTATGCCGGTTTGCTCTGTGTGGCTTCTACCTATGGGCTCGGTTATGCCACTGCTGCTGTCGGTTCTCGGTTAACCTATATACCGTAATCTATGATTTAAAATATAGGTAAGTTGTTCTCCGGCGTTGAAAAGCAGTAACACTGAGAATAGTACGAATGCCAGTTTACTCAATGTGAATTCTAACAATGAGCTCAGTAATGCCAATGCTAATGTCAGTTCGCTGAACCCTAAATAATAAAACAGAAAGAAATTTGAAAGGATGCTGTAGGAGAAGACTTTACCTCTAGGTAAAAAATTACAAACTTATTAACTGTATTAGTAACACTGTGAAAATTCAGTAAGGGTTATCAGATGAAAAGATATAATAATTTATTCGATAAAATAGTAAGTTTAGATAACTTACACCTAGCTGATAAAAAAGCTAGAAGACACAAACAACATAGACCAGAAGTAATAGAATTTGATAAAAACAAAGAGCAATTACTTTTAGATTTACAAGACAAACTAATAAAAGGTACATACAAGACCTCAGAATATTTTATCTATAAGATATACGAACCGAAAGAAAGAGAAATCTTTAAGCTACCATATTATCCAGATAGGATTGTACATCATGCTATTATGAATATAATGGAACCAATATGGGTATCTTGCTTCGTTAAAGGTACTTACAGTTGTATTAAGAACCGAGGAATTCATAAAGCATTAAAGGATGTTAAATTTGCATTAAAAGATATAGCTAATACCTAGTATTGTTTAAAGTTAGATATTAGGAAGTTTTATCATTCTATTGATCACGACATATTAAAGTAGATAGTAAGAAGGAAGATAAAGGATAAGAAGCTACTAGCATTGTTAGATGAAATAATAGACTCCGCAGATGGAGTACCTATTGGTAACTACTTATCACAATTCTTTGCTAATCTGTATCTTACATATCTCGATCATTGGATTAAAGAGGAGAAGCATGTAAAATACTATTTCAGATACGCAGACGATATAGTGATACTAGGTAAAGATAAGGAAGAACTACGACAGTTATTCAAATAGATGAAGGAGTATATTGAAACTAATCTCAATATAAGGTTTAAAGATAACTGGTAGATATTTAAAGTAGATTCTAGAGGGATAGATTTCGTAGGGTACAAGATATTTCATACACACGTTCTTCTAAGAAAAAGTATTAAGAAAAACTTTTGTAAGAAAATCAGTAAATTAAATAAAAAAGATAATCTAAGTTAGAACGAATACAAATAGAAAATCTATAGCTATATAGGTTGGATTAAATATTGCAATGGTAAGAATCTATTAAATAAGATGACAAAGTATAAAGAGCTATTGGAATACATTAATACAAACAAACACAATAGAACCTAATATATATTATCACGTTTTATAAATAGTTTTCAGATTCATTATCATATCCTAGTTCATCAGTTTGTTCTAGGATTTTTAATATATTTCAAATGTTTATAGAGTTTTTACCACAGATACTTACAGGAATAGCTTCTATCGCAGCACTCTGGTTTACTTATAATCAGTATACTAAGAATAAAATGACTGACTATAAGATTGAAAAATGGAGAAAAGAAGAACATCAAAACAATATAAAGAAGGCAGGTAGTATTGCTACTATATATGGTGAATTGTGGGAGTTGTTATACTTCCTCAAGGCAGATAGAGTATACCTAATTCAACCGCATCCTTTGTATAGAGAGACGTTTATCTCTGCTACGCTTGAAGTAAAGAAATATGGAGTATCATCAGTAAGGGAATCTCTATGTGATATTAAGATTGAATCAGTAGCTAATTTCGTATCAGAGTTAGCAAACCAGGATTATTTATTCATAGAAGATATTGAATCATCTAATCTGGACAACAAGATTAAATCTATAATGACAAGCAACGGTTGTCATACTACTGCTATACGAAAATTATCAGATGAAAAGAATAATTGGATTGGAAGTATAGTAATAGGCTACATTCATGATTTCAAATAGAATGAAATAGATGTAGAACTAGTAGAAAAAATGTCTAGATCTAGTGCGCTAGCAATCTAGTATATATTACCAGAGTTTAAAACAGAATAACATGTTATCAGAGATTAAGAGTTATCTCAGTAAATTGGCAGTCATTATCATAATTGGTTTGACTGCCTTTTGTTTTTATTAGAGCAAGAAGATATAGGTTTTAGATGAACGTCTAGGACAAGTAACAAATAATTACGAATATTACCAGAGTTTGACAAGTAGATTAAGAGACGATAATAGAACGCTTCAGTTAAAGGTGGTAGATCTAAATAACTCAAATGATAGTCTACTTTAGACTGCCAAGGAAGTGTAGAAAGAATTAAAGATCAAAGACAAGAACCTCTAGTAGGTACAAGTAATCAATACAGAAATGAAGGATACTATTACTAAAATAATAACTAAAGAAGTAGACTTTAAAGAAGACTTAAAGCTAAATCCTTTAACTACTATCACAGTAGAAAGAAAAGACTCAATCTTAACCGCCATACTAGATTTAAGGAACTCTCAAGTATTGTTCGTAGAAGAGAAAAAAGAATATCGTAATAAGTATAAGAATGGCTTCTAGAGGTTCTTACACTTTGATTGGAAGAAAGATCGTATCAGAAAGTATCAGATATATAACAGCAATGACTTAATTAAAGTAACAGATACTAGGATAGTTGAAGTTACGGAATAATCAAACAAAACATTAAAATTAATCAATAATAATATGCATAGAATAATCCGTACAAAAGCTTATGAAGCTAAGCATGGTCCTCATTTTGATGACGAGCATGCACGTAAAGCTGTAAGTAAAATGGAGAACGAGGATGGCTCTAGAGGTCAACACTGGTCAATAGAGGAGACTTCGGCCTTAGCTAATCAGTATGGAATTCGTTTTGATGACAAGTTCAACAAATACGATTGGTATGTTGCATTGAATATGGTTTACTCTGATTACTATAGAGTGATAGTTAACATGACTGGCTCTAACAACGCTAAGTACTTTGTAGAACTAGCTAAAGCTTGGTTATGTGACAAAGATATCGACGAAGGTAAGATGTGGTATTACTATGTTTATATCATGTGTGACAAGATTAGAGAAGCTGAAGATGAACTCTTCGACAGAAACTACAGCAGATATGAAGATGATGACGATGATGAAGCCTACGGTAACTTTCGTAGAGGCGGAAGAATGGGAAGATCTTCATATGGTAGACGTAGAGAATATGACAGAGAATACGACGAGAGGGACTATGAGAAGGAGAAAATGTTTCCCTACGAAGATGAACTCAAACGTGGTCGTTCTGTGCGCTACATTAGATATTAATCAAATAAAATCAATCCTAAATAAAATCAACAATTATGTTAGAAGATAAAATTATCCTTCAAGACCGCGGTTTTGACGCTGGTCTGGCTGCTTTAATGCAAAACGCAAACAAAGGTATGGACCCTGCTGCTTTGATGGCTATGATGAATAATAATGGCGGATTCGGCGGTAACGGCGGATGGTGGTGGATCTGGATTATCCTGATCTTCTTCTGCTGGGGTGGCTGGGGAGGCAACGGCTTCGGTAACAGAGGCGGTGAAGCTTCTCAACTTGCTTCTCAGTTGAATACTGACGCTAATACTAACCTGTTGATGCAAGCTATCAATGGTAATAAGGAAGCTATCAGTACTTTGTCAAATACTCTGAACTGTGATATCAATTCAGTACAGAACGCTTTAAATACAATCAACACTAGTGTTAGTCAGATTGCTTGTGATACTAAACTGACTGGTTGTCAAGTTATCAATGCAATTACTTCTGGTAATGCACAATTGGCTTCACAACTGGCAAGTTGCTGCTGCGATGTAAGAGAATCTATCGCAGGTGTAAATAATAACATTACTAAGATGGGTTATGAAAACCAGTTAGCTAACTGCAACCAAACTAATACATTGCAGAACGCTATTACATCTGGATTCAACAGCTTGATGTCTGATAACGCATCTAAGTTCAATATAATCGGAGCAAAAATAGACGCTCAGACGTAGATAATCAATGATAAATTCTGTCAGCTTGAAATGCGTGAAATGCAGAACAAGATTGATAGCTTACGTGAAGACAAGGCTGCATTGCAGTTGTCCGCTTCACAACAGGCTCAGACAGCTAATATCGTTAATCAGATTAGACCTTGTCCGGTTCCTGCATATTTAACATGCAACCCTTATGGCTGCAACGGTGGTTTCACTGGTTACGGTTTTAATGGTTACGGCTATAACGACGGTTGTGGCTGTGGATATTAAGAAAGGAGGTAATTATGTTTTTTACCTTTAATCCATATCCATTTAGTAGAAGCAATGTAAGAACGATTGATAATTTTGGTATACCGTCATTAAGAACAATCTATGTTACTACTGATACTACCAATAATACTGTTACTTACGGTATCTGTCCTAGAATATGGAGACAGCTTCCTTGTGAAGGAATGTTCCTATTAAATATAGTAAACACTCCCGCTACTACAGTAACAGCAGCTTCTCTAGTAAGTATTGATACTACTAGAACAGCCAATCAGGTAAATCCTACTACAACTACTTCTACAGGAGCAAGAGCTCTAATCAACGGCTCAGGTGATCAGATGGTTACAGAAGAAATTTCTACAGGTAATAGATATTTAATCTATTATAACAAAGCTAATGGAATATTTCAAACTGTAAATCACATCGTATTACCAGCTGCTGCAAATGCTTAATTTTTAACAAGGGCTCTTCGGAGCCCTTAAACAAATACTTATTATGATAACATTCTCACAACTAAGTATAGGTGACCCTATATACGTATTAGAAATTATAGGTACATTCAAAAAGAGTACTAATTACTTTGCTGGTAATATAGTAAGTGTATCTAAAGTATATGATGAACCGCTACCACCTTAGTAGTTTCCAATGCCTAATCAGAGTAGAAAAAGATTAGTTGACATAGTTATAAGTTGTGGTGGTGAACAGAAGAAGCTAACAGTAGAAGAAGGTAAATCATTGATTAATGATACTCAATTAGGTCTTACTGTAGCTACAGATAAACAGCATATAGTCAACATGGTTAAGTCTAGTTACAATGAATACAAAGCAAAGAAAGAAGCTGTTGCTAGGTATGATGAAGAAATGACAAAATGTGAAGCTATACTTAAGTAGTTAGACTATACAGAGAAAGAACCTGAGAAAGAAGATCCTAGAATATAGGAACTACAAGATTAGGTTAAAGAACTTAAAGATTTAATAAAGCAGGCAAGTAATATGGTTCCACCTTAGATGAAACAGATGTTACCATAGAACATACAGAATGCAATGAATGAGGCTAGTTAATACTAGCCTTTTTTATTTTAAGACGTTTAGATAAACGCTATTATATTAGTCGATCAGTTGTACTACCTAACCCATAAAAGGGCTTAGAAAAGCTTAAAATACGTTATAAGTATATTTAATAAATAATGCATTATGAAATTAAATACCTTAAATACTATTATTGACGATATTCTACTTGAATTGCGCAATAGTTCTGTAGCTGAATCAGAACATATAAGTAGAATATAGATCGAACAATGGATAGCTAATTATCGAGCTGTACTCATAAAGCAAGATATAGATAAAGGTAGAGATATTAATCCAATGTACATCTAGACTATGCCATGTATACACTTAGATAAAGTAGATACTGTGGCTGGTAAGATAGAGTATAAGAGTAATATAGAACTACCTAAACTAATAGACTTCCATTTCAGGACTGGTTTAGTATATGTTAAAGACATGTACGGCAACCTTATTCAGCTAGGTCATGAAACCAAAATGAGATATCAAAGATATAGAAAGTACACCTGTGGTGATTACATAGCTTATATTAAAAACAACAGGTTGTACATCGAAGGTAGTGATAATCAACTAGAATGGGTAGAGATAGGAATCATAGCAGAGAATCCAGCAGACTTAAATGAGTGCTTTGATCCTGATAGTGAATACCCTGTACCTGCACATATGATACCGGTTATTAAAGATATGATCTTTAGTAAAGAGTTAAATATCATGCATCAGATGCCTAGTGATGAAACTAACAACTCTAGAGATGATATGTAGAACATTAATGTTAGATAGCAATGAAGAAATCGTATACTATAACAGACTTCTATGAGTTCTACTTATCTCAGATCGAGAGAAATACTGTATATGATGTTGATTACAAAACATACAGACATATAGTTGAAGATTACTTTAAGTATATAGTAGAGGAAGTTATGGAGAACAGTAGAGAATTTAAACTTCCATGTAGACTTGGTAATCTAAGTATAGTTAAGAGATAGCCTAAGAACTTTGATAATAAGAGCTTGAGAATAGATTATCATGAAAGTAAGATACAAGGTAAACCTATTTACTTTATTAATGAACATAGTAACTACTACAAATTCAGATTTCTGTGGAGTAAGAAGGATTGCCTACTTACTAATAAGACAAAGTATTAGTTTGTCGCCTCAAGAGCTAACAAGAGAAGGTTAGCATAGATAATTAAGAATAGAGAACATGATTACACTACACTCAAATAACGGTTATGATAGATAATAAATTAGTTAGTTCTAAGGCTGTGTTAGCTAAAATCATAGCCGATTTAGATCTCAAGGAAGATGAGATAAGAATAACAGACGTACGAGAATGGATAGGAGAAGCAATGGAAAAGATTGGAGCTGTTCAGTAGCTAGAACATAAAGTAACCAATCTAAAGATATGTGACTATCAAGCTAAACTACCGTGTGATTTGTATAGATTAAATCAAGTTGCGTTCTCGTTTGAGAATAGTTGTGGTTGGTTACCAATGAGAAAGGTTACTAACTCTTTTGGTATATATAAGAAGTGTAGTGGGTGTAATCCCAAAATGCTAGTACAAGACAGCGCCTTGATTCCATTGGTTAAGAATATCTTTAATCTAGATGATGATAAGGAAGCTTTAGAGATACTTAACAGTGATAAGAATATTAAACAAACCTTAGATGCTTTAGTAAATCAATATACTGTACCTAGTAATAACGGAAGACTGATAATAGGTAATCCGGCTACTTTTAATACCAGTCTACAGTACTCTACTAAACCTGGTTACATTACTGTTAATGTGCCGTGTGGCTGGGTTAAAATATCTTATCACGCTATACCTACTGATGAAGATAGTATGCCCATGATACCAGATATACCCTCATACTTTGAAGCTATATTTTGGTATGTAGCAATGAAGATGTCTTATCCTAAATACTTGAAAGGATAGTTGAACTAGAATATATACTATGATATGAGAAACTCATGGAACTTCTACCGTAAACAAGCATACGCAGAAGCCATGATGCCTACTGTAGATGAACTTAAGAGTATACAGAATACTTGGGATAGACTATATCCAGAAATTGATGAACATAATACTTTTTTTGAGCATGCTGGAGAAGAACAGATTTTGTATAATTGGAATAATTAAAGTACCATGAAAGAATATAAATTAAAAAATATATCTTCTATTCCTAATTTTTGTTGCGGTATATATGCAATAAAAAACAACATAGATAATAATATGTACGTGGGATCTTCTACAAATATAAAATCTAGAATAAAGTATCATGTGAATGCACTAAAAAACAATAAAGGCTGTAATAAAAATTTATAGGAGATAGTAAATAGCATAGGACTAGATAAATTCTCTTTTATTATATTAGAAACTTGTGAGGATAACAATAGTACAATAAAGTACTTAGAAAATAAATATATAGAATTATATGGGTATTATAATAAAAACAAAGTAGATGGTAAACCTATATTTTGTTATAATATAAATGGTTAGTATTTGCACGAGTTCTTAAATTTAAAGGAGGCAGCAAAGTTCGTAAATGGATTTCCAGACAATATTAAAGCATGTTGTGAACATCGAAAAAATAAAAAGTCATATCACGGTTTTTAGTGGAGTTATATTAAGAAATAGAACATAGGAAAGTGTACTAGAAAAGCAGTATACCGCAATTGTAAGAGTGTACAGTAGTTCTCTCTAGACGGTACTTTGTTAAATACGTTCTCTTCTATTAGTTAGGCTAGTAGACAAATAGGAATAGCGAAATCTGCAATACAATCTGTTTTAAATACTAGAAAAATTAATAAAACAGCAGGAGGTTATATATGGAAGTACAAGAAGGGAGGTAATAATGAATGATGTTCAGACAAATACTTTTGTAAAAGGTCTTAACCTAGATACTGACATTACTATGGTTCCTGATAACCAATATCGTTATGCAGAGAATGTTCGTGTTATAACTGATACTGATGGAAGTACCGGTGTATTGTAGAATATACAAGATGTAAAATTAGTAGAAGGAGGAGACTTTCTGTTCTATGATGAGAAAGTATTAGCTACTACTACCATAGATAAATATGGTATTATCATTACTGTAGATGATGCTCATGTAAATAGAATCTATAGAGTAGATAACTATAACAACCCTCCGCTGAAACATACTATAGTGGTAAAAGGTAAACTTGGTTATACGGAAGACTCTAATATTAAGATAGTAGCTAATTATGAATCTGAAGGCATTATAAAGCTGTACATAGCTTGTCCAGAGTAGATAATAAAGACTCTTAATATAATGGATGATAAGTATGTATACACATCTGGTAAAGATAACTCGTATCTAGATAGTGCAGGTAATTTAAAAAATCCTAGCTTACTAGATATACAAATATCCGCTTTACTTACTCAACCTGAAGTAACTTCACTAGGAGGTGGATAGTTAAAAACCGGAGTTGTACAATACGCATACCAATTGTTTAATGCTCGTGGTTCTAGTACTAATTTCTCTCCAGTAAGTAATGCCATACACTTAACCACTAGTAATGTATCAACAGGTTAGCAGTAGTACATGGGGGCTAATAAAGATATTAACTCTGGTAAGAGTGTTAACTTTACTGTTAAACTTAATGATATTCCCGAAGGATTATTTGATAGTATTAGACTTATACGTATACATTACACAGACTATACAGAAGATCCTATTATCGAAGTATTTCAAGAAGCTACTATATCTACTTCTGTTAGAGAGTATAGCTTTACAGATGTAGGCGGTTCTGCTCTCAATACTCTAACTATAGAGGAGTTTAACAAGACATAGGAATCATCATTTGCAGCCGCGACCATAGAAGCTAAAGATAATATTCTATTTGCAGCTAATATAACTGAAGCTACATGGAAGCCTGATTATGATGCAAGAGCTTATCGTTTTACTTCTAATGGCAGACTGATACTTAAGGGGGCTAGTTCTGATTAGGATATAGATGTCACTCTATCTAGTTCTACTCTAAACTCTTATCTAAAAAACATACCAGAGGATCACGATTGTATAAATCCGTATAACTTGACAGACTATGCAATGAGCGCTGCTAACGTAACCAAATATAAATTTGGTAGCAATACTCTTGGTGGTACTGGTCTTAATATAGATTATGAATTTATTACTACGGATATTACATTAGACGAGTAGTACCAGAATACTCTATCTATAACTACTAATGTTACTAAGGATAATACGATCAACATAAGTAAACTAGATGGTTCTCTAATAGAAACTGTTACTTTAGGTAGCGCATCTGATAGTAGATTTAAAAACTACGCGGATCCATACTTTGCTTCTAAATATAGAAGTCATCATAGAGATGAAATATACAGATATGGTATAGTATTCTTTAATGATAAAAACATTGCCACTCCTGTGTATTGGATAGGAGATATTAAGTTTCCACATTGTTATGAAGCGTGTCCTTGGTATGTAGACAATTAGTCATTGAAAGGAAAACCAATAGGTATTAGATTCAATGTTAGGAATTACCCAGATGATGCACATACTTATCAGATAGTAAGATGCAAGAGAACTAAAGAAGATAGAACAGTGTTAACACAAGCAATAGTATCAGCTACTGTCTCATACCCGTATCACTCAGTTAGAGATGCTGAGTATGATATAGCATCTGAAAACACTAGACGTCCTTATACTTTCTTAGGCAACTCATACTAGAAGAATGGTTTCTGGGCTACCTTTACTGGTTTCTATTACAAGTGGTTGCTAGGAGAAAGAGTAGATAGTAGTATCGTAACTCTGATAAGTCCAGAGATAGATATGAATAAAGATGACATGGCTGCTAGTATCAAAGGATGTAGAGGTGATTTGTGCATGTACTTAGATCCTAGAACTAGTAGAATGACAAGTAGAGACAACGAGAAATATTATGGAGCATATATATCTTCTGACAGAACTCAATTGATCGTAGAACATACTCAAGTAAGTGGAGAAATGAAATCTCAGAAGAATGATATGCACCCGTTTAGAGCTGGAGACTTAGTACAGAGCTCAAACGACTTTAATAATATGTTCATAATATCTGTTGATAATGGTACTAATCAAATAGGACATCAGTTCAATGGTATATCTAATATGATCGGCAAGCGTTACGTCGCTCATTATACAGGTTTAAGTAATAGCGTGAGAGGTAGTTTTGACATAATTGAAGTTACCAATCCTATTATTATGCAAACTTTAGAATGGAACGACGCAGTGTCTAAACACTCATCTATAGCAGGAAAAACATACCTAAATGCATCTGTGTCACATAATTAGGATTAGAACAATGGAACTAATGCTAATAAGACAGGTTACTTTGGTAATTGCTTAGTTATAAACAGAAGTAATAATAATATAGGAGTACCTAATACTATTAGTACAGATGTGTCTACTTCTAATAATCTATCTACTAAAGTTAACTCTGGAGTAGCTTCTGCTATATAGCAATTTAATTATACTCCATTTACTACACCTGTAGTGAACATTAAAACTACTAACATACCATACGGTGGCAATACCTATAATGCACGTAGTAATTCCACATATATAAGTACATATAGTAACCACATAATAGAAAATGAATCTAGTAGTTACGTTAATGTATTTGGAGGAGATACTTACTTAGGCATACTTGATAATAAGACTATTATTTATATTCCGTAGCTTACTGGAGACAAACAGTCACCAGATACTTACTGTGGAATATCTATATCCGACTACATTCCTTTTGAAACTACTATCAACATGGCTCTAATGTATGGTCAATCGGCATCCAGAGTAGCAAGTGGAGGTTTAGATTACGTTGATCCATATTTGGGGTTAACAGCTGCTGGAGGATCATACGGTGGTCATAGTCAAGAAAAACCTTATTATGCATATAATGACGCTTATAGTGTTCAACCAGATGCTCAGATGTATGCTGTAGATTCTACTTATTCTATAAGTAATCTTAAGTCAGGTAATAGAATTAGATATTCTGGTACTAAGACAGCTAACGAAATAACAGATAGTTGGACTAGTTTCAAGGTTGCCGATTACTTAGATGTAGATTCATCTCATGGAGATATAACTAATCTAAAGAATTTTAACGATCGGTTAATATTCTGGTAGAAAGATGCAGTAGGTATAGCAGCTGTTAAGGATAGATCTCTTATTACTGATAACGATCAAGCATCATTAGTATTAGGTACTGGAGGAGTGTTGGACAGATATGATTATGTAACTACTTCCAACGGTTCTGATATACCTAATGACAAAAGTATTATAGGCACTCCGAGTGGCTTATACTGGTATGATGATAGTAAGAATGAGATATGCTCCTTTACTAATCAAGTATAGAAATTATCTAAGGCTAAGAGTGTGCAATCATGGTTTAATGATAATACTAGGAAAGCAAAAGTAAGTATATATGATCCTAAATTCAATGAGGTACAAATGGGATTTGAAGGAAAGGATTTAGTTTATAATGAGTAGCTACAATAGTTCTCATCATTTTATACTTTTAATCCTGACAATTGCTTATCTTTTCCGGATAGACTCTTGTATATCAAGAACTAGATGATACAAGAAAACGCAGATTTTCCGTTAAATAAAATGCGTTCTAAGTTATAGATTATAATTAATAAGGATCCATTACTTACTAAAACTTATGATAATGTATTCTTTAGTGGAGAGTTTGATGATGTTCAAGAGATGATGTAGGATATTAAGTTTACTACTAAGACTCAAGAAGGAACTATATTTAGAGATAATACTGAGGTAAGTAATCCGATAGAACAAAGAGAAGACACATATAGATTTGCTGTGGGTAGAGAGAAAGAAAGTAAAGATGATATGTCGTTACCAGGTAGAATGAAAGGTAAATACATGATATGTGATTACTTAATTAACTGTGACAATCAGCATAACTTTAAACTCCCTAATATTAACACAACATATAGATATTCATTAGTATGAGAAAAGTAAATAAAAAGAATTGTTTTTCAGGAGGTGGCACTTCTTATAACCCACAGACACTACAGTCTCCGTATCTATAGACGGATTTTAGTAAGTAGTTGCCTACACAATTGACAGCTCCAGCATCTGTTAATCCGTTGTTTGGTTCTAAAGCATAGAACTTATTTGGTGGAGCTAGTGCAGGTGGTCAAGGAATAGGAGGCATAGGTCAAGCTGGAGATGCTATTAACTCTATGATAAGTAATGTAACTGCTCCTGCTACAGCTACTACTAAAGGAGAAGCTAATATGCAAACCGTAACTAATACAATCGGTGGAGCAGCTAAGGGAGCAGCAGCCGGGTTTGCAGTTGGTGGACCAGTAGGAGCAATAGTTGGTGGAGTTGCAGGTTTAGCATCTGGTATAACAGGCACTAAAGGTAAAGTAAATCTACAATCTAATCCATACGATGATAATATTACTGTTAATTATGGTACTGGTATCAGAGGCGGGAAGAGAAATAGAAGAAAGATAGAGAGACAAAGAGATCAAGCTATAGCTAATGCTAGAAGTAACCAGGCTAGTTTAGCTATGGGTTATTAGAATGAATAGGAATTCTATCAAGACTACGATACAGATATACAAACAATGGCTTATGGAGGTACAGTCAGTAGTTTAGCGTATGTAGATGATGGAGAGGTACTCAATACTCCACAAGGAGATATAGTTAATGTACCAGAAGAAGGTAAACCAACAGATAGTAATTTGGTTAACTTACCAGAAGGTACTAGAATACTTAGTGATAAGAGAAAAGTACCGGGAAGTAAAGAAACGTTTGCACAGATGGGTAAAAGATTAATGTCTAAGAAAACAAGTAAGTCTAAAGATAAGTATGCAGAGAATGCAACTATGTTAAACTAGATGCATGACTAGATGATATACGATAGACTGTTCGCTATACAAGAAGGAACTAAAAAGAAAAATGGGAAGACCAAGAAGTTTGCAAAAGGAGGAAGTGTAGGTAATTTGATTACAGATCTAACAGCTTTAGCTCCTACTATATCTAATATGTATGCAAAGCCAGAGTCTTTCAATGCAGTATACAATCCATATGAATCACAGATAAATCAGACAATGGCTAATCGTAGATTTGACATTAGCCCAGCTAAAAGAACTATCCGTGAGAACAGAACAATTAGTAACTATAATGCGGCTAATTATAATCCTAATACTGGAGCTAATCTAGCGTATAGAATTCAGAGTCAGGTTGCAGCTAACAAAGCTATATCAGATTTATATTCTACAGCTAGCAATGTTAATAACTAGTACAAGGCAGATTATGCTAGTACTCTGAATAGTCTAGGACAGCAGAGAGTTAATGCTACTAACATGGCGGTAGACATGAATGCTAGAAGTAGAGCTGCTGCTAGAAATATTCAAAGAACAGCTCTGACTCAACTGAGTCAATATGCACAGAATAAACAACTTATGAATAACTAGAGATCAAGAGATATGGCTATGCTAGATATGTACGGACCATTCTTGGAAGCTGGTTATAAGTCAGGAGATTATGCATCGTTCATGAAACAATTTAGAAAAGGATAATATGGCAGCAAATATGTACGATCAAGCCGCGCAGGCTTAGTTTATTAATACTTATGTGCCTATTAATTTTGGTGAATTATACAGAATAGGTGCGGCACAAAAACAAGCAGTAGATCAAGTTGCATAGCAATTCGGAGCACAACTTTAGAAATTTGGGGAATTTCAGTCTCCATCTAGTGTAGATACTAAAAGGTATTATGATCTTACTATAGGTAGACAAGATATACAAGATGCAGTGAATTAGATGGCATCTAATCCTGATGCATTGAAAGATGCTGCATTTAGATCTTAGTTACAATCTATCATCAATAATGTTGATTACAATGCCTTATCTTAGTTACGTTAGAGTTCTGAGAACTTGTCCGCCAGATAGAAGATGATAGTATAGATGAAAGCTCAGGGTAAGTACAATCCCAATTGGGATGACATTGATATAGGTAATTGGGATACTATAGGCGGAGCAGGTATAATGAACGAGTTATCTCCTATTGAGTGGATGAACGCTAATCAACTGAGTAACGCATACTTTGACAATCTTAAACCTAGTACACTACAAAGTGTGTTCAAGAACGGAATAAAGTATCAAAGGCAGGGCATTACTTATGACACTTTGAAAGGTATTGCTGATGCTAGATTCAATGACTTGATAGCTACTCCTCAAGGACAAATGTATTATAGAGATGCACTACGTGCTACTAATGGGGATAAGGACGCAGCGAAAGAAGCCTTTACTACAATGATCGCAGATTCTCAGAGAGACAGAATAATGGAACAAGAAACTATTGATCCATATTGGTTAGCTATGGCTAAATCTAGAATAGGTAGTGGTTCTCAACAACCTAAAACTGTGTTACCTACTAGACAGTAGATGTTAGATAGAGATTGGATTAATAAAGTTAATCCTAAATTCAGCAATATATCTACTGAATCTAGAAAAGAATTAGAAGATCAATTTACCAAAGTAAATGATGCATACAAAAAGTATCAACAAACTGGTAAAGATGAAGATTTAGCAGATTACTTACTACAAGCTAATAAAGCTCAAACTAGGCAAACAGAGCTATATCAAAGTAATATGTAGAAAGTAATGAAAGAGGATTTCCAGAAAGCTGCTAACTTCAAGCTAAATAATGATCCTAGTAAATCTAAAGAGTACAGTAGAAAAGGATATATTAAAGGTGTTAACTATGCTTTGGATGAAGCTAGTTCTACAGCTGCTTTAAAGAAAGAAGATCCTATATTTACGTCCCTCGGAGCTACTTATAATGAATATACACAATCAAATGGTCAAAAGACTGGTGTATATCAGTTCTCTAACTCTAATGGTTTCTTATTACCAGAAACTGTATTTCAATTTGCTACTAATACAGGACAATCTGAAGCAAAAAGAGAAGCTGGTTTGTTTAGAAGTGATGAATTTCCGTTTAAACAATTAGTAGAAAGTGGTAGCTTTGGCAGTGTACAATTCGTTCCTGAAACTAGATAGAATCTTATATAGATAGGTGAAAATAAATTGATTAAAGGTAAACTTAGAATACCAGTTAAAGAGATAGAAGATGTTCTTGGAACGGGTATATTATATGAACTGAAAGGAAACGCTCCTACTGATTATTTTTCTCCTACTACCTTATTCGGTAGACAGTCTACTAAACAAGCTTTGAAATAGAATTATGATAGTAAAGAGATTAAATATGGAGAAGATGGAGAACCATTCTATGAAGTAGATATGTACAGACAGTTACCTGATGATTCTAATGGAGATTATTGGTATCAAGTAAATCAACTCAGAGAAAACTCTCCTTCACATGTTGGTGTAGGTGGTGCTACTCAAGCACAGGCAATGCAAGAACAATCAGTACGTAGTATATACGACTAAATAAGTTATTATGAGTAAGAAAAAAGTACCCGACTATACGTTTGTCGACAATTTTTAGAGAGAAAACGATAGGGCTAAATAGTTATTTAGCCCTAAAGTAAATACAGATGCGTATTTAAATGTAATGCAAAGTCCTCCTTATGAGGATGCGCCAAATAATTTTAACTGGTTCTCTAATGCTTTTTATGACTGGAATATAACTAGAAACCAAACTAATAAATATACAGCATTGGGAGAGTATGTGTATCTACAGGAGGATTACGATACCCTAGAAGGAGCTAAGCAATATCTTCAAGCTATAGATCAGATACTTAACTCTGAACCTGTTTCAGAGGATCCGGATAAAGCAGTCTAGCTTAATCAAGCTAGACTTGTGGCAGAATAGACTAAAGCTAGTTATGATAAGTTAATGAGTAAAGACTTTAATAATAACTCAATAAAAGACTTTATATTTCCAGAAAGATTAACCAGATTAACTCCAGAGCAACAAATAGCAAATATTGACAAACTACTGGACGGAGAAATATCTGAGGGAGGAGTTATAGCTAGAAGAAACGAAGCTCTCGAAAAAGCTAAGAGATATCAGACTTATGTAGATTATTGGGAAGATAAATTAGCTAATGCTTCTGGTAATGATTACTATACAAGAAAGAAGAACTCTCCAGGTATGGATCTTACCGATATAGATACTTACTTGTTTAAACTGCCTGGTTTGTTGGGTTCTTCTGCATCTAGCATGGGTTCTCAGTTAGTTAGTACAGTAGGAGCAGCCATCAGTTCTAGAGGTGTAGGCGGTGGTTTAGGTATAGTGGGCGGTGGCATTGCTGCCATAGTAGGTAATGTAAATGCTAGAGACCAAGAATCTAAAGTCGAGGTTTATAGTAATTATAAACAAAGTCTTATTAATGCTGCTGATAAAGAGAAAATCAGTTCTGCTGTATTAAAAGAAGCCAAAAAGAAAATGGAAGAATCAGGTCAGTATACTCCAGAATAGATTCAAGATGATGACTATGTGTACGACTAGATATTATCTGATAATATTAAAGTAAGTAATGTTAAGTTCAATTAGTTAAGAGTTAATAATCTAGATGGACTTGAGTCATTGTATACTGATAATATGGCTTTAGCTGGTAGCGACATAGTACAGACTTTCTTAGAAGTAACTCCTTTGCATGAACTTGCTAAACAAGTGAGAGGATATAAGGTGTTCAAGAAGTTATAGCAATCTAAGATAGGTAAAGCTACTGAAACTATTGCTAACAAGTATGGTAATATAAAAGAACAATTAGCAGATAGAATAGACGATATAGCTTCTTTTGGTATTGATAATGTAGATAAACTTCCAAGACTTACTAAGAGAAAAAAAGTACTTGACATTGGAGGTAGAATGGTTATCAGTGGTATGCTAGAAGGTGTAGAAGAAGGAGTTCTGTACATTAAAGGACAGAGATATATTGACAGAGATTTCGACCCGAATCCCAATCTAGCTAAGAGTTGGGCTAAGAATCTTGGCACAGGAGCTAGAGCTATATTTGCAGCTATAACTCCATGGGATCCCGTTTATTCTGATGATGAAGAATTTTTAGAGAACTTCAAAGGTGGAGCTATACTTGGGGGACTTATGACAGGAGTTATAGGTACTGCTACATCAATACAGCCTCTGAACAAACAAATATCTGGACAACAGTTCTTGTCCACTCTGTATACTGAAAATATAGCATCTAAGGATCTAGTTCGCAAGAATATATTATATAGTAAAAAGATACGAGAAGGTAAATGGGATGAAGTAATGAGTGCTTTTGATGATCTAGAAGCAGCCAATATTCCGGGTATGGACACTGAAGCCGTATAGTCAGAAAGAAAAAGAGCTTAGTTAATGTATAACTCATTTACTTCTAGATAGAATATTCAATCAGCAATGAACGCTGGCATAGATCCTAGAACTGAGGATTATGATATATTCGTATCTTTAGCAGATCATCACGACAGATAGTTACAAGAAGCCAGGGAACAACATACTGCTAATCTAGGTGATGCTGAATACTTACTATATGGATAGGAAGTAACAGATTATATCCATAGTCTAAATAAGGAATTTACTGCTGATCAAGAAGCAGCAGTAAGAAAACTTATTGCTTTAAAAAATGAGCTGGATGTATCTAAGTAGATACAAGACGAATACTTTGCAGGTAATTCTGAAAAGCTGAATAAACTATAGGCGTATACTAATACTAGGACCAATAAAGCGGATATCACTACATTTCAACAGATGTTAAGTAAAGATATCAAGGCTTTAGAAGAGTAGTATAACAATCTTCGTGAGATGCTGTCTGAACTAAGCTTAACTGAGGAACAGCTAGAAGTACCAAAAGCTCACCAAGATATTAGGAATGCTTATGAGAAAGTGGTTGCTTCTCAATTAGACTTAGCCAGAGCGGAAGCAGAAGTTACAATCATGAGTACTCCAGAAGGAGCTAGAGCTAAGATAGATAAGTATAAAGGAGTACTTAGTAAAGATAATTAGTTTGTTCAAAGACTTAATGATCTCTACTCTGGAAAAACAGAACAAGATGTAACAGAGAATAGTGAGGACGTAACAATAGAACTAGCTGATCCGACACCAGCTCCAGTAGAGGTTACTCCAATAACAAAGTAGAAAAAACAGAAAGAGGAAGAGCCGCAATCTATTTCAGATACTAGGAATGCAATTCGTTGGATTCAAAACAAATACTTTAAAGAGGAAAGAGACGAAAAAGGAAATAATAAGAAAGTACTTAATGTAGACAACATATATGGGCAGGCTTATAAGGATGCTACAGATGCACTGAAAGATGCTTATTTTAATATAAATCCTAGAGCTAAAAACTTTAAGGAATTTAGTGCACAATCTGTTCTACAAGATGAGGCATTCTCTAGAGACGAACGTGCAGATTTGTGGGAAGACTTATTTAATACTCGCAATCAATTAGAAGAGGAAGTATATACTAACGGTAACTCGGCTAGAGCTAAAGAGCTAGTGAATTTAATTCGTAACAAGATAGAAGCGCTACAAGATGAAATTGGAGCAATACAGTCTCTACAGGAATTTATAGCTGCAAGCGAACCATATATTCACGAGTAGTTCTCGAAAATAAAAGATAAAGAACACAAGATAGTAGAGTAGTAGGATGCTATGACTCCTGTAAATGAACCAGAAGTTCCACAGGCTCAACCAACAGATAAAACCGTAGAAGATAAACCTGCACAAGTTGACGAGCTACCTTCTCTTGGATCATTGCTTGGAGATTTAGTAGGTCAAGAAGCTGCACAAGCTCTAGATACTCCTGCTCCTAAAGAAGTAACTCCAGAACAGATAGCGCCAAAAGATACAGAACCTCTTACATATGATTAGACCCTAGATCCATATTCACATGAACTTAATTATAGGTTAAGTAATACTACAAAAGATGCAAATGGTAATTATACCATAGTTACCTATAAGAAGTTCCAAGGAATGGAGGATTATTTGAATAATGAAGAATTCTCTTTAGTAAGTGCTAAAGATGATTTCATATCTGAAGTAACAAAGAATGGAGTATACTTCGAAGTAAAACCCTATACTAGGGATGGAGTAACCGAAGATGCTATATATGCAATATTCAATTATAAAGGAAAGAAATATGTAGCAGCTGTAAGAACGGCAAGAGGACTGACGGCTAGTAGAAGCAATAGATTCAATAGTATGGCATTTGCTCAACAAGAACAAATACGAAAGAATTTAAGTGATTTGCGTAACAAGATAGTAGAACTGTATAAACAAGTACAAGCTAATCCCAACTTACAAATAGTTCCTACTATGTTACGTAGAACTCCGGGTAGTATAAGAAATGAAAAGAATACAGATAATAGTCCTAAGAATAGACCTCTAACAGAATCTAGATGGTTAACTGTTAAAGACCCATATCAGATTACTCCAGATAATACTGAAGTAGGTATCACTACTGGTCCTATTGGAAAAGGTATTATTAGACTTAAGAATAGAGTATTATCATATAATGGTAAACAAATGGGTAAGCCTGCTTGGGTTATCAAGGCTACTAACTACGATGGTACAGTATATGATAAGCCAGTTATTCTTAACTACAAGAAGTTCTCTGATTCACCAAAGGTTGCAGATTTAATATTAGATCTAGTTACTAGTAACCAACAGCAATATGTGGATGCTAAAGGAGTACAGACTCCTATTTCTCCTAAAAGATTGTTAAGTTTCTTAGTTAATTTTGGACCATAGACGGCTACTAACCCTAATAATACCGCATACAACCAGTCTCAAATACAATAGAGGATAGCTAAACAATTCTACGAAGACGACAATGGTAATATAGTAATAGGTTCTACTACTTACTCTATAAGTGATTTACTTACAGACGAAGGAATAAGAAACAAAGCAAAGCAATATATAATGGATAACTTTCATTATAATATTGACGAAGATGGTTTAAATAAAAATTATCTTGGAGGGGATTTGCAAGCAGAGGATAGAGATCCGCATTTTGATCAGCTGTACTCTTTCTTTAGAAATAGTGATGTAGATAAGATAACTATTATACCAGGAGAGTTAGAGTTTACAAGAAAGGATTTTGGGGTAGAAGGAAATCCTAAAGGTATTAGTGTACTTGGGTGGTATATCAAGCAGGGTATATTACAAACAGATATAGCTGATGAATTATGGGATGCAAATATCTATGTTGATGACGTTAGATTAGTAGATAAAACTGTTGAGCAGGTTCAAGAACAATCAAATGAGAAGATTCAAGAAGCTGTTAAAGAGGACAATCTAACTACTAGAACCATTGAATACACTGACGGATCTGGTAATAAACAATCTCTAAATCTAGCGGATATCTACTCTATATTGGATGGTAAGAAAAGAAAAGGTCCTAATATGGAGGTAGAATCAGATATCAATTGGGATATAGAATATAATCAGGAGGAACGTATGGATGCTGTCCAGGCAAAAAATTGGATTGAAAATACGTTAGGTATTACTCCTGAGATAACCGATGCAGTCATAGACGTTACTGAAACTGGTATGAATGTAGTAGGTAGAGTTACAGAAGATTCTATTCTACTATATGAGGATGCTCCATTGGGAGTTGAATATCATGAAGCTTGGCATAGAGTATCTCAGTTACTTATTGATGATAAGAGCAGAAGAAAGATATATAACAGATATAATCGTAAGAATAAACAACAGCTGAATGATTCGTAGATAGATGAAGTATTTGCAGAACAATTCAGACAATTTATGTTAGATGAATCTGGAAAATATGATTTCGATACTAGGAACTGGTTTAAGAAAATACTTAACTTTATCAAACTATGGGCAAGGACTGGACAGTATGGTTTAGCTAAAATTTATAATAGTATATTAACTGGTAAGTATTCAGGAATAAAACCTAGTTAGAGTAACATAGAAAGATTCAGACGTATATATGGTGAATCTGGACCTAACTTTGAAGTAGCCGGTCATACATTTAATACTATTACTAAACAGAAACAGTTTGACGATATAGTTAAGAGTTTAACCTATGCATTTTTCAATGTTGCATTCGCTGAAGGCAAATATATATCTTATGCAGACCTAGGTCAAAATAAGCCTACTTTTGAAAGACTTAAGTTGATAACAGAAGCACAAGCTGCTAAATTCCCATCTCCTACTATGAATGAAATAGTAGAGAAATTTGATAGTATATTTGCGCCAGAGATAGCGTCTAGACTTAAACAATTAGGTATACGTACTATTGATAAGAATTCTGAAGATTTAGCATCTATCGAAGAAGCTCAGGAAGGCATAGATATAGGTCAACATACCGTAGAAGGTATGAACATCTCTATCAAGGATAATGCTCCAGCTGAAGTAAAATTCTTCTTCTAGACTATACCGGCTATGGAAAGAGGTAAAGATGGCAACTATTAGACTAAGATAGATCCAGTTACTAAATTCCCTAGCTTTGTTGATGCTAATCAAGCGTGGAATAACGTGTTGAAGGATCTGGCAGGATGCCGTACGATAGCTAATATATTTGATAAAGTTAATTTGTTAGCTTAGAACGATGCTTTCTATACGTCTCTATTGTTAAAGTTAGCTAACGAGATTCAGAAAACAAATAGTGATAATTCTAGAGTAGCAACTGACGCTGAAGCCATGCTTACTAAATTAGAAACAGTCATTACTTCTGATATTAATAATTTCATTACAGCTAAGATAAGTAAAGATAAGTAGACAGGATTTACTAAAACCTCTTTAGTAGATAATACTGTGGATATTAAAGCTATCAAGTATCCTATGGTATGGTCCCAATCATTATTTACTAACTCTGGATTGTTTAAATACGATAAGCAGGGAAATATAATTGCAGATGCGCAGGCTAAACAGTCTTTAAAGATAGTAATTGATAATCTTACTGCCATTAGAACTGCATTCTAGAATCGTAAAGGTATATTAAAGGTAGGTGATAGAAATGTAGATCTACACATACCTATGAATCAAGAATGGCTGAAAGATAGAATAGTAAATTATCTTCAAGCAGTAGGTATTGGAATAGATAAACCTACTATCAATAGAATGTTATTATCTGGAGATTATGGAAATCCTAAAGCTGATTCTTATACTTTATTGAACTCTTTCGTAGTAAATATAAACAACTTTGGAGGTTTAGATAAGATAACAGAAGTACTTAATACTATTCATAATGCTATAAAGATTGACAATACTATAGGAGATATCATCATATCTGGTAAAACTGTATCACCTAAATCAATCTGGAGTAATGTAGGTTATGTTAAAACATTAGCTAATTACTATGCATTTGTACATGCTACAGATAAGGGGTTAAGTAGCTATGGTCCTGATGGTAATACTTACTATATGGTGTCGTAGAATAACTTCGTGAAAGATAGAGTACACGAGATGATAACTGATCCTTAGGTACTAGCGGATCTTAATTCAGTAAACTATAACCAACATTCTATTATATTAAGTGCTATCAACGGAGGTAATAAGAATATACAAGTAGAAACGTTAATCAACTTTAAAGACGAAACTTCTTACGATGCTGGTAGAGATTACTTTAAGATCACAGATAGAGAGGATTATATTGCAAAAATGACAGCTGTTCTTAATGACAGAATAATCTTCCCTACTGTAGCTGATAAAAAAACTTATCATTTTCTAAGAGGTATAAAACTACCACACGAAAGGATTAATTTCAATGCGACTCCTCAGGGTACTTACGTAGGTTATGGAGAACAAACTATTGATATACTGATGGGTTACTGTCAAGATGAACTTAGCCAGATAGAACTATGTTTACGTCAGATAGATGATGATCCTGCACATTTTGATAAAGAAACCGGTGTTCACTATAATGAAGACGGTACAATTAATAATGATTGGTTAGAACCTAGTAGAAGAATAAAGAATTTCCATACTCCTAATACTTACAAATATACAGATAAACAAGGCAAGAAGCATACTGTTAAACTTGAAGGTAATGGAGCTAGATTCTTGTTCCTAACAGGAATTTACGCTAATGGTAAATTCATAAACTTCAATGATCCTAAGAAATCTGCTAAGGAATGCCTATAGTTAGCTAAAGATTATTTCTTTAACGCTCCTAAAGATGCTCAGAAGATATTCTTAAGCGACCTTATTAATCGTAGAGTAAAAGAAGAAGTAGAAACAGCTAAGAAACTAGGTATTATTACAGCTAATGATAATAATAGTATATGGAGTTTACGTAATTAGTTACTTGATGATACTGAATTATTAGAAAGAACAAAAGCATATAACAATGTAGATGCTTCTAATGCAGAAGGATATGCTATATGGGATATGCTTGCTGACTATACTGTTAATAGTATAATATCCATAGTAGAAATAGAAAAGTTATTTAATGGATCTCCTGCTTATTACAAAGTAAAATATGATAGAAACGGTATAGTAGATATATCTGTAGATAAGATCAAGCGTTTGGGAGCTCTTACTTCAACTGGTCTGAATAACAGATTGGACTTCAATAATGATCCTATCAGACAAGAGTATGTTGTTGCTGAACTAAAAGATCATGAAATTCAAGATAAACAGTACTACGAATATGAAAGACTATTTACCAGAGGTAATATCAAAGAAACTATTCAAGAGTTAGAAGGAGAAGATGCTTGGAATAAAGTAAAAGATCTAAGCATACAGGAAATAGAAAAAATATATCCGGAAGCAGTTAAGATAGCTAAAGATGCAGCTAAAGTGGAAGTAGCTGGTTATAAGGAAGGTATTAATGTTGCAGATGCTGCTGTTTATATCAGTCCTATAATGACTAGAGATCTTCTTAGAATGCGAGGAGAATGGAATGCAGACGTTAAAGAGGCATTCGACATACTTACTAATGAAGATACAGCAGATAAATGGGATTCAGATCCGGAACTGTATGTTAAAGCTAATAAAGTAGTACTGAACGCTATGAAGTATATGGCTTTTGGTACTAGATTCAATGAGATTAGTGGTCTTGGTATACCATATTTCAATAAGATGGCTTTATTCCCGTTATTTAAATCTATAGCAACAGGGGATATTAGAGCTTTATATGATAGGATGATGGATCCAGATCCAGATAAGAGAGTAGATATGGTAATGTTTGACTCTGCTGTAAAAGCTGGTTCTAGAGCTCCTATGAAAGCTTATAGAGAAGCTAAAGACAGTGAGATAGAATTAAAAGATGGATAGACAACCTTATCTGCTAGCTTAACTGACTAGATAATTAGTGGTGAGGGAAATACTCTTAATGATTTCAATAATCTAGTTACCTATAAATAGAAGTTCAAATATTTGCGTCAACAGTTAGCGACTAATCCTCATACACACGAAGAACAGATGGCAGGTACTCAGTTTATGAAAGTAAACCTATCTAATATTCGTATGAATGATATGTATGGTAAGGAAGGAGAACAGGTATCTGGTAGAGAAATAAAAGAAACCGTAATGGGAGCATTAAACAAACTGTCAGATATAGGAAAACAACAATTATCTGATGAATTGTTTACTGAGGATGGTAAAGTAAATATTACCAAATTAGGCACTATGCTATATCAAGATGCTAGAGAATCAGATGCTAACGACAATGTATTGTCTGGTTTAAAAACTAAAGATGATGCATTTGTTATACCTTTGTCAGCTTTATCAGATAATAAATGGATAGAGAGCAGATTCATATCTATGATAAATAAAAAGATTATAGATGTTCAAATGCCTGGAGGAGCGTTTATCCAAAGGTCTGCATTTGGTCTTGAAGCTACTGCTACTAAAGTCATCACTCCAAATATGATAAACAATGGTGCAGCTCTTAAGATGAATAATGAAGAAGGATCTATGGATTCTGTAGTAAGTATTAATCTATTCAAACACATTATACCTAACTACAGTAAAATGACCTTTAGACAAGCAAGACAATGGTTATTGAATAAGAAGATTATAGGACCAGACGCTACTGCTAATTCTATAGGTTATCGTATTCCTACTCAATCTATAGCATCTATATCTGCATTGAGATTTGTTGATGTATTCCCTGAAATAATGGGAGATACAATCATGCTACCAGAAGGATTTACTAAACTTACCGGTTCTGACTTCGACATTGATAAGTTATATGTTGCAAGATTTGCGTATAATAAGCAAGGAGAAAAGATAACTAGGAGTGAGAATTCTAGCATAGAGGAAGTAGCTGACTCCTATAAGAACGATATGCTAGACGCGTACATGAAAGTTCTCCTTACTAAGGATAATTTCAATTCTCTTAAGCTTTCTATTGATAATGCTACTGAAAATACAAAAGAGGTACTTAGAGATATAGAAAGTAACAGAAGTACACATTATGCACAACCGTTTGAAGTATATACCCCTACCTATCAAGAAGCTAGAAAAGCAGAGTATACTGGTGGTAAGGCAGGCATTGGTCCATTTGCGTTGAATAATGCTCACCATATTCTTACATAGTTAACTAATTTGAAGATGCAAGAGAATGAATTTACTAATGCATTACAGATTACGGACCTTGGCAGAATATATGACTATCCTACGGAAGATCAATAGAAGGGTGGTAGAATATTAGACTGGTTGTCTGCTATGATTAATGGTTTTGTAGATATTGCTAAGGATCCGTATATCGTACGTCTTAATGTTAATCCATGGACTTATAATATGGTTAACTTCTTACTTCGTACAGGTAAAGGTAAATGGACATTTTACTTTGTAGGTCAACCTATCTTTAAGGAAATAGCGGAAGAAGTAGCTAAAACTAAAGGTAAATATGGTGTAGATAGAACCAAAACTCCTACTCAATTAGAGAAAGAAGCTATCAAGAGAGTGTTAGATAAATATGATCCAACAGGTTCTCATAGATCAAGATATCAATTTATAAATACAAAAGATGATCTGAAGGCATAGGAGTATGGAGATCTATTTAAATCGCACGGGCCTACTTCCTATACAAGAGAACTACTGTTACATCCAGAGAACTTCGAATTCAATAGAGAGTAGATCAAGATGTATTATGCGTGGTTAGCTCTTAAACCATATGCGGATAGTTTGGCAGATCTAGTAAAATATTCTAAAATAGATACCAAAAAAACGGGTAAAACATTTGCTGAACAGCAGGTATATTATAATGGAATGCAAGATCTAAAAGAAAACGGAATGTTTGCAGAAGGTGAAGTAGAGAGATTTTATAACGAAACATTTATCCAAACTAAAACAGACAACAGTATACCTTTCGGATCTAGTATATTTGAGAACTTGTTATTTAGAAATACTAAGACATTTATAAATCAATATAATATAGTATTATCATTACTTGGTAGAAATAATAACGCTAATGCTAAGCTACTCAGCCCTATTATATCTGGGATGGAAGCATAGATAAAAACTGAATTCTTTAACCAGTTTGTAAAAGACAATGACATAGATGTAGAAGGAATGTTTAGGGGCAATAATACTATTGCTAAGAAATTAAATAAGTTTAAAACTATGATACTTAGAGGAGATGAACGTTATAGATATCTCTTAAATCCTAATGGTACTATCGCTAATGACTTCTTAGAATATCTAATACCTAATATCAATAATGAAGGAATTGACTTTGTAGATACTTCTGAATTACTTAGTGCTGATCAAGTATAGGCTAACAATTTGATTAACTACTGGAGAGAATTATTAGATGATCCACTTCCAGAAGTAAAAAGACTAGCTAGAGATTTGGCAGTATATGCTTTTTACACATCTGGAGATAACTTCGCTATGAACTCGTTCTTCTAGTATCTACCGAATAGTTATAGACAATAGATTGGTTACACCGAATTTGTACAAGGTAAATTAGATCAATTGATAAATGAATCTCAACTAGGATACACTAACAAAGATGATCTGTTCTTGAATAACTGGACAAACGATATGTTAGTAAAACCAGTAGAGAGAGAAGGCGGTAAGTTAGGAATGCCATTCTTGTCAGTAGGTTTAAATGAAGAGTCTACTCCTAATATTATAGTAGGTAGACGTATAGGTTCTGAAAGATCTGATATTACGCCTATTAACTGGGTAAAAGTAACTATGCCAGATGCAAGAGGAAGAATGGTAACAAGAGCTTATCCTATCTTCCCTCCGTATATCAAGATGTAGGATGGTAAAGGATATGACACCAAGAATTGGCATGTATATACTCTTATAGGTTTCTAGGATTAGATAGAACTAGACAGCAATAATAAGCCTACCGGTAATATACTATATACTCCGATATATGGTCTAGTGAGTAAGAAAGGATACAAGCAAAGAGGTCATACTATAGTAGAATATGGTAGAAAGACTCAATTTGATTTCAATATGGAGAATGAATGGAACTACAAAGAAGCATTAGAGAATCCTACTGCATTAGCAGATATGGCTTCACAGATGTAGAAACCAGATTGGGAACAGATGACAAGAAGTATTCATATTATAAGTTCATTACCAAGTTACTCTGGAATGAATTATGCGTTATAGGAACAAGAAAGAGTATATATGGAAGATTCAGAAGTATTAGAAGAAGATGAAGTAAAAGGCGAAGTTCTTGAAGAAAAAGAAGAACCATCTACTATAAATATATATGCAGGAAGTAACGAAAATGCAGATTTAAGCAATTTTGCAATAAGACCTTTTAAATCAGAAGTAGATTGGTTTAGAGATGGAAATAAAACTGTAGAAGAGTTTTATTCAGTAGAATAGTTCTTCTAGTCTTTAAAATTTGCATATTCAGATAATCTTAAAACTTAGAAAGGGGGCTAGTTTAATACTGATTTATGGGAACAAATACTAGAATCTAAGAATGGTAGTGAGATAAAACGACTAGGAAGAAGATTTATAAATTTCGATTCTAATTCTTGGGATAAGATCGCTGATTAGATAATGTATAAAGGAATATTAGAATCATTCAAGCAGAATCCAGAAGCTTTACAGAGATTGTTAAACACTGGAGAAGCTGTACTTACACACGTTCAAGATAAGACTAGATGGGGCAACGAATTTCCAAAACTATTAATGAGAGTAAGGGACGAATTAAGATCTCAAACTTTAGATGCACCTTTAACTGGTACAGATTTAATGTCTCTTTATGAACAAGGTAATAAAAGAATAAGTGAAGTATTGGATCAAATGGAAGATCTAACAGCAGATGAAAGATAGTCCTATTTAAATGAATTTGCACAATTTATGGCAAACGAAAATGTGAATACTCAAGATAAACTTGAAGAAGCTCTAAGAAAATTCATATGTAATTTATAATAACCGGATAATATGTATAAATGTCCAAACAAAAATCTTCCAGAGTGGAAGGAATTAGAAAAAGTTGTACCAGAAGTTGCATATACTATCTGGGATATGAATAACGGTCATGGTATAGATAAGGCTCCGAATGGGGAGCCTTCTATATTATTTTAGAATCTTCTTAAAGAATTCGAAAATGATAGAGATAGAGCTATAAGAACTAAAGCAAGAATATTCTCCAAGAGCTTCTAGGACTCTATAGCTAATTATACTTTAGATGAAAACGGGGAACCATACATACAGGATATAATCAAAGAAGATACCACTACTTATGATAGTGCAGATTATATAATACCTAGCGACGATGAATTGAGAACTCTAAAGGAAATATCTGATGTATATACGAAGATATAGAAAGGTTTAAAAGATCGTCTCAATGCCATTAAGAGATATTCTAGTAAAAATCCAAAAGTATGGAGAGACTTACAGAATCTAATACAGAAATTGTCTAATTCTGAGACAGAGCAAGGTATAATATAGTTTCTTGAGCATGTTCGAGATTCTTTAAAGGATAGTTAGAATTTCTTGAGTAAACCGATAGACGAAATTAACGCTAAGTAGATAAGACAGTTATCTAATGATTACGTAGGATTCTATAAACCTCTTATTGATAATATTTAGTATATAATCGACACTACCGATATATTTAAGGATTAGGATAATTATTAGGATATCATCAATCTAGCTAAAAATATGGCTCAATCTATTAGTACTGTTAACAATAAGTTTATGAATGTATTAAAGAGTAAAGGTTATAGCTATTTGTCTTAGTATTTAAGACAACAAGGTATGCCTGACAATATGATATAGGATACTATAAATTGGCTAGATGATCCGAAACATGATTCTAGTATATTTATGAACTGGTTCGGAATGGCTACTAACAGTAATAATGGAGTACAACAGGCTATTGCTAAAATGCTTAATGACGTTAAGAATGCTACAGATAGAGAAACACTAGAAGTAGGTATTAAGTTAGTTAAAACTCTGAATGAGGCTAAACAAAAATATGGTTCTGATGTTCAAAAACTGTTATACGAAAGAGATGAACATGGTAGATATACAGGATTACGAGTAAAGCCACTAAACTGGGGCAAGTTGAACAAAAATAGAAAGGAGTATCTAGAAGGACTAGCAGAAGAATTAGGTATTAAGAAAGATTCTAACGGTTAGTATGAAATACCATTCAACGAATCTATACAAAAGAAGTGGTTTGATGGAATAAATAAGTGGTATAATAAAAATGCAGAAAGAAAATATAAATCTGAATATTATAATCTACGAAATAAATTGCTGTCTCCTAAGACAAGAGCCGCTCAAGATGAAATACAGCATTTCATAGATAGTATAATTAGCCCTATTACTATAGATGGTATAGAATATGATAATCTACTTAGTCCCTCTGAATTTAATCAGTTATAGGAATTACGTAAACAGAAGAGACTATTAGCCAATCCTTATAACTTAGATGGTAGTGAAAAAACTGGTGACGATGCAATAATAGCCAAAGAACTTACTGCATTTAATGAAGAAGTATCGAAACATATTAAGTATGATGTGGATTTAGATGGTTATCTTAAGGATAGGGCTAAAGTAATCAAGAGATACGGAGAAGATTCAGAGGAATACAAGTTATGGGAAGAACGAAACACTGTAGAACGTTATAATTAGGCATTTTATGATAGAATAGAGGCTCTAGACAGACCCATACAAAGTGAGGACTATAAAAAATTGACTAATCGTAGAAGAGCTATACTATCTATATATAAAGATGCTGGAACAGGTAAGATAAATGTAGACAGTATGTCTGATGCAGAGAAGAGAGATTTGTTATAGCTAGACTAGGACATTGCTGACGCATATCAATATAGTGAGGAATATAGAGGAGAAGCTATTGATAAATTCTCTGATTTTGCAGAAATGGCTCTTACAGAACAATATTATAAGGATATGGACCAAGCTAGAAAAGTTGGAGGAGACGCCTATAATACGTGGTTCTATAATAATCATTACGAAGACAAACGTGGTGTAATGCGTCCAGCATCATATTATACAGAACTTAGACCATTGCCACAATTAATGAATCAATACAAAGAGAGGGTTCCTAATAGTAGATATTCCAAAATATCTCCTAAATCAGATTGGTATAATCCTAATTGGGATCCTGAAGGACCTGCTATTCAACCAAATAAGAAATTATATGATAATAGTAGAGCTTATAACGAAATGGTTAGTAAACCTGAAGTAAAAGCACTGTATGATTAGATAGAACAGATAATGGAACAGGCTAATTCATACGTATCTTTTATGTAGTTCGCGAATGATAGTAGAATGCCCTAGATTCCAGCCAGATTTATGCAAGCACTGAATCGTAAAGATGGTATGCTAGCAAAATTAGGCTATACGTTCGAAGATTTTGCAGTTACTAAAGATGATGATCTAGATTTCGTAGAAGAGTTCTCAACGATGCCAAATGGAGATCCTATTAAAGTAATACCTACTAGATTTATTAAGATGCTAGATGATACTAACATCATATCTACTGATGCTGTAGCTGCTGTAGTGTAGTATTATAACATGGCAGCTAACTATAAGAACATGTCAGAGAAACAGGATGAAGTAGAGCTACTATTAAATCTATTAAAAAATACATCTATCAGAACTAGGAAAGAATTAAAAGGACCTGGGTCAACTAATGTATATAAACAATCTCAACTACTAGTAGATAGACTTATGTATGGTAGAAATAAGTCGCCTTTAACTGCCAATGTGTTTGGAAAAGAATTAAATATAGGTAAATCTTTAGATATAGTTAGAGGTTTTGTTACTAAAGTAAACTTATCAGGTAATCTATGGTCTATAGGAACTAGTTTCTTTACAGATGCAACTTATACTACATTAGAAGCTAAAATGGGAAGGTATTTTGATCTTGAAGATTTAAGATTTGCGTAGAGTGAGTTCTCAAGAGAATTACCTAGAATGATGGCAAATATAGGTAATCCTGATCCTAAAGGAAAACTGCCGTATTTACTTATGCTAAATCAAGTAGTAAAGGAAAACTAGGAATTATTCGATAGACTGGATGAAAGTTAGGTTTTAAGGTCTATAAACTAGAATTTCTGGTTTGCGGGATATACTTAGGCAGATTATACGGTTAAAAGTCATACGGTAATAAGTATCTATCATAATTATCGTTTCGTAGATGGTGAAGGATTTTTGTCTAAAACTTAGTATGTAGATAAATTCTTTCCAAATGATAGAAAAGCAGGGGAAGTAGCATTTAAATAGTTAAAGGTTACATTATATGATGCTTATATAAGTAATGATAGCGGTGATGTATCAGTAGATCCTAAGTATAAAGAATATGTTACTGACAAACTGCTGAATGATGTTAAAAATCGAATTCAAATTCTTAGTAAGAGAATAGATGGTACTATAAGAGAAGTAGATAAAGCAGCAGTACATGCTAATTCTATTGCATCTTATACTGTTATGCACCGTAACTTTATGGTTTCGGCATTACATGATAGATTTAAGAAAAAGCAATATAACTTAGATTTAGGTACTATTGAAGAAGGTTATTATCGTGTTACGGGAAGATTCTTATAGAATATAATAGGAAATAGGCATTTTGCTCTTACACAATTGCTAGCTGATTATGATAACATGTAGGAGTATGAACAATATGCTGTTCGTAGAGTATTGTACGAGTTATTGTTAGTAGCAGGATCTACTTCTGTAGCAGTTACATTAGCAAGTTTAGTAGATGGAGACGATGATTACGATATGTGGTTGACTCAAGCAGTTACATATCTTGCAATGAGATCAGCGTTCGAATTTCGAACTATGTACAACCCATTTGAATTAATGTCTTTAATTAAATCTCCTACAGCTGTTTTTACTTGGTTTGATAATGCCTCTAGTTTCATTAATCTTGTCAATCCATTCTCTTATATAGGAGATAGAACTCCATTAACTATAATAGATAGAGGTGTGTATAAAGGTATGCCGGTTATACTTAAGAATATAATCAAAGTAACTCCATTTAGAAGTATATTTGAAGCGCAAGATCCAAAATCGAAACGAAATTATTTATAGAATCAATTAATGAACTTCTAAGTTTCTATCCAAATTATCAATTCGTTTATCATACAGAAAAAAGGAAAGCCTACTATTTCTAGTAGGCTTAATTTTTACTCGGATCTTGTTAGGTAATCTAAGTAAGCATAATAGTCTTCTTCTGGCAGTTCTGCTTCTATAGGTTCACCAAATCTATAGTCAAAGTAGAACAACCGCAATGCTAGTTCTGGTACTGGCACGTTACTCCAAAACTTATTTATCTCTAGCTTTGCAGTTAAGCTAAATGCTTTACCACAAGATTTTAGACTATTAATATCTTTTTTATATTTTGGATTACTAAAACAATAAACAATATAGTGCTTATGTTCTATAGTAATGTAAGTAGTATTATAAATCGTATCTAACTTTTTGAATTTGCAATATCTGTCTACTGACTCTCTAGTATTTACAGAGCTATCATAAACAAGAAAGACCTTATCCTCTAAATAAGGTCTATTGATATCACTGGTATATGCATTTACAAATCCACTTTCTACAGTTAGATCCCTCCATGTAATGTTATCATCACATAGAGGGACGATATAAATACTCACATCATTTAAGTTCTTCAGTTCCATTATTCTCGTAATATTCACGAGTATGGTCCCAATTTCCTGTCTGATAATGATATGATATTTCTGTCAACGCTTCTGATATTAGGTCTTTACGGGCCAATAACTCTTGTTCGTTTAACATGTTAAATACGCGTATCTCATTATTACCATTACTTTGGATAGCAATGATATACGCTTCAAGATCATAGTCTTCTATATCGTAACCTTCCTCTTTCATATACCAAGTAAGAGCAAGTATATAGAAGGCTATTTGTCTATAATAATCATACTCTTCTACAGAGTGTTTAAAGTTATAGACATCAGCAGTTGTTTTTAAGTCAATGAGTACAATCTTACGTTCTGCATGATCAATTTTAACTCTATCTAGCAGTGATTTACACATGACCTGTTGTTTCTCGGCTTCCCAGTTGATATGAAATTCATTATGGCATTCAATACCAGGCTGGTTTTCAAGCAACTCTTTTGCTTTAATGTGATTATATATATTCTCTTTAATGCGTTTTAGCATTGTAAGATCTGCGAATGATATAATCTTATACGTTTGATTCTTATTTAAGAACTCAATGTATTCAGCAAATTTGAGCTGTAATTCTTTTGCTTTTTTTAACATAGCATCTTTTGACATATTATTGCCAGAGTAAGATGCTTTGTACGCATTTATAAGTTTATCTTCTTCTAGTATTTCAGTAGAATTGAAGTAAGCTTCACAGAAAGCTAACTGTTGAGTTGTCTTGGGTTTCTCATAATCAATTATCATATAATTCTCCCAAAACTCTTCAGGTTGAAGTAGGTACATGTGAATCATAGTTCCTTTATCAAGATACTTACCACTAATACCTTCTTCTTTACCATCAAGCATATCCTTGAGGTATCGCGGTCCTTTCTTTAAGAACCACCCGATTGCTGAATTTGATATTCGCGTGTTATCTTCATAATACGGAATTTCTATTTTCATGCTGCTAAATATAAATCGGTTTCAACTTCCATGTTTGTATTCCATGGGATCTCGTCTTCTATATCCTGACGGATATGTTTAGACATCTTGTATATGACTATCATTAGAAATAAAATCATGATTTAGAATATAGATTCATTTGTAACGAATTCAGAATCATCTTCTTCATCGTTATCGGTATATTCTTCATCCTCATCAGATATCTGTATTTCGTTAGATACTGATCCGGTATCTTGAAAGGATACTTTGTTTTCCTCTTTTATTTCCTTAGTAGAAATATTCATATCTTTAGCTATTTGAGTTAAAGGCATGTCTTCAAAGAGAACAACTTCATCTAAGAATGCAGAAATATTATCAAATGATTTTACTTTCATATATTCGTTAATGAAGTTCACAACTTCATCTATATTCTTAACTCCTTTATCTTCTGCCATATAGCGTACAAATACAGAGTTAGAATTAGCTTCATACTGTTTGAAATAACGAACACGTGAGCATCTATCAAAGAAGTTTTCATCTATCTTTTCTGCTCTATTACAAGTCATTAATACGAGTTTCTTTGCTGTTGACTCTACTCCATCCAAGAATCCTAATAGATCCTTAGTTTCCCACCAATAATCGTTCTTCTCAATTTCATCAAACATAATTGCTACAGGAGTAGTAAAGTTTTTGAAGAATGCATTTAGTTTATCAGCAGGATAGTCAGTTGCAACAACAATAATAGGTAGATTACTTTCTAAGGCAATACGTTTAGAGAGCATTGTTTTGCCTGTACCTTTAGTACCAGCAAGTAATACACCTGTTGTTTGGTTAGAACTTTCAGAATTGAAATAAGTAAGCACACGGTTGATAAAGTTATTATCCTCATCTAGCTTATACAGTTTCTTTGGCATATTCAAATCACCATTTTCTACTAGATAAGATTTTCCTTCCATACGATTATACTTTAGATCGTATACTTTACCTTTAATAAGTTCATATGCTAATCCTTCTAACTTCGGTTTAACTGTGATCTCATTACCTACTTTAATAAATTCTGCCATAACTTCTGTTTTTATGTTTTTAGTTTGTCGATTAACTCATCGACTTGTTTCTACGTGTGTACAACATAGAACGCTGTTTTAGGTTCATGTGTGTACAAATAATAGTTAAATAACTTTTCACGCAAAGGCCAAGCTTCATTCGGAAAGCCTTTGCATTCAATCACGAAATCTTTACCGACAAAGTCTGGTAAATAGGTCATCGGTCTGTATCTTTTGTTTCCAAAAGTAAAAGCTGGAAGAAGTTCGTATCTGTGCTGCTCATAGTCTGCCTAGATCTTTGCTTCTTTCAGCTTTTTATATGTATAAGTTTCTAATTTACTTCGGAATTTTATTCCGTCGTATTCATTAGGAGTTGCATTCCTTACTCGTCCCTATTTCTTCTTTCTCTGAATCATCGTATTCAAATTCGTTAATTGAATTAATTTTCAAAGTTACATCATATACTCCTAGTAACCGGTCAATACCTATACATATTGCTCCACTAAGTATGATAATACATGTAAATGGGAACTGTAAAATGTTTGAGATGCTTCTCTTTATTTTCTTACTCATAGTTGTTTTGTTAACCAGTTCTTTACCTTTTCAAATCCATTAGCTTTAATAGCATCAGATATATCTTTTGCTTTAAATCTTTTGTGGACTAACATACCTTCTAAGCCTGTTTTTTGGCTTATTTTACGGAGATATTTCACTCCAGCTTCATCTCTATCAAACATTATAATAATACGTTTAAAACGCTTCTTTAAGTGCTCTAAGACGTCATTCGGAATAAACGTTGATTCAGATGAAGGCGAAATGGCAGGTATTCCCATTTCATATAAACACATGACATCCTTCATACTCTTAGTAATTATTAGGATATCACCTTTCTTTGGTAGTTGCTTATAACCTTGAATATCATATTCAGTAAGGTTATTACGCCACTTTGTATATTTATCTGCTAAAGGCTTATATATCTTAAAGTGATTATAAACTTTATAAGCATACATTGGATTATCTTCTTTGTAAATGCTTTTTACTATGCCATTACATAGGTAGTACTTTATACTACTTACTCCGAATTTCTTTAGAGTTTCTACCGATATATTAAACTGCTTCCAGTAATTGATGTCAGTTTCAGTGAATTCCTGACGTACAACACCAATTACTGTTTCAGTTGACGGTATGTATTGCTTAGAGCTAACCAATTGCGCATCATTAGTAATCTTAAGTCTACTTACTATATCTTTAAGTATATCTGAATAGTTAGTAATGCCTGTGTAAAGCTCTATAAACTTTATTACATTACCACATTCTCCAGTGCCATGATCTTTGAAGAGTAATTGCTTAGTCTTTCTACTATAAAAACAACCAAATGATGGTGTTTTATCTTTCCTTAAAGGAGAGTTATAGATCATGCCTACTTTAAAATTACCTATATACGCAGCATATATATCATATTCTGTTACTCTAGCTAATATCCATTCTAGAGTAATACCAAAATTGTCTTTTACTTTACTTGTATCGTAAACCATGATATATAATTATTTGTGAAAGGAGTCAGATTCGAACTGACATCTGTAACTTCTCTTACAAGCTACCGCATTAGACCTGGATAAGGGCGCCCCTATCGTTTTATGCTATCCTAACTTATCAAACGTGAGTACTTTCGTTAGACTCTACTCGTACTCACGTATTCCTAGCTTAAGCCCTAGGTGGCAGCTGTTTTAAGTATGATTAGAACGGCAGATCGTCCGCTGGATCGTTACCTACAGACAGTTCATCTACTTTAGTCTCTTTGTCGGCAATTACTGGTTTAGTAAACATGTCGATAGAGAGTTTTGTAATCATACTTTTATTTTCTGGATTTGTCTCTTTATCATAGAACCCTTCTGGAATATCCATAGGTTCAATTACTGCATAAGAAACATATGAAGGCAAGGTTGTGTAACCTTTATCATTATAAGTAACCTTCAATTTCAACAAGATATTCTTATTAGCAGCATTTAGCATAGCAATAGCCCAATCGGAGAACTCCTTATAGCTACTACCATTGAAGTTAATCAATTCTTTTGGATAGAAACATTTCAGTACACGCATAATACGTGTTACCTGATTAGTAATCTTACTCTGACTTTGTTCTTCAGTCTCTTCAGGTTTAATGTTCGGTTCCCATTCAGTATGTAACAATTCCTTTCCGTCTTTTTCAAAACGGAGCTCCATAAAGTTCTTACCAGTAGGAGAGGTTGCTGCTCTCGCACCAGTAAATTTCACATTATCGTGTATACCAGCTTCGAGAAACTTGCTATTCTTGTTACTATCTGTTATTACTATCTTGCTTGCTAATTCTGTACTGTAAATCATAATTTCTTTGTTTTGTATGTTATTCTTCAGGTAAGAAAATACGATCCATATGGAACGTAATATTATTATTTTCATCACTTTCTGCAACGACAATATTCTTACCTCTTAGATGTGGTGCTCTTGCTTCTCTTACTATGTTACTACCACCTTCAAATGAAATGATAGTTTCGTTTTTCTTACGATAAACATATCCGATAGCATCTGCTTCACCACAGATAATGTCTCCTAATCTACCAGTAAGGTCAAGTGTCATTTCTGACATCTCTTGTCCTTCTACATTTATCTGTTTATCTCTCGTATGAGCAATCAATATAAGATGATCACTTAGATCTCTGAACAAGTCGATTACCTTTTTCACAGCCATTCTAAGCCACATATAGCCACTACCATTAGGTAGAGTACGAATGTCTGTTCCTTGATAATTTTTTCCTTGATTCGTGCTTTTATAAAGCTGTATGGCATAACCCATGCATATCTCCTCTAGTCGAGTTGCATTATCTATAGTAATATACTTATACGGCTTCTTACCCGTACGACTAATCTCTTCTTTAATTGCTGTAACAATATCTCCAAAATCCTTTACAGATCTTGCTTGAATAACTAAAGCAGACAAAGCCTGGTAACCGTTTTCCAGGTCGATAATCAGATTGTTCTCTAGGGCCGCCATAAGACAGGATTTACCTGCCTTAGGCTTTCCATAGAAAACGGCAAACTTAGGATTACATACCTTTGCTTCGGTTTTTTCTTTTGGTAATACAATCATAAAGCTAATTTATTTCTTGTATTCCGTGTTTTCTGGTAAACTCTGACAAATTCTGATAAGTACGGAATCTTAATATCTTATTTAGAACAAACCACTATTTTTCAACTTAATTGTGATGTCGATAATGGTTTTCTTTGTTTTCGGTTTTAGGTGATTCAGAGAACCCGGTGTAATAGGAATTACATCGTAGCCAATCTGAACAAAATTATCGAAGATACGAATTGGAGTACCGAACTCGTCTTCAAAGTCGTAGTCCTTAGCTGTTGTACTAAGAGCACTCATGAATTTAAAGAACTCATCCTCTAAGTCGCTAATATTAAACGGACATTTTGTTCCAGCAGGGCAAGAAATTGTATCCAGATAATAGTAATCAAAGATTTCTTTGTCTTCTTTCTTTTTACCCAGCCAAGGATAAGCGTTCAATATTTTATCAGCAAGAATATTCTTGTTGTTAAAAGCACTAGTATTGTTTTTCTTCGGTAATGTAAATGAATATTTTGTAATCATAATTTTCAGCCTTTAATTGTTATTACTAAAACGAAATCTTCTTTGCAGGTTCTGTATTCTTTAGCGTTTCAATTAAATTATTGTATTTTAAATCATTGTCAAACTCTAGAATTGCGCACTCTCCAGCATCTCTATTCTTTAAGATGTGGAGATATACTTTATTCTTAACTAGTAGACGATTTGGTCCATATTGCTGTATATTGAGCAATTCCGGTCTGTGAATACAGATAACGTAATCTGACGCATGAAATATAGTATCCGCAGAAGAAATATCACTACGCATTGGATAATGCATAGATGGATTGTTAATCCTATCAGGAGCCTCAATGTTTCGGTTCATCTGTGATAACTGGATTATAGTAGTATTAGGGTATTTTTTAACCCTAATAAACAGTTTCTGTAAATCCGAAATCACTTTCAGTGCAGATTCTTGACCTTCTACAAGTAAGGTATGGTCTAGGATAATAATAAATTTCTTATCCTTAGCATAATTCTCATAGAAATAATCAATAGTAGAAGCTATTTCTCCAACCGTCCCAGGTGTATCTACATAATATATCTGGTATGATTTTATTTGTTGAGATGCCTCCTCAACTTCTGCTAATGTTTCATCTGCAAGATCCTCATTAGCACTGTATAGCTGTGCAGTAGTTTGCCTTAACTTACTACTTAATTTTCTACCTACCTGCCTTGAACTTAACATCTCAAACGAGAAATTAAGTACGACGACATCCTGATCTGGATTTAGGTCTATTAAATCAGTTTCTAACGTATTAACAAATGATGATTTACCACTACCTGATATACCTACTATAGTATATATCGTATTTGGTTCAATACCACCCATACAATGTGTATTGAACTTATTCCATCTTGTCTTAAGAGATTGAATCTGATGATTCTTTCTCTCTCTGATATATTCTACTGCTTCATTAGCAGCAGTAGAGATATGACGGAAAGTAAGTGTATTAGTAGAGTTCTGTTCCATAACTATTACTAATTACAGGTTCCTCTACTTTCATTTGCTCCTCGTAAGTTTCCCACTCGTGCTGAGTGAGCCATTTCCACATAGTCTTCATATAACCTATTTTACCGGTTAGCATTTTATTGTCTATCTCGAAAGATAAACAATTCATTATATGCTGATGCATAGCTCTGCTTTTACCGACTATTCGATTATATTCCTTCCTACATTTGTTCACATTAGCCCTCAAGAAACCTTTAGTTCCATCAGGTCTTATAACATAAACTGGAAATAGGTCATAGAATTCATCAAACATAGATTTATCTTCTTTTAGAAGTTCTTCTAGTTTTGCTGTCTTCTTTATGACTGTGGTATCGTCTACAGTGCTGGTAGCGATTAAACCACGAGATTCTAACTCTTGTATCTCTTCTTCATTAACTAGGCTGAGAAGTTTCTGAATGTCTTGATTGATGTTTTTGAAATCACTCAATACAAGTGTTAGGAATACTAGCTGATTAATAGATAAATTTTCAATCCTGTCAAGGATTGAGGTGTCTATTTCTAAAATCATAGTCTCATATATTATATGAGCTTACGGTTTCTGAAATTATCTGATAAAGCCTCTGTTAATCCCATAGGCTCATTTGTAACGGTTTAAGTTCTCTGATTATCTTATAGGCTTCCATAATGTAATACCTATAATTAATCTTTCTCTCTTCTATTGGTTTATCATCTAAGTAATTTAATAAAGTAACACCAGATGCAGTAAGCATATTCTGATACTGTCTAGTATCTTCTCCTTTCCATTTCCATAAGTAAGCACCATTAGTACTTGCATAGAAACGATTAGTTCTCTGTTGTTCTTTATTATTATACTCAACATGCCATTGTTTACCAGTCTTTTCAGACATTAAAAAGTCTTTAATATCTTGGCAACCTTTTATAGTTTCCTCTACTGATACTCCGTTCTTAAAAAAGTTTATTACTGCTTTCGGTATGATCTTCGGAGTTAGACCTTTCCCTAATTTCACAGTAGTAATAAACATACCTTTCTCTTTTACTGAATCATCTTCAGCAATAGCGAAATAGTCATTTATAGCATATTGATACATAGCTTTGAAACGTTCTTCCTCAAGTGTTAGCTTAGTAAGTTGTTCCCAATCACGACAAACTTTGTTTACTTTAGAATATACATCTTTCTTAAGTAAGACGAATAAACCATCAGTGTTTGCCTGGACGATTCGACATCCTAGTTGGGTAAGTTTCTCTGCTAGCATTAGTAATAGTAACTGTCCATTTATTCTAATTTGCATTACAGCAAATGGACTATAACAGAAATTATGTTCATTCTGTAAGTTACCTGACAAACCATTAAGAGCTAGCTTTAAGGTCTCATTCTTAACCTTATTGCCATTGTGTTTTGCTTCGATACGCTCATCTTTAATCTGCTTGTATACTTCTAGGAATTCAGGACCTAAATGTTTAGGATAGAATCCATATTCTATTAGCATACTTGGATATAGAGATGCAACATCTATATCAATGAGCAATTCGTCTTCTTTCGGAATTATTATTTCTGGCTTATTCACTGAATGAATGCCACCAACTCCTACGGAATATTGTAATCCTTCAAATACGAACTTATTTTCATATCCTTTTCTTCCAGGAGATACTATTTGATTTTTCATATCATCTAGTACTCTTTGAAGTATAGGACTATCATACTTAATAAATGGTAATATAACGTCGTTTAATGGTATTACAGACATAGGAGATCTTAAGTCTTTAATATCCCACCATGTTAATCCTGTCTTTTCCAGATATTTCTGGGTTAAGATCTTCATACCAATGTTTACACCATCTTTACTAAGTACTCTTACTCCGTATTCGTCTTCGATAGCGATCCTAAGATCAATATCTTTTTTGCATCTATTGAGTAACTCTTCAGTAGAATTAACATCATTAATATTATAATCAATCATTGAGTCTATTTGACTTTCAGGCAGATCAGCCTGCCAGTCTGCAACAAATTCCTGTACATTTTTGTACTGCATTGTTACTTGAATCTCCTTCAAACCTACTCTTAACTTATTACTATATAACATAGTAAGTAAATCAAAAGAATCAAAACAAACCATGTATTTCCACTTTTTCCAAGCACTGATATCATCTTCGCTTGAATTTGTGATTACTTTACTTAGGTTAAATATAGATTTACATATAGTCCTATAACCTTTGTATTTCATAGTATTATAATAATCTATTATATAATTTATAATAGCGTTATCATAATGAAGATTATTGTATCCACAGAATAGTTTATCAGTTTTAAACTGAATATCTGTAGTATAAAGATCTCCAAATGTATGGTTCGTATTTATAGTATGAAAGAACTCTACGAGCTCATCTAATTGATTGCTTCTGCAAGATATTTCAAATTTATGTAACTTACCTGTTTCTGTATTTTTTACAGTACAATGAAAGACATTGGGGAATACCTCAATATCATATACATAAACAATCTTATCTCGTATAATCATAGTTAATGGTGTTAAATTTGTTCCCCCGGTCGGACTTGAACCGACATTTAGACATTTTACCAATTAAACTACGGGGGTTCCATTGCAAACTTAAAAATTTATGAAAAAAAGCTTTATAGTGCAGGCAAAGTTTAGGCGGCCTGCTTAGCCTGTTTCATTGAATAGACTTTTGCGGTGCTATTACGTGCAAAGCCTCTTTCTTTTTTGTGACGTCCGGTTCCTTTTTCAGGACATCTAGTGTTTCCTACCTTGTATGTACGAACATACTTGGTCTTAAACTCTACAAGGGAAGCTTTATACTTAGCCTTGTCTTCTTTACTTTGTTTTTTAGCGATTGCTCTATCAAGCTTGGCTATAAGTACAATAGCATGCTTAATAGCATCTACGTCTTTATGTTTCAGTCCATGCTTAATTGCTTTAGTAAGCATAGCTTCTTTCGCTTTGAGTGTAAGAGCTTTTCTATGAGCTTTCTTTGCCTTTCTGCGTTCTTTTAGCTCATCACAGTGAAAGTCTTTAGGTTGAAAATCAATCTTTGCAGATCGCTCACGAGCTTCACGAACTCTAGCATTTCTTTCTTCTTTCCATTTCTTAGGAACAATAGGTTTCTTTCCTGCTTCTTCACGATCTTTAGCTTCTTCTGCAGATACTAACATTTTGCATCCTTGCAAGCTTCTTCTGTCATCTTTCCAGATGTTCCTTAACTCAATTCTTTTCTTGCTACGAGCTATTTTGGCTTCTATTTGTTCTTTCGTCTTCATATCTTGATAATATTAACAGTTAATAACTATGCCGCACTTGCAACATTTGAATACTTCTCCTTTAATTCTTCGGGACTAGTCCATGAAAGAATAGTATCTTTAGGATAATAAGAACTTTGATTAGTATCTAACTGAATAACAGATAGACCAGTCAAGCTGTTCTTATCTTCACTGTTCTTATACACGCTGCGGAATTTAGATTTCGCTACTTCTACTGCTTCTATTTCGTTTTTAGCAGTGACATAATCAGTAAGAAAATCTATCTCCTTTTGCGGAGTTTCTTTACTTTGTTGCTTGATTATATAGCGATATTTCTTGCTTTCTTTCTGTAGTGATTTTTCTCTTTTCTTACCAAGAAAACCAGTCATAAGAGCTTCTATTTCATTCTTATGAGGTCTACTTGCAAGAAGTTCTGCTTTACGCTTCTTTTCTGCTACAAAACGCATTTTAATTTCCTCATCAGTTAAATTAACTGGTTTCGGTTGAACAAATAGCAAATTTTTGATACGACGAGTGAATTTCTTCTTCTCCTTTCTCGTATACTTAATAGTAGGATCGAAGCCAGCACTAGCTAAAATCTGTTTAATACGATCTTTCTTAGCCTGTTTAGCTGTTTTATTCGCCTGTCTTGCATTTTTACCTATATCTGTTGTATAGCTCTTCTGGCTAACGTTCCCAACGATATTAGTAATACTGACTTTCCCATCTTCTCCTTTAGTAATAAAGGGTGACGGACCCGGACTTCTAAATACTACTTCTGTCTTCTTTGAACGACGTAGTTTAGAACGGTTAGTTCTGGATAATTTTACTCCAGTTCTCTTATGTTGTACTTTTTGCTTTTTCATCTTGATAATGTTTTATAGTTATTTACTTGTAAATCCTATTTTAGGACTTACTTTAGTTTCTTCAATATAACAGATATATACAAATCTATTATTAGTAATAAGTCTAATAATCTCACTGTTATCTAAATCTGATATAGTAGCGAGAGCCGTATTTACTCGGCTCTCATAATGCTTATTTGATTCGAATAAGCGTTGCTTTAGGTAGCATACTCTTGTTTTTTTATTCTCCATACTTTACGCTGCTAAGCAAATTGGTGCAGACTCTATATCTAGCTCTGCTTTTTCGTTAAAATCTTCTAGGTCTTTTGTCAGTTTATTGATCTCCAACTGAAGCTTATTCTTTAACGTACCAATGAAAGCAGAAGTAAGTTCTTCTGTATTGTTAAGCGCTTTCTTACCTTTAGCACGTTTAAGCTTCGGATCAATAGTTTTAATTCGATTTAAATGATTCAATCGTTCTTGTTTCTCTGAAAGTGAAAATATCGTAATGTAATTATTATCATTAGATAATTCTGAAAACTTCTTATACCCCATATTAATACACTGGAGATATAATTTCATAAGGAAACGTTCTTCTGCCATTTCTTCGATCTTAGTAAGTAATACCTTAAGATCGTAGTTTCGCTTTGCTTCCTTAGAAATAACGTTTTCATTCTGTATTATGTGCCAATACTTAGTTATATCTTTACTAAGATTGTAAATACGTTCTTTTGCATATTTAGATGTAATTGATTTCATATTCAAGTGATTTGTTTTTTTAAGTTAATACTCAACCAAATTACGTCTACTAGTTAGTCATGCATGAGAGAATCAAACTCCCGTCTCTCTAAAGAGCGCTCTAATCACTAAGCTAATGCATGGGATTGAAACTGCCCAATTCAGCAGTCTCCATTTTGTGTAGTACCCCATTCAGTACTATGACAAAGAGATTAATTGACAAGTGTCCAATTCAACACTTATTCGTCAATTATAACTGTTTTACCGAGATAACACGGCAATACCCGTCCATCTTCTAGTCTTATACCTATAAAGCCGCGAGGACCTTCGGTCATCTTAACTTTTCGGTTGTGCCCTTTCTCGTCTGCATATTTCTGTAAATACTTCTCATTGATATACTTAGAGTGTAACTCCCCGTTCGGACTACACCGTAAATTATCAAACAAGATGTCTACTATACAGTCGAGATCATTATTATCTTCAGCTTCCTTAAGTATAGCTTTCATCATACCATAGAAAGCTTCTTCGTTTTTTGCTTCTCCAGAGCCAGACATTATGCTTGCTGTTTTGATTGCGATATCTGTAATACTCACCGATCCATGAGTATTAAAGAATCGTTGCAACCATTTCGGACCTGAACCATAATACAAGATAACCTGTCCATTATCTAATATATCTACCTTTTTCGGCTGCTCTTCAAGTCTCCCATTCAATACCTTTACTTTAGCCAAAATAGATGGTTCATATATGATTAGCATACGTAAGAAGTCAACCCGAGAAGGTGACAATCTTCCTATCATAATGTTTATTCGCTCTTTTCAATGTGAACGTTTACCTCAAGTTCTGCACTGCTGATACCGCATTCGCGCATATAGTTAGTGTAGATCCGTCGGTTATTTTCTGAATACCCACGAACAGTCTTAGCGAGCATCATACACTTACGAGCCATTTCCTCGTACGTATTGATACTACCGTTGTTCGCGATCTCTACAAGTTTGTCGAGGTTCGGCAAGTCTTCAGCAGAGAAGAACATCGGTTTGCTACCTGGCTTACTAAGCCGGTCGATAGCTTCAGTGACTGTTTCACGAGTTGCTTTACTGAAATCCGGTTCAGCGATCTCGAACATCATCGGTTCTACGCCAGGAATACCGACATTGATACCGATCTTCGGCCGTTGATCCAAATCTTTTTCAATGATACTGATACTCATAATGTCAATAGCTTTGACAATATAAGCCTTAATCTCGTTGCGGAAATCATTGATTCCGTTCATAGTGTTTTCCTTCCATTTTGGATCAGGACAAACAGCTATGATAGTAAACACTTGCTTACCGAACAAAGGTCCGTAATATTTCTGAGCGATTTGCCGGTTTTGGGCAAGGATCTGTGCAGCCATAGTTCCAACTACGGGATTGCTGTTCTGATTGATATTGTCCATAAAAATGTTTCCCTTCTTGATTCCGTACTTGATATACCATACGGATCATTTTAATGTTTTTTAAGTTAATATTCGTTTTAATGCTCTCTACCGTTCGATTATTTCCTAGCACTACAATAATGGTAGTGGTGAATTCAATCACATAATCTACTAAGCTTTAATAGAATAAATGTCAATTTATTTGAAAATATCTTCTGATAAAATCTCTGATAAAAATATGATAAGGATTGATAAATGTTTATCGTCCCGTGTCGACGGCTAAGATTCAATTCTTTCGATGCTTAGCGCACCTCTCACCGTAATTCTATATCGCGATTGGATGCAATATAGAAAACTAAGTCAACGGCATCTTTTCAGCCTATTAGTATTTCCGGATACGACAATCTATGCGATTGAAGGTCGTTTTATCTAAACGTTACTAAAACTCACAAGCCCATTGCTTGAAGCATGGCCCACTTGTACCTCTCGGATTTGTTGTTTATACTGCGCGAATACTGGGATTTCCACCCTTCATCGTCTCCTTGCTGCTCAATTGCTCTTGCTATTGAGTCAAAATGTACTTAGCCCTTTAATCTACCGAGACAGGGTGATTGGCTGCAGGTTATTAACGATTCAGCGTTCTCTTTACACGTTTATTTGCGGTAAACGTTTTAGGAGTGTCTAATGTCAGCGTAACGGTTGGCAGTCTAAGGGTGACTCGTACTCCATGCGGTCTATCTTACAACTGATAATTTGTCACTTCTGTACTATCATTGAACTTCCTTAATTATATGTGACCATAGCCTTCCTTCACTATGCGTCGATTAATAATATATTAACTATCTCTTAGAACAGATTTAACTAGGCCGGTTCTATTCGGCATTAACTTTCAGATGCAGTAGAGTAACATCATCTGTTCACAATCTTACCTCTCTGGTTCCAGGGTTCTAAGCTGGAGCAGCTTGGCTCTTACTTGTTAATCTATTGTTTTTGACTACTACTAATATCTCCTACTCTGGAGTGAGTGTGATAATCTAGTAATACACCTTTTCATATCTTGAAAGGTATAAGCTCTGCTGTTTTTTAATAGGAGTACCAAGACTCTCCTTTGCTTATTATTTTATGTTATAATCATACTTGCTAAAGGTATGTGACAACTAGAATCAGGGTTATAGCGCCCTCAAACCGCCTGAACACTCTGGGTTCAGTCATTCCTCATTCATTTATACTCACACGAACGACTAAGCACGTGAGTCACTTTAGGCTTGAAAGAATGCTATCAATCTCATATAGCTTCATCCCTCATACGTAAGTTCTTTTGCAGCACACTATTTACGATAATGCACAGGATTGGCTCCTGCTCCACGGGTAATCAATCAGAGTAAAACTACACGTAGTTCTACAATCTGGATCATTGCGTTTCCAGCTTTCATATCCTTACTTTGCATAAGTATGTACCATAACACGGTTATCCTTCATTAGTATCAGTATTACTTCCCTTCATATAACGGCTATCTAAGGTAGACGAGACAGATTCTCTCCATTAGAACACTAGAAGTTAGCATCCGTATTTTCTCTTTCTGAACGCATACTTGCGCTTTTGTTAAGCGAGTTTGGAGCCCGCTGGGGGACGTTAGTCAGTCCTTTTAATATAAATATGTTTTGACGTTCCTTTCCAAAGGGATTAGTCCAAGAGCCGTATTGCCCTTGTTTCAGCATCGTGTTTATACTCCTTCTTGAATCACATCTTGATAGTGCATACGAGTATTGGGATTTCGTTCCCTTGAGTTGTTTATAGTTCAGTGTGTCTTCTCTTAAACTACGAGTCTTTACTTAAGTAATCACCAAACGGTTCTCATTACCCAGCGAAGGTTACTCACTCTCTCCTTCTCTCTTCCCACGATTTTCAGTCGTGTAAGTTATTATCCTACCTTTTGAGTGTCTCACTGTTGTAGCAGCTAACATATTCTCGGATTCTGTCTTTCTCGGGCTATGTGTTAATGGACACAAACTCCCTGACGTGGTAGTACTTGAAAACTTCCTGCTGTGACCACCGGAGTGATTTACGCTTTGGTTTTACTCCTCTCGAACCATAGTATAATTATAGTATTTATATAGCGGTTATTACTATTAACTTTTTTCCGCTGAGGATTTATCTTCTCCTATAGTTTCTTGTTCTGGTCTTGCCGGAACAATTTCTCCTGATGGTAGAAATATTGTTGCTACAACTTTCTTGCCACGGCATAGGTCAACTACGCCATCTTTTATATCACTACTACTGATATAATCGACAGGATCCATTCTTCCTGGATCAAATCCATCCAAACTAGCACAAATCTTACTTACAGACGAGCGTAAGTACTGTTCTACGAATAAGGTATTACTGATACTAGCTTTCGCTTGTACCTGTATGAGATTAGAATTCTCTCCAGCTACTATAAAATAGTTGGTTTGGTCTATCACTGAATCTAAATTACGCCTTGCATCTTTGCAACTACGAATGATACGTGATAGTCGTACCATCGTAGTAAGCATAACAAGATTCTTCTTATTCATTTGAGATATCTTTAGTAAAAGGTGCAAGTGGTTTTACATCCTCTGGCATATTAGCGATACTGCGTACCTTTGGAAATCCTGTGTTGACTTCTTTTACTTTAGTTCTCCACTTAACAACCGGTTTAAGTTCACCAGTCGTTGTAACGTTCACAATTGCGTCTGCTGTTCCTTTTACGGATACTTCTTGAGTGTTAATATCATAAGACACAGTAATAGTGTCTACTTTACTCACAGACTGCTTCTCTTCTTTATTAGAGTTCATCATAGACATTAACTCTAAATACGAAGGAACTACAGGTTGTTGTGCCTGCGCGGGTTCGACAGTACTAATTAAATTATAACCAACAAACAAGCTGATTACAAAGAAACCAATTGTCGATAAAATTCTACTATTCATATTGATTATGAGTTAGTGAACAGTTTCTTAAGGTAGTATACGATATTCCACTTAGACGGCGCTGTTAGCTTTTTTTTTCTTCAGCCGGTTTGTCTTCAGTCTTTGGAGTTTCCGGATATTCTCCAACGAGAGTAGGCAGAGGGCCTTCGAATTCAGCTATCTGATCCATTGGCTGACGATAAACGTTGATGATCTTACCGATTGCGAAACGAATCTGTTCGTTAGTCGGTTCAACCTTGCCCGGATAATAGTTAGCGCGTACAAGACTGATAATCTTGCGAGCAGCTGCACGAGCATCTTTGATTTCTGCCAATTGCTCATCTGTAGCATTTTCAGGTACAGAACGAGTGTAGTCATCCATCAATTTGTCAACGTATTCCAATCCAATACTACCAACTACAGATTGAATAGCCTTATCCTCTGTAGGTTTCGGCTTTTCGGTTTTGATAACATTGCCATTTGCGTCAATCTTATCTTCCAAGCTATAGCGATAGTTTTCCTGAATCAGCACTTTCAGCAGACTGACAATATCTTCCTCACTCCAGTTAGGCAATTTGCCATGCAGAATACTGTGAGCAGATACTGGAGAACCTTGTTGTTTCGTATAAAGATATACGGAGCGTCCAAGACCCTTCATCAATCCTGCTATTGGGATGAGATGGAAGATTTCATCAATCCATTCGTTAAGTGGTTTAGCATCGAGTGCAAGCTTAGCATCAGCAGAACCTGCGTTGTTCATACACAACCCACGATACCATTCTAAGGTTTTGTCAATACAAACCGTAATGTCACGGTTTTGGTGCATCAAATAGTCCAAAGCTGCACAAATCTTTTCATGATCTGTACCAACTTTGTCATAGTCGAGATCAGGTACAGTTTGTACCGGAGCTTTCTTGTCATTCAATTCTTCAGGAATAATAGTATCCTGTGAAGTGAAATCAATAGCAAGCTGTTTTTCACCTTGTGGGCCTACAATTGCTTTTGGTGTAGCAAGAGTAATACCCAGCATTTCTGCTACTTCGTTCAAAGGCATCAGCTGATCTTCAGGTATTTTCGCAACAATCTGACCACCTGACTTCAGGGCAGCTACTTCATTACGAATATCAACCATAGCAAGCAACCACACAACATCACATACCTGTGCAGTGTGTTTCCAAGCTTCAGGACACTTGTCTTTGAACTCTTCATTGTTGATAAAGCGGTTGTAACCATAGGTTACCAACTGTGCTTTAGCATCAGTAGAAGAACGTTTGATTGCGTCCATACCTGTGTTAGATAATGGAACACCAATCTTATTGCCCAGAGCGGTAGTTTCGTCTACCTCTTCAGCAATAACTACCGGAGTTTTGTCTTTCTTCGGCTTCGGCTGTGTGTCAGCCACTTTCTGGGCGGGCTGCTTTTCAGTCTTAGCTTCAGTTTTCTTCTCCTCTTTCTTCTTAGGTTGAGGAGCCGGAGCTGCTGCTGAAGTTTCTGCTTTCGCAGTACCTTTATTCTCTTTCTCTGTTGTTGCTTTTGTAGTATTATCTACTTTAGCAGTCTCTGCTGGTTTTGCAGCGGTTGCAGCTGCTTGAGCTGCTTGTTTCTTTTTTGATGACATTTTGATAATGTTTTAAATTGTTAATAAATAGGTGAATTTAGATAGATTATTTAATGAGGTTCAACTATCATCCTCAAACTCTGGTGAATCTCTGCCCTTAGTAGTATGATTACCAACTAATGCGTCTGACAATGGTTCAACAAGGTCTATTGTGTAACCTGTTACTCCATGTGTAGCTCCTTCTGTCACTGTGACTACCGGTAACATGCACAATAAATCTACATTGTCTACGGTATTAGTTGGGGCAATAGAAGCCATAACTTCTTTCTTTGCGAAATGATTTACAGCTTCTTTGCTCAACATACCTACTAATAAGCCAGTCATAATAGTGAATAAGAATATCCACCACATTTTAGTAGAACGCATAATACGTGCACTAATCGCTGCTACAACGAGCAACACTAAAATCATAGATGCTGACATAATTAGTAAATTTTAATCTGTTAATAATTCTTTTAACTTTTCACGCGCTTTATT